>Ga0307411_10000012_pt1 | contig 161467 bp, 136 predicted proteins | sample DK1Ometagenome_2_FD_203712 | JGI IMG/M metagenome (GOLD analysis project Ga0307411, IMG submission 203712) | Maize rhizosphere microbial communities from greenhouse at UC Davis, California, United States - DK15-O-1 | ecosystem: Host-associated > Plants > Roots > Rhizosphere > Soil | place...
GAACTAAATATGGAAATAATTAAAGAAATAGTGGTGATCTGTGATGGAGATCCAAATAAATCACCACTATTTAATACATGTTAAGATCTTCCGAACACTTATGTTTTTAAAACCTGTCGGGTCTAAAGCATCAAACATTAATCCGATTTGTGAAAGCAAATCGGATTTTTATATATAAAGAACTTAGAACCTTAGCACCTCAGGACCTTAGCGCCTTTTAAAAAAAACCTTTGTACCTTTGCGCCTCAGAACCTTTGCTCCTTAAAAAAAATGACAAAAATCCTCCTCCTTTCAGATACTCACAGCCATATTGACGATACCATTTTAAAATATGTGGCTATGGCCGATGAAGTTTGGCACGCCGGAGATATTGGAGATTTGCACGTTACAGATACCATAAAAAAACTAAAACCTTTACGTTGTGTTTACGGTAATATCGATGATGCAAAAGCAAGATTAGAATTTCCGTTGCACAATAGATTTTTATGTGAAAATGTTTCTGTCTGGATTACACATATTGGTGGTTATCCAGGCAAATATAATCCTGCTATCAGAGAAGAAATGACGACAAATCCGCCTAAATTATTTATTTGCGGACATTCTCATATATTAAAAGTGATGTTTGATAAAAAAAACAACTTGTTGCATATGAATCCCGGTGCTGCGGGAAAAAGCGGATTTCACCAAATGCGAACCATGCTGCGATTCGTAATTGATGATGACAAAATAAAAGATCTTGAAATTATTGAAATAGGCAAGAAGTAGGAAGTTAAGAGTTAAGAGTTAAGAGTTAAGAGTGAAAATTATAAAGTGGGGACTTTTATTTTAACAGAAGTTCCGGTATTATCATTTGCTCTGGAAATAATCGTAAAATTGCCTTTTAATTTTTTAATTCGCGCTCTGATTCTGTTCAGTCCAAAACCTTCCTGATTTAGTTTTTCGGCATTAAAACCCTTCCCGTCATCATGAATAATAATAATCAACCGATTTTGTTTTTCGTGCAATGAGATTTGGGCATTTTTGGCAGCACTATGTTTTACGATGTTACTAAATAACTCGCTTACAATAAAATATAATTTAATTTCAAATTTCTCATTATATCTTGTTGTTGTAGGTACAGAACTTGTGAATTTAAACAGCAGACCAGAATTAGAATTTTTTTCGCATAAATCTTCTAAGGCATAAACTAAACCAAAACGAACCAAAAGAGTTGGGATTAACTCGTGTGACATGTCTCGTAAACGATCGTGAGCTTCTTCAAGAATGGTTTTTGCTTTAAGAAGTTCTTCAGATTTTATAGCATTTTGAACTGTAAAAGTATTTAAATGCAAGCCCACTGAAGATAATAGAGAATTGATATTATCATGTAAAAACGATGCGATTTTCTTTCTTTCATTCTCTTGCCCGTCGATTCCGGCGTTGATAATGTTAAGCTGTATTTTTTGCTGAATATCCTTTTGTTTGTTCTTTCGTTTTAATTTGTCATTCTGATAAACGAAATATAACAAAACCATCAGCATTATAGTGAGCACAATAAACAAACTCACTATTTTTTTATTGGTAGATTTTTCAAGTTCCAGAAACTGTTCTTTTTTTATTATAGAATTATCAGAGTTGATTTCCTTTTTAGATTCCTTAGTACCCGTTACTTTTGAAGATACGTCATATTGATTAAATACTGGCGCATTAGTAAATGCGGATAAAAAAATAAATAAAATAAATATTCTAAAAGTAAACATAGATTATCAGTTAGTAAACACTATGGGTTTATCAAATTATTTTTAAGGGCATATTTTACCACTCCAATAACGTTTTTGGTTTTTAGCTTTTTCATTATATTCTTTCGATGGGTTTCGACTGTGTTGACACTAATGAATAATTCTTCGCTTATTTCTTTTGCGCTATATTCAAGAGATATTAAAGTGATTATTTCAATTTCTCTTTCGCTCAAAAACTGATTTTCGCTAAAAGCAGGTTTGTTTAATTTGGGATTATTTTGAGTAAAATTAGTGAAGATTTTTTCTCTTATATGCTTGTCAAAATATTCTTCATCTTTATTGACAGCTTCAATTGCTTCGATAATGTTTTCCCCGGCACTTTTTTTAGTCAGATATCCTTTAGCGCCTAATTTCATTACTTCTTTCACGATTTTTAAATCATCATAACTGGAAAGAATAATTACTTTGCAGGGGAATCCTTTTTCATTAAACTCCTTTAAGACTTCGATTCCGTCCTTTTTAGGCATACTGATATCGAGTAACAAGATGTCGGTATTGTTTTTTATAACATCTTCATAAACAGATATTCCGTCTAATGAATTGCCTACAACCTCAAAGTCAGAAACAGTGCGCAATAAATTAGTAAGTCCATCTATAAGTACTTGATGATCATCTGCAAGATGTATCCTTGTTTTATGTGTCATGATTGATTTGAATCTCAAAATCATCAAATTTATGAAATTTATCTTACAAAATAGTTTTTGGTTCTTTGTTTTTGAAAGTCTCATTAAAATTGAAGAAAATTTTCAGGCACAAAAAAACCCGAATATAAAATTCGGGTTCTCTTCGCACATAAATAAAGTTTATAGGTTTACCTCAAACGATCTACAGATTTTACGAGATCTTCGTCTTTCTTGATGGCCTTATTAGCTAACACTAATAATACGATAGCAACAATAGGAAGAAACATCCCAATACCTTTCTCTGAAACAGCGTTAACTGTCTCTCCAGATAAATTTAGTGATCGATATACAAATAATCCTAATAAAATTAAATTTAATATTATGTTCAGTCTGCCCATTACAAACTGATTTTGTCTTTTTTTGTATGAAATAATGCTAATAATAGTAAGCATTGTGCTTAAACCTAATAAAATAGTATAAACCTGGTCCTGCATAAAATAAAATGCTTTTCCGGTATTTAATGTCCAAAGCGGAATAAAAAACATCAGAACCCCTGTTACTAAAAAGGTAAGAATTAAATATACGGTTTGAATTCGTTGTATCATGATCAATAATTGTTTTACAAAAATATATTTTCTTTTTTTAAAATACTATTGTATGATTAAATTTTATTCGTATTATTGCATCATAATACCGTAAGCACTTCATACTGCGGTCAATTGAAAACAATTATCTACCTATCTTTTTACAGTATTTCCTTTAAAATAATTAAATTCATAGAATATTCATGTTTGATATTTCTGCATTAAAAGAAATGAAGCTTTCTGAGCTTCAAGAAATAGCTAAGTTAGCTAAAACTATAAAGTTTAATGGTGTTAAAAAAGACACGTTAATTAGTGAGATTTTAGCACATCAAGAAGCGACTGTAGCGCCGCCTGTTCCTGCTGTTGCTGAAGCAGAAGTAGCTGATGACAAACCCAAAAGAGCCAGAATTGTTCCTGTAAAAAAAGCAGCAATTAGCAAAAATGCTCCTATTCTTGAATTTGATAAAGTAGAGGAAGCTCCCGAAAAGGTTAAGGCTCCTGCGATTTCAAAACAGAATCAAAAGGTTCAGGCAACTCCAGAAGTTGAAGAAACTGCTGAAAATGGAGAAGAAGTAGAAAAAAAGGGACCAAAAATCGTAAAATTTAATAAATCAGCCTACGAGAAAAAAGTTGCTTTGCAAAAGGAAAAAGAAGCTGTAAAAGAAACAGGCTCTGAAGAAATTGCAGAAAATGAAAATGTTGATGCAGCTCCTGTCACTGAAAAAGCAGAAGGAATTACTCCGGTAAAAAAGATAAATCCGAATCAGCTTAAAAAGCAAAATCCTAACCAGAATCCGAATCCAAATCAAAACCCAAATCCAAATCAGAATCAAAATGGGAATGGAAACGGAAACAACGGAAATCAAAACCCAAATCATAAAAATAAGAAAAGTAATTTCAGAGATTCAGATTTTGAATTTGACGGAATTATTGAAAGTGAAGGTGTTCTGGAAATGATGCCTGACGGATACGGATTCTTACGTTCATCAGATTATAATTATTTAGCCTCTCCGGATGATATTTATTTATCAACTTCACAAATTAGATTATTCGGTCTTAAAACCGGAGATACAGTAAAAGGAGTAGTTCGTCCTCCTAAAGAAGGCGAGAAATTTTTCCCTCTTGTTCGTGTACTGAAAATCAATGGTCACGACCCGCAGGTAGTTCGCGACAGAGTTTCTTTCGAACATCTGACACCAGTTTTTCCTTCAGAAAAATTCAAATTAGCCGAAAAAGGCAGTTCAGTTTCAACCCGTATTATAGATTTATTTTCTCCAATAGGAAAAGGACAGCGTGGTATGATAGTCGCACAACCGAAAACCGGTAAAACAATGTTGTTAAAAGACATTGCCAATGCGATTGCAGCCAATCATCCTGAAGTTTATCTTATCGTACTTTTAATTGATGAGCGTCCTGAAGAGGTTACAGATATGCAAAGAAGTGTTCGTGGTGAAGTAATTGCTTCAACTTTTGACAGAGAACCACAAGAACATGTAAAAATTGCCAACATTGTACTTGAAAAAGCAAAACGTTTGGTAGAATGCGGACACGATGTAGTGATTCTTTTAGATTCGATTACACGTTTGGCAAGAGCTTATAATACAGTTCAGCCAGCTTCTGGTAAAGTTTTAAGTGGAGGTGTGGATGCCAATGCATTACAAAAACCAAAACGTTTCTTTGGAGCTGCAAGAAATGTAGAAAACGGTGGATCATTGAGTATCATCGCAACTGCATTAACTGAAACAGGTTCTAAAATGGATGAGGTGATCTTCGAAGAATTTAAAGGAACCGGTAACATGGAGCTTCAATTAGATCGTAAAATCGCCAACAAACGTATTTTCCCTGCCATCGATCTTACATCTTCAAGTACACGTCGCGACGATTTATTATTAGACGAAAAAACATTACAAAGAATGTGGATCATGCGTAAATATCTATCCGATATGAACCCTGTAGAATCTATGGATTTTGTAAACGAACGCTTCAAGAAAACGAAGAATAATGAAGAGTTTTTGATTTCTATGAATGATTAAGAAAGGTTCTAAGTTGCTGAGGGACTAAGGTTCTGAGGTTTTCTTTTGGAAATAAATATAAAAAAAGGGATGAGTTTTTTTTAACTCATCCCTTTTTGTTTTTATCTTAGAAATGTAATGAATTCTATTAAAAAAATCTATGGATTTCACATTTTAAATATAGCCCACGGTTTCAACCGTGGGAGACGTATTGTGACAACGTATTGATAACGTATTGTGATAATCATTATGTTCCACACGGTTGAAACCGTGGGCTATGTTTATATAATGATAGTCTTAAGTTTATTTAAAAAATACTAACTTCAATTCTTAGCGTTTAAAAAAAACTTAGAACCTTAGCAACTCAGAACCTCAGTCCCTTAAAAAGAACCTATTTTTTATCAACTACCGGTCTGTTTTCTCTATTTGCCAATTCCCAGGCAACAACAAACGCTAATTGTGTTCTTTTGGTTAAAGCGTCGTATTCAATTTTTTCTGGTTCATCACCTTTTCCGTGGTAATCTTCGTGAACTCCGTTAAAGAAGAAAACTGCCGGAATACCGTGTTTTGCAAAGTTGTAATGATCAGAACGCTCGTAGAAATGATTTGGATCTTTAGGATCGTTGAATTTGAAATCTAAATCAACTTTAGTAAATTTTTCATTTTGGGCAACTACAATATTATGTAAGTCCGTTGATAATCTGTCAGCACCAATTACGTAAACATAATTATTTGTATTGGCATGTTCAGCATCACGACGTCCAATCATATCAATATTAATATCAGTAATCGTGTTGGCAATTGGAAACAATGGATTTTCAGAATAGTAACGAGAACCGTGTAAACCGTGTTCTTCACCCGTTACGTGCAGGAATAAAATAGAACGTTTTGGTCCATGTCCGTCTTTTTTTGCTTTTGCGAATGCTTTTGCCATTTCCATTACGGCAACAGTTCCGGAACCGTCATCATCGGCACCATTATAGATTTCGCCATTTTTAATTCCAACGTGGTCATAATGAGCAGAAATCACTAAAACTTCATCCGGTTTTTCAGAACCTTCAATATAAGCCCAGATATTTTCAGAATCAGGTAAGTTCTCGTTGCGTCGTGCATTTAAAAACGCTGCAGGAACTGGTTGATAGTAATCTTTTGCACCTTTAGGAAACGAAATATTTTTTTTTTTGTATTGCCCGATCATGTAAAGTCCCGCTTTTTTCTGACCTGCAGAGCCAGTTTCGCGGCCTTGCATTTCATCAGAAGCAACCACATATAACATCTTTTTTAAATCTTTTTGGGTAATAGCATTCACGTATTTGGTTGGATCTGAATTATCTTTCGATACAACCGACTGCGCATTTTTACATGAAAATGCTGAGGCAATTAATAATAGAACTACAATTTTTTTCATTGCGGGGTTTAGTGTAAATTAATGAATATGTAAAAAACATAAAATGTTAGTAAAAATACAATAAAAAAGGAGTTTATAAAGAATAAGAATACACTTTTAATAAAGGAAACAATTCTGCTTTCGCCATAAAAACGGTGATGTGCCGGATAAAAATAATAAGACATCCAAAGTATCCCTACAAAATTTGTTATATCGGCTATAAATCCAAAACCGCTTCCGAGCAAATCAGTAACCTTCTGAATAATAAAGAGGATGAGGAATATCAAAAGCAAAAATGAAAAATAATGGAGTGTAAATATCCCGTGATCAAAGTAATACCATTTCTTTTTATCGTGAAAAATCCAAAGAAAAAAGGCAAAGAAAGGCATTATGATAAATAATATTTTAGGAATATTATGAACGAATGATTCGATGAATTTTTCTATAATTTCTGCCTTAGAATTGTTTTCTGTAACATGTACTACTTTTTCATAAAGCCAATATTCAAAGTCAGTATACTTTTCGCTTGGTTTTCCATATTTCTGAATGGAGTCAATTTCTTTCATCGACTTCATTTCAAAATGTGTTTTTTCCTTAAAAGTTTCAATACCTTTTTTATCTTGCTTGATAAGGTTTGTAGTAATGTCTTTTTCGCTTTTTTTCAGGTTCTCTGTTACGTGAGAGGGAAACAATGCAATTAAAAGAAAGGTGATAAAACTGATAAAAATATAAAGACGTACCGGAGCCAGATAAGACAATCTTTTTCCCGAAAGATATTCTTTAGTTAAAGTCGCGGGTTTAAAAAGTAAATTTCGAATCGTTTTCCAAAAAGCATTTTCATAATGCGTTAAATCTTCAAAAAAATGAACAAATAGGTGATGAAACGTCTTTCGGCTGTCTGTATTTTCCTGTCCGCAATTAGGACAAAATCTTTGTTCGACAACGTGCCTGCAGTTTAGGCAGGTTTTGTCTTTTCTAATAGGGCTGTGTGACATTGGTAATTTGGTTGGTTTTTGGTTTTGGTTTTAGTTTTTTGCCCGCGGATGATGCGGATTAAATGGGTTTACGCTGGTTTTTTTTATTGCCCACAGATGTTACGGATTAAACGGATTTACGCTGGTTTTTTATAGCTTGCCGGATAAATAAATATCAGCGTAAATCCATTTAATCCCCGTCATCTGTGTACTATTATTTTTAACCGCAAATTTCACAAATTAGCACAAATTTTAATTCAAAAATCAGTGCAAGCTCGTTTAATCCGCGTCATCTGTGTACTATTATTTTTAACCGCAAATTTCACAAATTAGCACAAATTTTAATTCAAAAATCAGTGCAAGCTCGTTTAATTCGCGTCATCTGCGTACTATTATTTTTAACAGCAAATTTCACAAATTTTAATTCAAAAATCAGCGTAAACCCGTTTAATCCGCGTCATCCGCGTTCTATTTATTTTTTCAATACTTCATTCAAAAAGAGCTGTAAATGCTCAAAAGATCGTTTTGCGGCAACAGCATTATAAGCAGCACCTTTTGAATTGTCATTTCCGGCCTCAGGATTTGTGAATGAATGTACAGAATTTGCATAATAAATCATTTGCCAATCGGCTTTTGAATCGCGCATTTCCTGTTGAAAAGCGGTAATTTCTGCTGCAGGAACAAAAGGATCATCAGCACCATGACAAACTAAAACTTTCGTCGCAATTGGTTCAACGGCGCGCGCTGCATCTTTACCTAAACCACCATGAAATGAAGCAATACCTTTTATGTTCAAATGTCCGCGGGCAGCTTCAAGAACTCCTGTTCCACCAAAGCAATATCCAATAGCCACGATATTATCTGCATTTGCTCCGGATTTGATTAATTCCTGCAATGCCAAATTGATTCTTTTGTGATACTCAGTAACATTCGTTTTGTAGTAACCAGCCAGTTTTCCTGCTTCAGTAGTATTTTTTGGATAATTTCCTTCGCCATAAATATCAGCGATAAAAACAGTATAACCTAGTTTCGATAATTCTTCTGCAATTCCTTTAGATGCATTGTCGATTCCAAGCCAGGCCGGAAGAAGTAAAATACCAGGATTGCTACTGCTTTTTTTGGCAGCTTTTATAAATAAACCGTTTAATGTCTGATTTCCATCGGCATATTTTACAGGTTTTAGTTGTGCGTTTATAGTGTTAGAAGACAGTATAATAGCTAGAATTAGAATAGTGGTATTTTTCATGATCTTACAATTTTAAACAAATATCAGAAATAAAATGCTACAAAAAAACCTCAGTAGAATTTTCTTTTGAGGTTTGTATTTTTGGAAATGTAGGAATCTTTTTTAAATACATAAAGTCCTGGTTCTGTCAAGAAATACGTTTAAACATTTCTCGCAGATTTAGCAAATCTGGCAGATTTTTTATTCGAATCTTTTTAATTATTTAATCTGTGGCTAATATTTACAAAGAAATATTCCTTTTAAAAGCACATCCCAATTCTATCATAGAATCTGTTTTGGCAATTCCTGGAATATTATCGATTTTTTCATATAATATTTTACGCATGTGTTCGTGGTTTTTGGCCGTAATTTTTAAATAAAGCGTAAACGAACCCGTTACAAAATAGCATTCTGTAATTTCCGGAATTTCTTTTAAAGCCTCAATAATGCGTTCAGAATCAGAATCTTTATTGAGAGTAATTCCCGTAAATGAAGCCCAGTCATATCCAATTTGTTTTTCGTTTAAAATAGGTTTGATGCCGGTAATTATGCCCTGTTCAAACAAACGGTTAATGCGCTGATGCACCATTGTATTTGAGATTTTTAAATTAGTTGCGATTGTTGAATAAGCGATTCTTCCATCTTTCTCTAATTCTTTGATAATTTTTACGTCAAACTCATCTAAAATATCCATGCAAACTACTTTTTACGTTCTAATTTATTGTAAAGATAAAAATAAGTCTGATTAGATGTTTATTTCCGAATATCAAAATGACTTTTTTATTAGCTAAATTAAGCGATTTTGATTTTATATAGGTAGTTATAAGTTAATAATTGTATTTTATTCGCTATAAATAAATAATTTTTATATTTTTGTTTCAATAAAAAGAAATATTATGGCACATACACAAGAAATTCTTTCGTCTAAATCGGAAGTTTTAATCGAAAAAGAGAATAAATACGGAGCTCATAATTACCATCCGCTTCCGGTAGTTTTAGAAAGAGGAGAAGGTGTGTATGTCTGGGATGTTGACGGAAAGAAATACTATGATTTTCTTTCTGCATATTCTGCAGTAAATCAGGGACATTGTCATCCTAAAATTGTAAAAGCAATGGTCGATCAGGCACAAAAACTGACTTTGACTTCGAGAGCTTTTTACAATGACAAATTAGGAAACTACGAAGAATTTGTAACCAATTATTTTGGTTTTGATAAAGTATTACCAATGAATACAGGTGCCGAAGCGGTTGAAACGGCTTTGAAACTATGTAGAAAATGGGCATACGAAGTAAAAGGAATTCACGAAAATCAGGCGCAGATTATTGTATGCGAAAATAATTTTCACGGAAGAACGACGACTATTATTTCATTTTCGAATGATGAAAGTGCCCGTAAAAACTTCGGACCTTTTACAGACGGATTTATAAAAATTGAATATGATAATCTTGAAGCTCTCGAAAAAGCTTTGGAATCATCAAAAAATATTGCCGGATTTTTGGTAGAACCAATTCAGGGAGAAGCCGGAGTTTATGTTCCTTCTGAAGGATATTTGGCGAAAGCAAAAGCACTTTGCGAAAAACACAATGTTTTATTTATTGCAGATGAGGTTCAAACGGGAATTGCACGTACAGGAAAATTATTGGCGGTACACCATGAAAATGTACAGCCGGATATTTTGATTTTAGGAAAAGCGATTTCTGGTGGAGTTTATCCGGTTTCGGCAGTTTTGGCAAATAATGAAATCATGAATGTTATAAAACCAGGTCAACACGGTTCTACTTTTGGAGGAAATCCTGTTGCTGCAGCCGTTGCAATTGCTGCTTTGGAAGTTGTAAAAGAAGAAAGCCTGGCCGAAAACGCAGAACGTTTAGGAATCATCTTAAGAAAAGGATTAAACAAAATTGCCCAACGCAACGATTTAATTACGCTTGTTCGCGGTAAAGGTTTACTAAACGCAATTGTAATTAATTGCAGCGAAGATTCTGATTTGGCTTGGGAAATCTGCCTGAAATTCAGAGATAACGGATTATTGGCAAAACCAACCCATGGAAACAAAATCAGATTAGCGCCGCCATTGGTTATGACAGAAACTCAAATTGCAGAATGTCTTGAAATTATTGAAAAATCTTTGAATGATTTTAGATAAATATTAATTGAAAGATTTTTAAACACATAGAAATATAGGCTTATTGGCACGTAAAAAGGTGTTTCACTTGCATTAACAAACATAGCTACTATGTGTGAGAAACAAGTTTATTTAAAATAATCTTTTCAAATTAATATAAAATCTATGTTTCTATGTGTTTAATTAAATTACAAGTTACATATTAATTCACCTTACTTTATTACATAAAAAAGCGATTGTTCTATGACAATCGCTTTTTGTTTATAATTACTTAAAATATCAAAAAAAGTAATTATTTCTTTAGAGCAGCACCGCCTGGCATTGTCTCTGGTTTTAGTTTAAATTTACTGTATTCTACAACGCCCGTTCTGTCGGCCCATTCAAAATAAGAAGCCGAAAGCTTATTGACAATTCCAGGATTTTGCTGTGCCACATTTGTAGTTTCACCCCTGTCAGTTTCAATATTAAAAAGCTCCCATTCATACGAAGGATAAGTCGAAACCAGTTTCCATTTTCCGTCGCGAACGGCTCTGTTTCCTGCTCTTTCCCAAAATAATGGTGCGCCTCTATCAACCTGCGAAACATTATCAAATAAAACAGGCAATAAACTCTTTCCAACCAAAGGATTTGTGACCGCACCATTATATTCTTTGGGATATTCAATTCCGGCCAATTCATAAAAAGTAGGAGCAAGGTCAATAATATGTCCGGTTCCTTTATCAATACGATTCGCTTTTATTTTTGATGGAAACCACGCAATAAACGGCGAACTAAATCCGCCTTCGTGCATATTGTTTTTATATTGCTGTAGCGGCGTATTAGACAAATACGCCCAATTTTGTTCCTGATAATCAAATGATCCAGAAGTTCCAACCGGTCCTTCGTTTCGAACCAAACCTCTTCCAAGCGGATTGTAAGTATTAAAACCACCCTGAGCTCCATTATCTGAAATGAAAATAATCAAGGTGTTTTTGTCTTTTTTCAATGCTTTTATTTTCTCTAAAACTTTACCAACATTTTGATCCATATTGTCGACCATTGCGGCGTAAACTTCCATTTTGGCTTTCCAGAATTGCTTTTCGTCATACGTCAATTTATTCCATTCCGGAACTTCCGGATCTCTTGCAGAAACGGTTTGGTCGGCTGGTAAAATCCCGCTTTCTTTTAATTTCTGAATTCTTTTTTCTCTTAAAATATCCCAGCCTTCATCAAATTTGCCTCTGTATTTTGCAATATCAACCGGTTTTGCCTGCAACGGCCAATGCGGCGCTGTAAAAGCGAGATACAAAAAGAAAGGTTTGTTTTCTTTGTTTTGTTCCTCCAAAAAAGTAACCGCATTATTTCCAATTTCATCTGTAAAATAATACGAATCATCTTTTGGATGCAGTTCTTCATTATTACGAAGCAATTTTACCGGATAAGGTGTTTTTCCGAAAGGCAAACCTTTAGTGTCAAAATAATTAGAAGCACCTTTTAAAATGCCATAAAATTTATCAAAACCTCTTTGATTCGGCCATTGCGCCTGATCTTCAGAACCCACGTGCCATTTTCCGGATAAAATAGTGCTGTATCCGCCAGAGCGAAAAACTTCGCCTAAAGTCAGAGATTCTTTGTTTAAATATCCCTGATACGCCGGCAATCCTAAATTAACATCAAAAAAACCAACTCCGGCTTTGTGTTGATATTGTCCCGTTAATAAAGATGCTCTCGTTGGCGCACAAATTGAGTTATTGTAAAATTCGCGCAGTCGCAAACCTTCATGTGCCAGTTTATCAAGATTGGGTGTTTTAATTTCGGAGCCGTAATTTCCCAAATCAGAATAACCCATATCGTCGACCATAATTAAAATGATGTTTGGTTTTGCGTTATTTTGAGCATGAATGGAGAAACTAAAAGCGAATAAAAGGTTGAGCGTAATAAATGTTTTTTTCATTATAGTTGATATTTTTTTTATTTTTTGAAATTGTTGCGGTTATTTCGCGTTTCAAGGGATTGAAATCCCTTGCCACAACATAAATCATTCCTCCGGAATTTTATAAGGAGTTCCGGAGGAACGGATTATATTGTAGGGATGGATTTTAATCCGTCCTTCGCAAAGATTGACGATTTTCTTTGCGGAATTTTTTGCGGAGATCTTTCCTCCGTCAGGATGACAAGATTGCGGTTATTTTGCGTTTCAAGGGATTGAAATCCCTTGCTACAACATAAATCATTCCTCCGGAATTTTATAAGGAGTTCCGGAGGAACGGATTATATTGTAGGGATGGATTTTAATCCGTCCTTCGCAAAGATTGACGATTTTCTTTGCAGAATTTCTTGCGGAGATCCTTCCTCCGTCAGGATGACAAAAATGGACCTATATGACTATTTACCAAACAACAAAAAGGCAATAACCAGCGTAATAATCACATTAAACAATTGCGCGATTAAAAAAGCATACAAAGGTTTTTTGCTGTTGTTACTAAATAAATCTTTAAAATTTGTTTCTAAACCAATACTTGTAAAAGCTAGTGCGAACCAAATGCCTTGTAAATTTTTCAAACTGTCTTTGACTTCCTCACGAACTTCGGGTGTAATCAAAAAAGAAAAAACCAGTGAAGCGACAATAAAGCCAATAACAAATTTTGGAAAACGTTCCCAGATCACGCCCAATGTTGGTTTTGATGCTACAGCTTCCTCTGATTTATTGTGCGTGTATGTCCAATAAACGGAAATTGCAAAAGCAGCTAATCCTAATAAAACATTTTGGGAGAATTTTACAATTGTGCTAATTTTTAAGGCCGTTTCGCCAACTAAAGTTCCTGAAGCGACAACTGCGCCGGAGGTATCGATACTTCCGCCAAGCCAGGCGCCGGTAACTTCTTCAGGGAAATTAAAATATCGGGCAATGATCGGCATAAAAATCATCATGGGTATTGCCGTTACCAAAACCATCGAAATTACATAAGACAGTTTTTTTGAATCGCCTTTAATCGCTCCTGAAGTTGCAATGACAGCAGAAACGCCACAGATGGAAACCGCACTCGAAATCATCATGGTTAGTTCATCGTCAACTTTTAATTTTCGGCAAAGCCAAAAAGCAAAATACCAAACCGATAAAACCACGACCAAAGCCTGAACTAATCCTAAAGAACCGGCCTTTAGAATGTCTGAAAAAATAACGCTTGTGCCCAATAAAACCAATCCGATTTTTACAAATACTTCTGTTGACAGCGCTGATCTAAACCATTCAGGAAGCTTGAAGAAGTTACCTATTAGTAATCCAATAATTAAACTAAAAATAACGGCTTCTAAATTGAGCGCTTTTATTTCTGAATTTCCTGCCAGAATAAGTGCAATAACCGTTAGAATATAAACTATCGGAAAAACGATTAGAAAATATTTTACAGATTTTCCAATTAAAAAAGCCCCGAGTGCCCCAATAATGATTAGATAAATAAATTGGGTTATGATGAGTTGCAAATTTGAGAAAGCAAAAACAGTATTAATTAATTCTGCTACATTTGACCATTTGAAAATGGGAACTTCGGGTAGAAAAACAAAAAGCGAAATCCCGATAATTAAAAATCCCAGAATAACGACCGTCCAGTCTTCGTGAATATTAAATTGTTTTGAGGTAGTTGACATTTTAATGTTTGTTATGTTTTCCTGCAAGGTTTTCAAAACCTTGTAGGTATATTTTAAGTATGAAACACTTCAAATCTTTGAGCGTAATTTAAACCAACAAGGTTTTGAAAACCTTGCAGGATGATTGAAACATTAGTTTTGTGCCAAAGCCAGATCAACATCACTTTTAAGATTTCCTAAACCATCTTTTTTGAAAATGATTTTCCCGTTTTGATATAAAATCAAAGTAGGGAAGACCTTTACTGTTTTTAAATCGGCAATAACCTGCGGACTCTCTTCTAATTCAATTTCAATGATTTTGAGTTTTTCGCCATATTGCGATCTGAGATCTTCTAAAATAGGTTTTACGGTTTTGCAGGTGGCGCAATATTTGGAACCAATATCTACCAAAACGTATTGATTATCAGCAAGTATTTTTTTGTATTCGGCTATTGAAAATTTACTTTTTAAATTAGAATAAAAAGGTTTTCCGCCGCCAATCCAGCTGGCAATTCCTCCTTCGAGAATATAAACTTCCTTAAAACCTCTTTTGGCTAAATCAGTCGATAAAAGTCCGCTTCTGTAGGCAGCGATTGAATAAATAAATACAGGTTGCGACGGATTTAAGGCTGCAACATGTTTTTCGTAATCTTCGGATTTTAAGTTGAAATTGACAGCGCCCTCGATATGGTTTAAAACAAATTCGTCACTTCCTCTGGCATCAACAATCTGCGGATTTTTTTGATTTTTAATTTTCGAATAGAAAGCATCCAGTAATATATTGGCACTGTTTCCTTGAGAAAAGGCGGCAATTGTAAATAGCAGCATAAAGGTTATAAGGCTGTTTTTGAGTGTTTTATTTTTCATAGATTTTTGGTTTTTGCATAAGTTTGGCAGTGTATTCGGGATTATTTTTGAATACACTGCCAATTCTTATTTATCACGTTGGGTTTAATAGACAAAAGTTTAATTAAACACATAGAAACATAGATTTTATTTTTGAAAGAAGAGAGTATAATAAGAAACTAGTTTCTCACACATAGCTATGTTTGTTAATGCAAGTGAAACGCCTTTTTGAGTTCAATATTCTATGTTTCTATGTGTTAAATAATTCTACCAACAGGTTTATTTGATTTATTTTTAATGGTTTTATACCTGAGCAGGCTCGTCGTAATACACCGGACTTGGTGCCAGATTTTCTTCTGCTTTTGGTTTTAATGGAACTGCCAAAACGCCTTCTGCCAAAGCACTTCCTTCTTTTTTAGATTTGAATATTGGCCACAAAAACTGTGCATACCATTCTTCTTGTTTGTACGATTTCATTCCGTATGATTTTGGAAATTTACGTGTAATTAAACCCGTTCCGAAGATCATATCCCAGATAAAAAACATGTTTCCGAAGTTGCCTTTGAAATGTCCAACACCGTCTCCGCTTGTATCTGCGTGGTGCGCGTGGTGCGTTGCAGGAGTCGAAATCAATCTTTCTAAAACCCATGCAATTGGATGTAAAACTTTGTATTTGTAAAAAGGTTTGTCCCAAGCAATACTTGAGTGTGCGCCCAATGTGATGAAACTTTTAATGACCAAAACAAAAAGAGCCGGTAAACCTAAACCTAAATAAGTTAAGGTGGCTGTCAAATAAATTTGGGAAAAGAAAACGGTGTAAATAAAGTTTTGTCTCGAAGCCATTGCCATTCCCATATATGGAGCCGAATGGTGTGTTCTGTGAAAACGCCATAAAAACGGAACCTGATGATGAAGTCTGTGGTACCAATATTGCGTTAAATCGTCGGCAATTGCGATCAGGAAAAAACCTCCCCAAAACGGAACCCATGAAAGTGAATTAGCCAAATTCGGAATTAAATATGGCAAAGCCGTTAAGCTGAAAAAAGCAATAATAGGAGGCAGGATTAACTTTGGAGCCAGAAAGCTTACAATGTCAATCTTGCGTTCTTCGCCCGTCCATTGATCGTCGTATAAACCGGCACCAAATTCTATTGCTCCCAAAACCAGCATAAAAACGGTTAATCCCCAGGTGCGGATATTTTGAAACGCAGGTTTTGCAAATTCTAAAAATGAAGGTATCGTAACATGAGATTCTGCTACAAGTCCGTTGCTTAATTTAAAGTAAAGGAAAATTGCCACAACCGGCAATGAATATATCAAAAGACTAATACTCAAATCTCTTATTAATTTACTGTTTGAATTTTGTGTTGCTGCCATAATTTTTTATTTTAAAAATTGATTTATTAAGGTTAAACCTCCGGCCAGAATCGCCAGCGGAACTAAAAATAAAATTATACCCACGATAATTTTTTTTCCGATAATTTCATAGTCTACTCGTTTCATTATCTTGTGTTTTGTGTTATTATTTATTCGATTTGAATCTCAAACTTTGTATTTGAAATTCAGTGGATTAGCTTGTTTGTCAAAAATAAAAATAAATTCTTTTAATTCTATGGATTTAGTAGAATTAATTAATTATTTTTTTGAAATTTTGTTATATTATTTTTAACGCAATCCTGCAAGGTTTTTCAAAACCTTGTAGGTATGATCTTAAAAATGACAATCGTTACGAATATGATTTTAAACCTACAAGGTTTTCAAAACCTTGCAGGTTAAGTTGATTATAATTTTAATTGGTAGTACCAGCCGGTTTGTTAGCCTGACGAATTAACTCCTGAAGATTTTTACTTTTATCAGTTCCGTTATTGTGTATTCTTCTGCTAAATACATCCTGCCAGTCAATTAGCGGATAAAGATTATTTTCTTTTGCCTGCTCTTCAAACAATTGCTTTAATTCAGCCAGTTTTTCAGGATATTTTTTAGCCAAATTATTACGTTCGTTAAAATCTTCGTTTAAGTTGTATAGTTCCCAAACATCAGCATCAAAATTACTTGGTGCCGGTTTTTCGTTTTTACCAAGATTATTTTTCAAGGCAAAAGAATCCGGAAGATGAGCCGCGGCCGCTTTCCATCCATCTTTGTAAATCGCTCTGTTTCCGAAAATGTAATAGTATTGTACTTTGTGAAGCGATACAGCTTTTGTATCATTTAAAGAAGCATAAAAAGTAGAACCCTGAATTTTATCCTGTTTGATTTCGCGAATCGTTTCCGGCGCTGTAATTCCGACAATCTCCAATGTTGTTGGCAATAAATCTGTTACATGGCTGTATTGGTTTCTGATTCCGCCTTTTTCTTTAATTCCTTTTGGATAATAAACAATCAACGGATTGCGTGTTCCTCCTTCAGAATGTGCATCTTGTTTCCAGTTCTTGAAAGGTGAATTTGTAGCTTGTGCCCAACCTAAAGGGAAATTGGTATTCAAACCTTTTGCCGTTCCGATTTCGCCAATATTATTTAAATTATCCTGAAGATTTTTCTCGTCAGATACACCGCCGGCAAAAAGATTTTGATTGATTACACCTTGTGTTGTACCTTCTTTACTTGCTCCGTTATCGCCAATGGCAAGAAAAATCACTGTATTTTCAAGCTGATTAGTTTCCTTCAAATAATTAACAACTCTTCCAATTTCATAATCGGTGTAGGTAAGATATCCGGCGTAAACTTCCATAAAACGAGCATACACTTTTTTCTGATCCGGAGTTAATTTTTTCCAATCAGCAATCAACGGATTACGTTCCGGTAAAACGGCATTAGCAGGAATTACGCCCAATTTCTTTTGGTTTGCCAATACTTTTTCGCGGTAAGCATCCCAGCCATCATCAAATTTCCCTTTGTATTGATCGCTCCATTTTTCTTCCACCTGATGAGGTGCATGAACCGCTCCCGGTGCATAGTATAAAAAGAAAGGTTTGTTTGGCGCGGCTTTATGCTGGTTTTTGATGTACGTAATCGCTTTGTCTGTAATTTGTTCTGTTAAGTGTCTTCCATCAGGAACAATATGCGTGTTATCTTCTACTAAATCAGGTTTGTACTGATCTGTTTGTGATCCTAAGAAACCAAAAAAGTGTTCAAAACCTTTTCCTGTTGGCCATCTGTCAAACGGTCCCGCGTCTGAGGCTTCTTCATCTGGCGTTAAACCGTATTTACCAACTGCAAAAGTGTTGTACCCTTTGTCACGCAAAATCTCTGCAATTGTTCCTTTATCAGATGGAATTCTGCCATCCCAACCCGGAAAACCAGCAGATAAAACCGTGTGAGAGAAACCGCTAACGTGTACTCGTCCAGAATTTCTTCCGGTTAATAAAGCGGCGCGGGTAGGGGCACAAATGGCTGTTGTATGGAAATTGGTATAGCGTAAACCGTTATTGGCCAGTTCGTCAAATGTTGGTGTCTGGATCAAACCTCCAAAAGAACTTGAGGCTCCAAAACCAACATCGTCTAATAATATCCAGACTACGTTTGGCGCACCTTTTGGCGCTGTAACCGGCTCAGGCCAATATTCTTTAGAATCGGCTGTGGTTTTTCCAATTGTACCTTTAAATTCCTGATCAGGATTTGATTGTGCAAATCCCTGTACCGCTCCTAATTGTGTTACAAGAAGGGCAGTAATCAAAAGCCCTTTTTTTGGACTTTTGATTGTGCTGGTATGATTAATTTTTTTCATTTTAAATAGTTTTATGGTTGATTAAGTAATAAATTTTAGTTGTTTAAACTTATATTCATTTGGTTAACATGTAATCTTATTTTACTATACTATTTTTAGCCCGTTGGGTATAATTATGTTTAACACATAGAGACATAGAATTATTGAACTCAAAAAAGGCGTTTCACTCATATTAACAAACACAGCTATGTGTGCCAAAGGAGTTTCTTTTTGATTTACTTTTCAAAAACATAAAATCTATGTTTCTATGTGTTTACTTAATTTTCATTTTATTAAACCCAATGGCTTATTTTATTTTATTCCAATCTTCGACACCTACTTTTGCTGCCCATTGTTGATGTAATTCAATCAGATTCTGTAACAATTTTGGTTCTGATTTTGCCAGGTTTTTTGTTTCTGTTCTGTCAGTTGCAAGATTGTACAATTCCCAGGGTTGGTTGTTTTCGGCTACCGCTTTCCAATCCCCTTTTCTTACTGCTTTGCTGCCTTCATGTTCCCAAAACAAAGCTTCATGTGTCTTAGATTGTTGGCCTTCAAATTCTTTTTTTAAGCTAATGCCTTCTAGTGCTGTGAGTTCTTTTCCCTGAAAAGAATCCGGATACTGAAAACCCGCATACTCCAAAAAAGTTGGAAAAATATCAATCAAATGACTTACCCTGTTGCTTTGCATACCTGCCTTAATATGCTTTGGATAATAAGCAATAAAAGGAGAAGCTATACCGCCTTCGTGGGTGTTCTTTTTAAATAATTGAAAAGGTGTGTTACTCACATTTCCCCACGGACTTTCGTAACTATCAATTGACGCAACCGAACCTGGTGTTCCATTTTTTTGTGTTACATAATTCCAGTTTTTGACATCATCGGCACTTCCGCCATTATCCGAAAGAAAAAGAATAAGCGTATTATCTTCTTCTCCCAAAGACTTCACTTTTTGCAGGATTTCTCCAATTCCGGCATCCATTCGGTCAATCATCGCAGCGTAAATTGCCATTCTGGTATCCCATTTGTCTTTTTCTTCGGCAGTTAGTTTTTCCCAATCCGGCACTTTTTCAAAACGATTTGATAAGTCCCAATTTTTATCAACGATTCCTTGTTCTTTTAATTTTTTAAAACGGCTTGCTCTCAATTTATCCCAGCCTTCCAGATATTTGCCTTTGTATTTTGCAATATCTTCCGGCAATGCCTGAATGGGCCAGTGTGGTGCATTATAAGCTACATACAGGAAAAAAGGTTTTTGCTGATTTCGCTGTTTTTCTAAAGAATTAAGAGCAAAATTGGTAATTTCCTGAGTTAGATAAGTCGAAGTATCCTTGCGGATAATTTCCTGATCTCCTTTCAAAAAAGTAACTTTTCTACCGTCGTTATACAAAGGTTCTGAGTTGAAATAACTGCTTCCATTATTTTGTAAAGTAAAAGAATCATCAAACCCGCGATTCACCGCCCAGGCTGATGGTACTAAACCAACGTGCCATTTTCCGGAAACAATCGTGTTGTATCCTGCCTGTTTGAGTGCTTGCCCGATCGTAATGCAATGCTCGTTTAAATAACCCTGATACGCCGGAAATCCCTTGTCCTGCACCATGTCTCCAATACCTGCCTGATGTGAATACAAGCCTGTGAGCAATGAGGCGCGGGAAGGACAGCAGCGTCCTGCATTGTAAAACTGATTGAGAATAAGCCCCTTTGTAGCGAGTTTATCCAGGTTTGGAGTTTTAATTTCTGAGCCAAAAGCACCAATATCTGAGAAACCTAAATCATCTGCCAAAATGACGATGATATTAGGCTGCTTTTTCTGTGCAAACAGCTGCAATTGTACAACAACCAATAGGGCAAGTAAGAACAGTTTTTTAATCATTTTATTTACTTGTAAGGGTTTAATTAATTTCCGTAACCCGGATTTTGTGGCAATCCAACAGGATCGATATTTCTTTCGCTTTGCGGAATCGGATATAAATTATTTTTTTCTGAAACCGAGTTTTTAGCCGTTACTTTTTTCACTTCGGTAACCAAAGTTCCCCAACGAACTAAATCAAACCAACGCTGACCTTCCTGAACAAATTCTTTTTTGCGTTCTTCCTGAATTGCAGCTCTAAAAGTGCCCTGGGTTAGGCCCGATAAATCAACCGTTGGGTCTGGCGTAGTAATTGGTTTTCCAAAAGCTCTTCTTCTTACCTGATTGATTAATTCATACGCTTCCGGTGTTGGTGCTCCTTGCTCGTTTATGGCTTCCGCCAAAGACAAAAGGATATCCGCATAACGAATTACAGGAAAATTAATCGCCACATTTCCCGGAGTTGCCAAATTGCTTAAATCCAGATATTTTTTAAAGAGTGGTTTCGGAAAAGTGTACAATGTTCCTGTAGTTGGGTTTAGCAATTGTTTGGCATAACTTACATCTCTTCTCTTATCTCCTGCTGCATAAATATCATAAAACAAAGCAACATCAGAGATAATATCTGCCGGTTCTGTTGCCGTAAAACCTGTAAAAGATGTTCCTTGAAAAGTACTTCCGCTAGATCCGTTTCCTGCCTGATTTGGCTCAAACTGAACAGAGAAAATATGTTCTTTTCCGTTCTTTTTTGATCTGGTAAAGATGTCCTGAAAATCTTCAAAAAGCGCATATCCGTAGCCGCCATTAATTACTTCATTGGCTTTTGCAATCGTGTTTGGCCAATCTTTTCTGGTCAGATATACTTTTGTCAAAATAGCTTTTGCAGCTCCTGATGTGGCACGTCCGGCATCTGCAGCAGTATAAGTTGCAGGCAGGCTTTCGGCGTCTTTTAAATCTAAAATAATCTGATTATACACTTCATCAACTGTCGCTCTTCTTGATTTTAAACTTTCTAACTGAATAGAAGTTGGCTCGTGCAAAACAATTGGAACGCCGCCCCAAAGTCGAACTGCCTGAAAATACAATAAACCTCTGATGAACTTCGCTTCATTGATTAATCTTGTTTTTACAACCTCAGAACCAGAAACTTTCGGGATATTATCAATAGCAACATTGGCTCTGTTGATTCCGGCATAAATTTGTCTCCACGCTACCTGAACACGGTCTGAAGTGGCATCATGCGTTAAACTGCTCAATGCTCTTACCTGCGGGTTTGTAGCAGAAACCCCTGCTGATGCGTAATCTGTTGCCATATCGGTTAGGAAATATAAATTTCGGCCAAATAAGCTCTGCTCTCCCGGATCAAGACTTAGTGAAGCATAAACGGCCGTTACACTTGCCACAGCATCGTCCTGAGTTTTAAAGTAATTGTCTTCGGTTACAAAAGAGGTTGGAGTTACCTCCAAATCTGCGCACGATACAAGCAGCGTGACGCTTAATATTGTTGTTATAAATATATTTTTCATCGTTTATATTTTTTGCTTAAAAAGTTACATTCAGTCCTGAAATGAAGGTTCTTGAATTTGGATAAGAACCAAAATCGATTCCCGGATATAAATTATTTTGTTCGTACGAACTTACTTCAGGATCATAGCCTGTGTATTTTGTCCACGTAATCAGGTTTTCTGCAGAGACATAAAACTTGACACTTTTTGCCCCTAATTTTGAAGAAACGCTTTTAGGTAAAGTATATCCTAAAGTGATCAGTTTCAATCTCAGGAATGAAGCATCTTCCACATAACGTTCTGAAACTATTCCAACTGGAGAACTTGACGCTCTCGGAATTTCATTACTTGGGTTTGCCGGTGTCCATCTGTCTTCAAGAGTTGCTGCAGCATTGGTTCCTAAAGTCGAAATTTCTAATTGCTGATTTAATGCATTGAATATTTTAGCACCATAAGATCCCTGGAAAGAGAAATTCAAATCAAAATCATTGTATGAAATAGTGTTGGTGAAACTTCCAACAAATTTTGGCTGAGAGCTTCCAAGATTGCCTTTATCAAGTGCCGTAATTACACCATCGCTGTTGGTATCAACATATTTTCGGTCACCCACTCTGGTATTGGCAAGACTGTTTATTTTTGGTTGTGTATTTACTTCTTCCTGAGTCTGGAAAATTCCGTTTGTTCTGTATCCCCAAAAAGTCCCTAAAGGCAAACCAACTTTTACTGTTACAGGCTGTTGCTGTAATAAAGAGCCGTTTGGAACCACCGGAAAAAACTGATCAACACCATTTCCTATAGAAACTACTTTGTTTTTGTTTGCAGAAAAAACAAGGTTAGAATTCCATGAAAAGTTTTTTGTTCTCAAGTTTTCCGTTGTCAAACCAATTTCGATCCCTTTGTTTTCAACGCCGCCAATATTTTGAAGAACAGTCGCGTATCCTGAAGTCAACGGAACCGGAACATTGATTAGCAAATCGTTTGTTTTTTTGTAATACAGATCAAAAACAAAATTTACTTTTCTGTCTAATAATGATAAGTCTAAACCAACATTATATTGATTGGTTTTTTCCCATTTCAAATCCGGATTTGCCAATCGGGTAGGAGCCAATCCTGTATATAATGTGCCTCCAAAAGAGTAATTAACAGAACCCATTTGTGCTAAAGAGAGGTAATTTCCAATTTCCTGATTTCCTGTCGTTCCCGCAGTAATTCTAAGTTTGGCTTCAGTTACGCCTTTAATACTATTAGCAAATTCTTCATCTGTAATATTCCATGAAAATCCTGCAGAAGGAAAGTAACCCCAAAGTGATTCTGCACCAAATCTCGAAGATCCATCTGCACGCGCAGATAATGTGAAGTTGTATTTTCCTTTATAAGAATAATTTACTCTTGTTAACCATGATTTTAATACACTTTCGAATGCATCGCTGTAAGGTTTTACAGGAACACCATCCTGTAACGAATTATAAGTATTGGTATCATTTACAAAAGTATTGGCTCCCGCCGTAACTGTTTCTCCTTGTGTATATTGCAATGTATAACCACCTAAAGCCGAGAATTTATGGTTTTCACCAAAAGTAGTATTGTAGTTCAGCGTGTTTTCATTCAAAACAGAACTTACTAATCTGTCTCCAACAGAAGCCAGTCCTTTAGTTCCGGCACCGTTTGTGGTATTTGCCGGAGCATAATAGTTTTGTTTCGTGTTGATAACATCGCCACTTACTGCAACTTTAGCCGTTAGTTTTTTGGTTATTTTATATTCACCAAATAAACTGGTCAAAATTCTGTTGATTTTAGTTTCATTGATAGTATTTTCCAAATCATTAATTGGATTTGGTACATAACCATTTACAGAAGTTGCGTAAGGATTATTGGTGACATTATAGCTTCCGTCTTCGTTTTTAATGGGTACAACCGGAGCCGTAAGCGCAACACTCACTAATGGGTTTGGATTTCTTCCGCCGGCACTATTTGTTCCTACACCATTCGCTATAGAATTAGTGTAATTGGCGTTTACACCAAATTTAAAATTTTGAGAATAGTTTTTTTCATAGTTAATTCTAAGCGAAATTCGTTTAAAATCAGAACCAATTACAGTTCCTTCCTGATCAAAATATCCTGCAGAAACTGCATATCTTGATCTTTCATCTCCACCGGAAAATGATAGTTGGTGATTTTGAACCGGCGCTGCTCTTACAAAAGCTGCAGATTGCCAGTCGGATCCGCCAGAAGTTTTGAAAGCTTCAATTTGTTCTGCCGAAAAAGAAGGAGCCTGACCAATACTTGCCTGAACATCATTACGCAAACTCGCCCATTGTGAAGCATTCATTAAGTCCAGCTTTTTTGAAACCGACTGAACTCCAAAATAACCCTGATACGAAATATTATCCTGACCTTTTGTTCCTTTTTTTGTCGTGATAATTACAACCCCATTGGCGCCACGAGATCCGTAAATGGCTGTTGCCGATGCATCTTTTAATACTTCAATAGATTCAATATCAGCTGGATTAATAGTGGATAAAACATTCACCGAAGCTCCGGCAAACGAAACTCCTGCAGAACTGTTATTGTTGTCATTATAGATTAAAATTCCGTCTACAACATAAAGTGGTTCATTACCTGCAGTAATAGAGTTTCCTCCACGAATACGAACGCTTGAAGATGCTCCGGGACGACCTGAACTTTGTGTAACTACAACTCCTGAAATAGCGCCTCGCAATAAATTATCTGCAGATGAAGTGACCTGCGATAAATTTGCTTTTGGCACCGAAGCTACAGAACCCGTAATATCTTTTCTCTTTTGAGAACCGTAACCTACAACAACTAATTCATCAAGTTCCTGGCGTTCTTCTTTTAAATTAATAGTAATTGGATTTTTTTCTACAATTATTTCGGCTTTTTTATATCCAATGTAGCTTACAATTAAGGTATATGGAAATTTTTGACCTGTTTGGAAATAAAATTTTCCTTCTGCATCTGTCTGCACTCCGTGAGTAGTACCTTTAATAACTACAGATGCTCCAATAATAGGCTGATTTGTAGCATCATCGACAACTGTTCCGTCGAGTTTTGATTGTATAAGCGGGGTTGTATTTTGGGCGTTTATTCCTGCCGAAAGTAACAGGAGAAATAGTAATGAGTATATGTTTAAATATTTTTTCATTTCTTTGTATTGGTTTTTAGTAATTAACAAGGAGCCTTGAAAGTTGATTTTTCAACTCTCTACAGGTTCTTTTTATTTAGCGATAAATTTTCTTTAAGCCTCGCCATTTCTGTTGCCGCAGAAATGGCTTTTTTTATTTATCTACAGCAGTTGTGCATTGTTTTCATTGTTAGTTTATTTAGTTATTAATTATTTTTTTTTGGATTTACAGGTATAGTTTCAAGAATCATATTGACACAAATAAATGTATCAAATAGATTTTTGGAAAATTTAAAGCTATGCTTTGGTGAATTTTAAAAAGATTCGTTTCTATATTTGATTTAAAGGAAATCAACATAAACGATTTAAAGTCGGGAGATTAACAACAACAGAAACACATATAACAGAAATTGTTATTTGTGTGGTTTTTAGGAAAGATGTAATACGATATGCTTTCTGTTGTTTTCAAAATTTAGTTCTTTATGGTTTGAAATATTATTTTAAACTCTACTAATCCTATAGACAAAGTTAATTTTAATATAATAAAAACCAAAAAAAAATATGTTTTTTTTTTAAACGGAATCATTTATAATTGGGAATATGAAGTTCATTCCGTTTGTTAATCATTTGATTATAAGTAAAATAATTTAATATTTTTAAATTTGTACAAATGTTAAAAAAATATTTTTGCATCAAAAAAATGTAGTATTTTACATTTAATTTATTCATTTTAGTTACTTCCAATATTCTCTAAACTGTTCAAAACCGTCTTTCAAAACTCAGTTTTACCTGAAAGTCAATGTTTTTCTGAGTTTAAATACCAAAGAATATTCTACTAAACATTTCAAATGAAAACTAGAGTTTAGAGATTTTAATAAAATGTAATTGCTAGTATATGAGTTGTTTAAGTTTTTGTAAAATCAGAATTAAATTATTTTAGATAGAATTTTATTACTAATTTTATATAAAAATACAAGCACCGCTTATTTTATTTACTACACCGGATTTATCTGCCTAATACACATTAAGTGTTTTTTCTCCATATTCACTATTAAAAATTAACCCAACAAAAGGGCGAGATCTTGCTATATGACAAATGTCATTTTGCGTCAGAATTTATTTATTCAATTTTGTATTTCAATATTAGAAAAAAGCAATTTTCTTCAATAATGATTTATTCTAAATACATATTATAAATAGTTTTTTTTATGAGTAATCTATCTCAATCTCACAAAATTTTGTTTCTAAATACACTCGCATTTACAATATGTTTTGCATGTTGGACACTAAATGGCGTTTTGGTGACTTATCTTGTAGACAAAGGAATATTCAACTGGACAGTGGTAGAAACAGGCTGGCTGTTAGGGATCCCGATTTTATCAGGTTCAATATTCCGGCTTCCTATTGGTATTTTGACAGATAAATATGGTGGTAAAATCGTGTTTTCGATTTTATTACTGCTTTGTTCCGTTCCGCTATTTCTGCTTCCTTTTGCAGGATCATTTTGGAGCTTTGCTGTATTAAGTTTTTTCTTCGGATTAGTGGGAACAAGTTTTGCTGTGGGAATTGGTTACACCTCAATTTGGTATCCAAAAGAATGGCAGGGAAGAGCCTTAGGTATTTTTGGAATGGGAAATGCCGGTGCGGCCATTACTACTTTTATTGCTCCAACCTTATTAAATCATTTGTCAGAAAAAGATCCTGTAAACGGATGGAAAATGTTACCCGTTATTTACGCAGCAACATTGGTTATTATAGGAATATTGTTTGTTGTTTTTGCAAAAAATAAAACCAATCAGGGTGTTTCAAAAACAATGAATGAGTTGATGTCTCCTCTTAAAAACATTCGCGTTTGGCGTTTTGGAGCCTATTATTTTTTAGTCTTTGGATTTTTCGTGGCGTATTCACAATGGCTGCTTCCCAATTTTATGAATGTGTATCATACAACATTGGTAATGGGCGGAATGTTTGCTACGATGTTTAGTTTGCCTTCCGGAATTATAAGAGCTTTTGGTGGGTATTTATCAGACAAATTTGGTGCCCGAAAAGTAATGTACTGGGTTCTAGGTTCATCAATAGTAATTAGTTTTTTATTGATGTTTCCAAAAATGGAAATTTTCACGGCAGGTCCCGGAGTTTTGTCTTCTGCAAATGGAGTTGTTAAGGAGATTTCGACTAATGGAATTACTGTAAACGGGAAAACACATAAAATTAATGAAAAGCAAATTTCAAATAATGATGACGCTGCAATTTTTCCCGTAAAAAATTCATGGCAGGAAATTATTGTAAAACAAAATCAGGAAGTTAAAAAGAAAGAATTATTAGCTCAGGGTGTTACACAAATTAAGTTTAGCGCCAATCTTTGGGTTTATGTGGTTTTGGTCATTCTTATAGGAATTTCATGGGGAATAGGAAAAGCCGCTGTATACAAACATATTCCCGAATATTTCCCTAACGAAGTTGGTGTTGTAGGAGGAATGGTAGGATTAATAGGCGGTCTGGGTGGTTTTGTTGGGCCAATTATTTTTGGTTATCTCCTAAATTATACCGGACTCTGGACGAGTTCCTGGATTTTTATTTTCGTCGTATCCGTTCTCTGTTTGCTTTGGATGCACCGAACAATTATAAACGGAATGAGAAAAAAATCACCTGATTTTACCAGAGATATAGAACACAATCATTAAAAATTAAATAAGAATAAATATGAAAACTTGGTTAGACAAATGGGAACCTGAAGATGATACGTTTTGGAACTCTAACGGAAGCAAAATTGCCTGGAGAACTTTAATAATAACAACACTTACCCTTATATTATCATTTGCCTCATGGTTTATGATGAGCGTTATTGCCGTTAAATTACCGGGATTAGGATTTCGTTTCACAAAAGATCAGCTTTTTTGGTTAACAGCAATTCCGGGTTTGGCTGCAGGGTTTTTAAGAATCATTCACACTTTTATTTTACCAATTTTCGGGACACGACATGTGATTTCTTTTGCAACCGCGATTAAATTAATCCCGGTAATCGGAATTGGTTTTGCAGTGATGGATGTAAATACTCCTTTCTGGGTTTTTGCACTTTTAGCATTTACTACAGGTTTTGGAGGTGGTGATTTCTCTTCTTATATGCCAAGTACAAGTTTATTTTTTCCTAAAAGACTAAAAGGAACAGCACTTGGAATACAAGCCGGAATAGGAAATTTTGGAGTATCGGTAGCGCAATTTGTTACACCCCTCATAATAAGTGTCAGTATTTTTGGTGCCGCATCCCAATTTACAAGTATTGATCATAAAGAAGCAATAGTTGTTTTTCAAAATGCCAGTACTCAAAAACAACATGAGGTTTTTGCAGCCCTGGATCCAGATGTACAGGCCAGAATATTGACAAACGTAAAGAAAACAATTATTGACTCTGTAAGTACAGCTATCAAATCAGAGGATAAAGTGGATCTTTTTACTTCATTGCCTCTAAAAGCAAAAGCAAAAGCGATAGCCAATGCAAACCCAAAGATGGCCGAAAAAATATTAAATGATATCAGTCCTAATAATACTGCGGTTAATAACAAAGAAATCTATCTGCAATCGGCGGCTTTTTGGTACATTCCATTTTTAGTACTACTATCAATTATAAGTTGGTTTTACCTTAGAAGTATTCCAATGAAAGCATCTGTAAAAGAACAGATGGATATTTTCTCCAATAAACATACCTGGTATTGTACTATAACATATGTGATGACTTTTGGAACTTTTGCAGGTTTATCGGCCGCTTTTCCTTTAATGATTAAATTTTTATATGGGGATTTTCCAAATGCTCCGGATCCTTTAGTTTATGCTTTTTACGGACCACTTATTGGTTCAGCAAGCAGAATTGCATTTGGTTTTGTAGCCGATAAAGTGGGAGGCGCGATCTTAACAACAATTACTGGTTTGGGAATTTTAGCCGGATCGATTATTCTGGTTACCGAAGGATTAGTAGCACCAACAAGTATGGAACAGTTTCCTCTTTTTGTTGCAGTAATTTTGGGTATGTTCTTCTTTACCGGAATTGGAAACGCGGGAACATTTAGACAATACCCAATTATTTTTGCAGAAAACCAACGTCAGGCAGCCGGAGTAATTGGCTGGACAGCAGCAATCGCAGCATTTGGACCGTTTATCTTTTCTAAATTAATAGGCAATAATTTATCTGCCAATGGTACTGTAAATCAATTTTTTATAGGAGTTGCTGTTTTTACGGTCTTAGCTACAGCTATCAATTGGTGGTTTTACAATCGTAAAAATTGCGAGAAACCAAGTTAATAAGTAATCATTAAATTTTAATTAAGGATGAAAAATAAAACATTTAATACCAAAGCGTTACTTATAGCAACTCTGGTTTCTGTATTGACTATTGTATTGGTTTTTTACGGATCCAGAGAATTACAAAATTTTGACGCTGCATTAATTACGTATTTATTCGGAACAGTATTCGCTTTCTTCGGAATCGTATATCGTTATACAGTATGGCTGCAGCGTCCGCCTACATGGATGTATTTTAAACGAAGTTTCCAGTTTTTATTTACCGGAAAAATCTTTGAACATGCATGGTTTTTAGGAAAAGAGTCTGTTGAGAACATTGTAGTTCAAAAATTTATTTATCAAAGAAGTAAATACCGATGGTTTGCCCATTTTTGTATCGCTTTGGGCTGTATGTCGGCTTTTGCAATTACGATACCACTAACATTTGGATGGATCCATTTTACATTGGCACCTAATTCTATTTCTATTTACGAAGCCCATTTTTTTGGTTTCAAAATAATGGATTTTACAATAGGGTCTTTTCTCGCATTTCTAATTTTTCACGCTCTTAACTGGTCTTCCTGGCTGGTTATAATTGGATCTGTTTATTACTTAAGAAGACGATTGACAAATCCGGGATTAATTGCAACCCAATCTTTTGAAGGCGATTTATTACCGTTAATTTTATTAATTGCGATTTCCGTAACCGGATTATGCCTTACTTATTCATATCAGTTCATGAAAGGATTTGCATATGATTTTCTGGCCGTAATTCATGCTGTAACAGTAATTATGTTTTTGATATGGATTCCCTTTGGAAAATTCTTTCACATCATTCAGCGTCCGGGACAAATTGGGGCGCATATTTATAAAAAAGAAGGAATAAAAAAAGGAATGGCAGTTTGTCCCCATACCGGAGAAGAATTCGCCACACAACTTCATATTGACGATTTAAAAATTGTAACCAAACAATTAGGTTTTGATTTCACACATGAAGACGGAACATCGCATCTCGATCTAAGTCCCGAAGGAAAAAGATCAAGATTGGCGCAAGCACACTTAAAAGCAAGATTAGAAAATGGCGGAAGCTTATTTGGATAATAAAAAAGAGTTTCAAGTTTTTTTTGTTTCAAGTTTCAGGTTGCCATTATATGTAAACTTTAGTTTATAGACAAGCTATAGTAACCTGAAACTTGAAACGTGAAACAAAATAAAACAAAAGAAAAAATGGCAAAATTACCTGTATCAACTGAAAAGATTATTGAAGATTTTGGTCCGCATTTAAATTATGCACCAAAAGATGGTTACGAAGGTAGAGATGAACCAGATAAATTGGTAAAAACACATTGTTGCTTTTGCGGAATGCAGTGCGGAATTCAATTATCAGTAAAAGATAATAAAGTAGTAGGTTTTGAACCCTGGATGGAGTTTCCTTTTAATGAAGGTCGTTTATGTCCAAAAGGAGTTCAGCGTTATTTGCAGAATAATCATCCTGACCGCCTTTTACATCCACTAAAAAGAGTAGAAGGAAAAGGTTTTGAGAAAGCAACCTGGGATGAAGCGATGGATAAAACCGTCTCTGAAATAAAAAGAATTCAGGAGAAATACGGTAAACATGCTTTTTCGATGTTATCCGGCGTATCACTTACCAATGAAAAAAGTTATTTGGTTGGAAAATTTGCCCGTGTAGCGTTAAAAACAAGAAATCTGGATTATAACGGAAGGCTTTGCATGGTAAGTGCCGGAGCAGGAAATAAAAAAGCATTTGGTTTAGACCGGGCTTCCAATAATTATTCTGATTTAGAATATGCAGAAGTAATTATTGTTACCGGAGCAAACATCAGCGAAACTTTTCCAACATTAACCCATTGGATCTGGAAAGCCAGAGATCGTGGAGCAAAATTAATTGTTATCGATCCAAGAATGATTCCGCTGGCAAGAACCGCAGATATTCATTTAGACATAAAGCCAGGAACAGATTCGGCCTTATATGGTGCAATGCTAAAATATCTCGTAGATCACGATATGCTCGATCATGATTTTATTGAGAATCATACATCAGGTTTTCAGGAAACAATTGATGCTGTAAAAGATTACACCTTAGAATGGGCAGAAGAAATTACGGGAATTGATAAATACAAAATACAAGAAGCTGCAGAATTATGGGGCAAAGCCAAAACAAGCTTCTTACTTCATGCACGCGGTATCGAACAGCATTCTAAAGGAGTTGATAATGTTGTAGGCTGTATCAATCTTGTTTTGGCAACAGGAAGACTTGGCAGACCCTATTGCGGCTACGGGACTATAACGGGACAAGGAAATGGACAAGGCGGTCGCGAACATGGCCATAAATGTGATCAATTGCCGGGTAACCGTGATATCGAAAATCTGGAGCATAGAAAATACATTTCTCAGGTTTGGGGAATCGATGAAAAAGACATGCCCGGAAAAGGACTTTCGGCTTATGAAATTATTGATGCAATCCATAGAGGAGAAATCAAAGGTTTGCTTTCGATTTGTTTTAATCCAATTGTATCGCTTCCCAATAATAGCTATGTAAGAGAAGCACTTGAAAAACTGGAGTTTTATGTGTGTATCGATTTCTTTTTGAATGAAACTGCCCGTCACGCCGATATTGTACTTGCTGGATCTTTGCAAGAAGAAGAAGAAGGAACAACAACATCAGCAGAAGGCCGCGTTATCAGGATCAGACAAGCCGTTACTCCTCCGGGAGAAGCGAGAACAGATACTTCTATATTTTTAGAATTAGCAAAAAGACTGGGTGAAGAAGATAAGTTTACCTATGAAAACAGCGAAGCAATTTTTAATGAACTTCGAGTGGCATCAAAGGGAGGAACTGCAGATTATTTTGGAATATCTTATAAAAAGATAGAAGATAATATGGGTGTTTTCTGGCCGTGCCCAACAGACGATCATCCCGGAACACCAAGATTATGGGAAGATAAAGTATTTGCTACAGCAGATAAAAGAGCGCATTTTAATCCCGCTCCATATAAACTGCCAAGTGAAGTTACAGATGAAGAATATCCGATAACCTTAACGACAGGACGCGTAGTTTCTCAGTATTTAAGCGGTACCCAAACGCGAAGAATTGGGAAATTAGTAGATCAAATTCCCGAACCATTGTTAGAAATTCATCCGGAATTGGCTCTGAAATACGGAATAAAACAACGCGAATTAGTTCGGGTTGTGACGCGAAGAGGAGAAGGAGTTTTTCCGGCAAATATTGTAGAAACTATTAGAAAAGATACTGTTTTTATACCGTACCATTGGCCTGGAGCCAAATCAGCAAATCAATTGACAATCGGAACATTAGATCCGGTTTCTAAAATGCCCGAGTTTAAAGTGTGTGCCTGTTCATTGAATCCATTAGGAAAAATGGCACCTCCATCCAAAGACTCAGAAGCTTATGCAAGTGTTTAATCTTAAAAAACGAAACTATGAATTTAACTAATTTTAATACAAATGAAGAGTTTTTTGTAGATCTACAGCGCTGCATAGGCTGTAAAGCCTGTGAAATGGCTTGTGCAGAATGTGAAACAAACGGGCAGGAATCGTTAATAAGCGTTAATTATGTCGAACGTTCCTCAACAATTCAAACAACAGTTCAGGTTTGTATGCATTGCGAAGATCCGGTTTGTGCAAATGTTTGTCCCGCCGATGCAATTTCGCAAGATGAATTTGGTGTTGTCCATACAGCAAATACCGAAAGATGTATTGGCTGTTCGAATTGTGTTATGGCATGTCCGTTTGGGGTTCCTAAAAAAATGGAAGAGTACGATTTAATGATGAAATGCACCATGTGTTACGACAGAACAAGCGTCGGTAAAAAGCCAATGTGCGCGACAGTTTGTCCAAGTGGAGCATTATTTTACGGTACAAGAGAACAAATTGAAGAAATGAGACCCAATAGTTCGCCAATTAATACTTTCATTTTTGGACAGGAAACCGTAAAAACCAAAGTAAATATTATGATGCCAAAAGGCAGTAATGAATTAAGAATATATTAAAGTCTAAATCCATGTCAAAAGAAGATAATTTAAATCAAAACTGGAAAAAAGATTTCCCAATAAAAAAGCAGGAATCAACACAAGTAAGCCGACGAGATTTTGCTAAATACCTGACGTTTGTTTCAGGTGGATTAATGATAGGAAGCGGATTTGTAGCGGGCAAAGCTTATTTATTCCCAAAAGAAAGTGTGCAAGGCGAACATTTTATTTGTGATAAAAACGAAATTCCGGTAGGAGGAACAAGAGGTTTTGTAATCGAAGGAAGCACAATCCCGTATATTTTGATCCATCTTGAAAGTGGCGATTTCAGAGCTTACGAACAAAAATGCACGCACTTATCCTGTTCCGTTTTTTACAAACCAGGAACCGGAATTATACATTGTCCATGCCACGAAGGATCATTTGATGCTATGACCGGTGATGTAATTGCAGGGCCACCACCAAGAGCTTTGCCACAACTGGAAGTGTTTTTTAAAGAAAATGCCGTTTATGTAAAAGCAGTGATTCAGGAAAAAGAAAGCTAGTATCAACTAAAACAAATTATCATGAGTACTTTTAGAAGAAGTCAGAATCGTGTAAATCCCAATAAGCTGAATAACATACTTTCGACACTTATTTTTATTTTGATTTTAAATGTCAGCATTCAGATTTGGTTGTTATATGCATCGTTAAACAATGCATTAGAAGATAATAAAGAGATCCTGCTGCCCGCTTTTATAGCATCTGCGATTTTATTTTTTATTGGATTTTCCTGGATGTATTATCTGCCAAAAGGAAATTTCCAAAACAAGTAATTTGATGTTTCATGATTTAAATAACATATGAAAGCTATTTGATTGGTTTTTCTAAAAGAATTAGAAGAATTAAGCTTAAATTTATAATCTTTTTAAATTTTAGATTATTAATTAATAAAACTAAGTAAAAATACTTATATTTGCAATAAGTATTTTGCTTGTGTATAAAATAGCAGCCATGATTCAAGTCGAACAAGCCTTATCAATTATTGCAGAGAACAGCAGTACAATGCCAGTTCAAAAAATTTCAGTGCAAAAGGCATTAGGATATATTTTGGCCGAAACGATTTATTCGCCAATCAATATGCCGCCTTTTCGACAATCTGCAATGGATGGTTACGCTTTTATTCACAGCGAAAAACATCAATACGATGTAATTGGTATTTCGCAGGCAGGAGATCATGCTGATATAAAATTAAAAGAAAACGAAGCGGTACGTATTTTTACCGGAGCTTTTGTTCCTAAAAATGCTGACACCGTTGTAATGCAGGAACATGTTCTGGCAAACGAAAACTCAATTTTGATTACCAATATGCCCAAACAATTTACAAATGTTAGGGCAAAAGGAGAACAAATAGTAAAAGAAGATGTTGTTTTTGAAGCCAATACTTTGATTACACCAGCTGCAATTGGCTTTTTAGCCTGTTTGGGAATTACAGAAATTGAAGTTTATAAAAAACCTAAAGTTGCAATTTTAGTAACAGGGAATGAATTGGTAAAAGCAGGTAAGGAACTGCCAAAAGGAAAAATTTACGAAAGTAATTCGGTAATGCTGCAGGCAGCCCTTCAGACTATCGGAATTAAAAAAGTGAAAAGTTTTAAAGTAAAAGATAATCTTAAAGCAACGAAGAAAGCCTTAAAAAATATTCTTCCAAAATTTGATATTGTTTTAATTTCCGGTGGAATTTCTGTTGGAGATTATGATTTTGTAAAAGAAGCATTACTAGAAAACGGAGTACAAGAGCTATTTTATAAAATTAATCAAAAACCCGGAAAGCCAATGTTTTTTGGTTCAAAAAATGAAACATTAGTATTTGCTTTACCAGGGAATCCCGCTTCATCGCTAACCAATTTTTATATTTATGTATATCCGGCAATTAAAAACAGAATGGGATTTTCGGATATTCATTTACCAAAACTGGTTCGAAAATTGAACACAGGATTTATAAATACAACCGGAAAAACATTATTTCTAAAAGCGCTTTACGATGAAACCAATGTAACAATTCTGGAAGGCCAAAGTTCAGCAATGCTAAATACCTTTGCTATAGCTAATAGTCTGCTAATTGTTCCACATGATAAAGAATCCCTTAAAAAAGGTGAACAGGTGAGTTTGTTGCCAATAAATTGAAAGATTTTAGATTTTAGATTTTAGATTTTAGATTTTAGATTTTAGATTTTAGATTGTGAAGGGCGGTGTGTAAATAAAAACATAGCAAAAAATTAATTAACCGATTAAACAATTAATTAAATAAACGATTAACCAATAAAAAATGAATCTTCTTAGTTCCGAAAATATTCTTCTGTTTAGCTTCGCTTTAATCGTGATTGCGTTTTTATACTCTAGTGTTGGGCATGGCGGTGCATCAGGATATTTGGCTTTGATGACGATTTTTGCTTTTCCGGTGGCAATTATGAAACCTTCGGCATTGCTTTTGAACTTGTTCGTTTCGAGTATTTCGTTTTTCTTTTATTACAGAATGAATTATTTCAAACCAAAACTTTTTTATCCTTTTGCAATAGCTTCAGTTCCGGCCGCATTTATAGGTGGTTTTGTAACTTTAGATAATACAGTTTATAAGATCATTTTAGGAATTGTATTAGTTTTTGCGGCACTTAGATTGTTTGGTATTTTTAATTTTAAAGAAAAAGAAGCAGTAGAAATAAAATTGCCTTTTGCACTAGCGATAGGTTTTGCAATCGGTTTATTATCCGGAATGTTAGGAATCGGCGGAGGAATTATTTTGAGTCCGATTTTATTATTTTTGGGATGGGCTTCGGTAAAAGAATCGGCGGCTATTTCGAGTTTGTTCATTTTTGTGAATTCATTTGCAGGAATGTTGGGTTTCTTTTTAGGAGGAAAAACAGTTCCGATGGAGAGTTTTTATTTAGTTCCAATTGCAGTGATAGGAGGAGTTTTGGGCGGATTTTACGGAAGTGGTAAATTTTCAAACAAAACATTAAAAATGGTTTTGGGAGCAGTAATTTTAATGGCAAGCATAAAATTGATTTTCCCATAAAAATTGAAAAATGAGTATAAAAACAACGCTATGAACATAGCCGACGGTTTCAACCGTCGGGAGCCCGAGATGATTAACGATACGTCTCCCGAGGTTAAAACCTCGGGCTATATTTGAATAAAGAATTAATAAACATAGCCGACGGTTTCAACCGTCGGGACAAAGATTGGCAAAACCTGAAACAAAAAAATAACCCGAAACAAAAAAAGCCATGGAAACACTAAAAGTTTTTATTCTTTGCGGAGGAAAAAGTTCTCGAATGCAGTCAGAGAAAGGATTGGTTTTGTTTCAGAATAAACCTTTTATCGAACATATAATTCAGGCAATTTTGCCTATTACAGATAATATTACATTAATTACAAATACAAAAGAATACGATTATTTGCTATATCCAAAAATACCCGATATTGTGACAGATAAAGGTCCGTTGGGAGGAATTTATACAGCATTATCGAATTCTGAATCTGAATTTAATTTGATTTTAAGCTGTGATATTCCCTTAATTTCAACAGAATTATTGTCAGAATTAATTTCAAAACAGAATGATGAAGCCGAAATTTCGGTTTTTGCTTCAGAGAGCAGAATGCATCCGTTAATCGGAATTTATTCAAAAAAAGTATTACCCGTTATCAAAAGCGCAATTGATAACAACGATTTAAAAATGATGAATCTAATTGCGAATGTTCCGCATCAGATCATCAAAATTGACGAAAGTGAAAACTTTCATTTAACTAATATTAATTCGACAGACGAATTAAACGATCTGAATATCAATTTAAGTTAAAAGTTATGCGAAATTCAAAAACACCAAAATTAACGATTGTAGGCGCAGGTCCCGGTGACGCTGAATTAATTACTTTAAAAGCAATTAAAGCCTTAGAAAATGCCGATGTGGTTTTGTATGACGCATTGGTAAACGAAGAATTATTGCAATATGCGACAAAAGCAGAAATTGTTTTTGTGGGCAAACGTTTGGGTTGTCACGCTTATACGCAGGACCAGATTAACGAATTAATCGTTTCGATGGCCAATCGCTACGGTCATGTGGTGCGCTTAAAAGGCGGAGATCCGTTTATTTTTGGAAGGGGAAGTGAAGAAATTGAGCATGTCGAAAAATTTGGTTTGGAGACAGCGATTGTTCCCGGAATTTCATCTGCTTTGGGCGTTCCGGCTTCGGTTGGAATCAGTTTGACACAACGCCAGATTGCCGAAAGTTTTTGGGTAATTACCGGAACAACTTCAAATCATAAATTGTCCAAAGACATTCATTTGGCTTCAAAATCGGCTGCGACTGTAGTTATTTTAATGGGAATGCATAAATTAGAAGAAATTATTTCTATCTATAAAGAAAACAGAACGGATGATTTGCCAATTGCCATTATCCAAAACGGAACAAAAAATACCGAGCAAAAAGTAGTTGGAACTATCAGTTCTATTGCTAAATTGGTAGCAGAAAATAAAATTTCTTCGCCGGCAATTATTGTCATTGGCGAAGTAGTGAAAAATACATCGAAATTAACCTCTTATTTTCAGGAGCATTTTGACGATGAATTTATTTTTCAGAATTTAAATTTATAAGAATGATTGAGATTAAATATTTTGGAGCTGTCGCTGAAAAAACAAAATGTGCTTTCGAAAAAATATCTTCTTCTGAAATTTCACTGCAGGAATTATTGCAGGATTTAGAAGATAAATATCAATTTGAAGCATTGTCTTTTAGCGTAGCAATAAACCAGAAAATAGTACAGAAAGCAAGTAATTACAAATTGCAAACAAGTGATGTAGTTGCTTTATTACCTCCGTTTGCGGGAGGATAAATTGAATTTATGAATGCATTTGAACGCTATAACAGACAAATAATTCTTCCGGAAATTGGAGAAGAAGGACAGCAGAAATTATCGAAATCTAAAGTTTTGGTAATTGGCTCGGGTGGCTTAGGTGCTGCCGTATTGCCTTATTTGGCGGCTGCTGGTGTTGGTGAAATCGGAATTATAGATGATGATGTTATTGAGATTTCGAATTTGCATCGTCAGGTTATTTACAAAAGTTCGGCTGTTGGAAAATACAAAGCAGATGAAGCTAAATTGATGATTTCTGAATTGAATCCGTTAATAAAAGTAAATGCGATTTCAGAGAAATTGTCTGGTAAAAATGCGATTTCGTTATTTGAAAAATATGATATTATTGTTGATGCAACCGATAATATCGAGATCAAATATTTAATAAATGATGCGTGTTGTATTACTAATAAACCAATGGTTTACGGTTCTATTTTCAGGTTTCAGGGTCAGGTTTCAGTCTTCAATTATCAAAACGGACCGACTTACAGATGTTTGTTTCCTGACGAAAATACGCAATCTTTAAATTGTGAAGATGCCGGAGTTGTCGGAATTTCTGTTGGAATTATCGGAATGCTTCAGGCAAATGAAGTGATCAAAATGATTCTGGAAATTGGAGAAGTGTTGAGTAGTAAAATACTGGTTTATAATGTTTTGAATAACGAACAGCAAAAGTATGACTTTGAAAAGAGTACAAATTTTGTATTGAATAAAGAAGCTTTTGAGGAAAAGTATAAAGAAGTTGAAAATCAGGTTGAAGAAATTGCTGCGTCAGCAATTTTAAATGAAATTGATAATCACGAAGTTCTTTTTCTGGATGTTAGAAATGAGGATGAGGTTCCAAAAGTTAATTTTAAAAATGGTACTCAGATTCCATTGCTGCATTTAGAACGCGAATTAAAAAAACTGAATCCGAATCAAAAAATATATGTTTTTTGCCAATCCGGAATTCGAAGCAAAATAGCAGCTGAATTGCTTCAGAAAAAAGAATTCAAAAATGTAAAAAGTGTTGCCGGAGGCGTTTTGGCAATGAAACAATTATTAAAAGAAAAAGTATAGCCACAGATTTCACTGATTAAAATGATTATTAAAAATGTTTGCCACGAATTACACTAATTTTTACGAATTGTAAAATTGGATTAATTGAATTAAAAAATTAGTAAAAATTAGTGTAATTCGTGGCAGAAAAAAATCATTTAAATCTGTGTAATCAGTGGCAAAAAAAATAAAAAACAAATGAGTAAAAATGTATTTGTAGAAGGACCAATTGCTCCTGAATTTATAGCAGAATCTATCGCAAAACATCAATCGAAACATACCATTGGTGCACACAATATTTTTCTGGGTCAGGTTCGTGCCGATGTGATTCACGATAATACTGTTGTTGCGATCGATTATTCGGCTTACACCGATATGGCAAATGAGGCTTTGCATGCAATTCGTGAGAAGGCTTTCGCTAAATTCGATTTAACCTGTATGCATATTTATCACAGTTTGGGTGTTGTAAAAGCAGGTGAAATTTGTTTATTCGTGTTTGTTTCGGCAACGCGACGTAAACAGGTTTATGAAGCGACGGAAGCTATTGTAAACTGGATAAAAACCGATGTGCCCATTTTTGGTAAAGAAATGTTTGAAAACGATACATTCACCTGGAAACAAAATACCTAACAAAATATAATGGTAGATATTACGCATAAAATAAGCACGTTAAGAGCTGCAACAGCCACAGCAATTGTCAAAGTTAGCAAACAGGAAACAATTGATGCTGTGGTGAATAATTTGGTTCCGAAAGGCAATGTGCTGGAAATGGCAAAAACAGCAGGATTATTTGCTGTAAAAAATACACATTTGTCGATTCCGGATTGTCACCCGATTCCAATCGAATTTACTTCGGTAGCATATAAAATTGAAGGTTTGACGATTCAGATTATCTTCAATGTAAAAACCGTTTACAAAACCGGAGTTGAGGTCGAGGCCATGCACGGCGCGTCTATCGTGGCGTTGACGATGTACGATATGCTGAAACCAATTGATAAAGAAATTGAAATTTCGACTATCAAATTAGTGAATAAAGAAGGCGGAAAATCTTCTTTCAAAAATAAATTTCCAAACACAATAAAAGCAGCAGTTTTTGTTTGTTCCGATTCGATTTTTGCGGGCGAAAAGGAAGATCGTTCCGGAAAAATTATTGTTGAAAAATTAACTTCTTACGGAGTTGAAACAACACATTATGAAATTATTCCTGATGAAATTGATATTATTCAGGAAAAAACGAAGGCTTTTGCCGAAGAAAATCAGTTGGTGATTTTTACCGGAGGAACCGGATTATCACCAAGAGACGTAACTCCCGAAGCATTGTCGCCATTACTGGAAAGCAGAATTCCGGGAATTGAAGAAGCAATTCGCGATTACGGACAGCAAAGAATGCCATACGCAATGTTATCAAGAACCGTTGCAGGAACATTAGGAAAAAGTTTGGTTTTGGCTTTGCCGGGATCAACAAACGGAGCCAGAGAATCTATGGACGCTGTTTTTCCGCATGTAATGCATGTTTTTCATATTTTAAAAGGAAAAAATCATGACACCCTCTAAAACCATTTTAACGGATGATTTTGGGCGAAAACACAATTATTTGCGTATTTCGTTACTGGAGAAATGCAATTTGCGTTGTACGTATTGCATGCCTGCCGACGGGATCGTATTGTCTCCAAAAGCCAGTTTAATGACAGCTGATGAGATTTTTGCCTTAGCCCAGGTTTTCGTAGAAAATGGTGTTGATAAAATCAGATTAACAGGCGGTGAACCTTTATTAAGAAAAGATTTTCCGGAGATTATTTCGAAATTATCAACTTTAAAAACGTCACTTTCGATTACCACAAACGGAATCTTAATTGATCGCCATATTGACGCTTTGAAGCAGGCTAACATCAAAAAGATCAATTTGAGTCTGGATACTTTGGTGGCGTCAAAATTTCATTCTGTAACACTTAGAGATCAGTTTGAAAAAGTAATTAGTAATTTGCATTTACTTTTAAACCATGATTTTACGGTAAAAGTTAATGTAGTTTTGATGAAAGGTTTTAATGATAATGAAATTATAGATTTTATTAAACTAACCCAGTTTTTGCCAATATCAGTTCGGTTTATTGAGTTTATGCCTTTTGCCGGAAACGAGTGGGACAGAAGCAAAATGGTTTCTCAAAATGAGATTTTATCTCAGGTAGACAATAGTTTTTCATCTGAAGAAATTCAAAAATTGGAAGACGAAAAAAACTTCACAGCGAGAACCTACAGAATAAAAGGTTTTATGGGCGATTTCGGAATTATAAGTTCGATTACAAACCCGTTTTGTGATGGCTGCAACAGAATCCGCCTGACGGCAAACGGGAAAATTAAAAATTGTCTTTTTTCTAATTCAGAAACTGATTTGCTGACACCTTTTAGAAACGGTGAATCTATCGAAAATTTAATTTCCGTATCGATTAAAAATAAAAAGAAAGTCAGAGCCGGAATGGTTACGATTGAGGAAATGGATGATCCTTCATTGCATTTTGATAATCGCAGTATGATTGCGATTGGGGGATAGTTTTGTCATTTCGAGGAACGAGAAATCACATTACAAACTTTACAATCAAAATCGCCAATCTTTGTCGAGTTACGAGTGTGATTTCTCGTTCCTCGAAATGACAAACTGAACGTAAGGACTCACAGTAATAACTAAAAAAAAGGCTCAACTCCATTAAGTCAAACCTTTCTATTTCTTATTTTTTCTTCTTTGATTTCCCTTTATTATCTTTCTTTTTTTCAAGCTTTTTTAGTTTCGCCTTAGCTTTTTCTTTCTCTTTTTTCGCTTTTTCTTTCTTTTTAGTTTCAGCTTTCAGCTTTGCTTTCTTTTCTTTCTCCAGCTTTTTTATAACGGCTTTGATCTCTTTTTCTCTTCTTTTTGCTTTTTCTTTTTTCTCTTTTTGCTTGTTTTTAGCATCTTTCAACTTATCTTTTATACTCTTAAAAACGGTTACTTCTTGATCTTCAATTGGCTGTTGTTCGTCGTCTTTTTTATCAATTGTAGAGATTTCTATAATTTCAGGAGTTATTGTTCCCGTCTTTGCAGTTGATCCTGTCGTTCTTTTTATAATTGCTTTTGGAGTATTTGCAGAAGCTGGTTTTACAGGCGTTTTTGCTGTTGACGCTGGTGCTTTTGTTGCAGTTCTTGGCGCTCTTTTCACGGGCGTTTTTAGCAGAGGTTTATCTGTTTCGGGAGTACTTTCTGTAATTGGCGCTACTGGTTCTTCTGCAGGAATATCTGTGTTTTTTACGGCTGATGTTCTTGGTGTTCTCTTTATCATAATGGTATTTTTAGTTGAGTAAATTGATTTTACTAAGAGAATGAAGTTGTTATTTCATCAAAAGATAAATTCTTAGCTAGTTAAATTTAAGCAATAATTAAATACAAGAATGTTAAGATTTTTATAAGTCGTTTATTATAATTACTTCATTTAAAAATAATGCCTTTAATTTTCTACAATTTCTAAAATCCTGAAATTACTCTTTGGAGCTTCACAAAGTGAGCAGCAATAGTTTTCGGGCAAATCAGTAAATAAAATGCCTTTCGGAATATTTTGGCTTTCGTCTCCGTATTCTGATTTATAAAGCGTTAGACATTCCTGACATTGATAGATGTCCAATTGTGTTTTCTCCTTTTTCTGCGGATTTTCTGCTGTTTCAGATATTGAATTTCCGAGTTCATCGAAATATTTTCGGCTCAATTCAATTAAAATTGTAGGCAATTCAAGTTTGTCAATATCTTGTGAATGCACTATATATTCTTTGGTATTTGGATCGAAATTCTTCGCAAACAAAACATTATAAGTATCTCTGATTTTTATGGATTCCAGATCTTTTGGCAATTCATTTTTTTCGACCACAACCGAAGTAAAATAATGACCATCGCGATTGTATTCAGATATTCCAAACGTTAATCCATAAGTACTAATATCAAATTGATCTAACGTACGAACTAAAAATGTTTTAAGATTCAAAGCCCATTCCATTGCAACAGGCAAATGCCAGTTCAGTTCCAGTAAAGAATGGCGAACATTAATTCCCTTTTTACCCAGGAATTTTTCCCATTCCAGTTTTCGGTCTTTCGGAATTCCTTTTATAATAAAAGATTTCCAGGGCGTGATACAGATTTTTCCAATTTTGCAGTCAAAACACAAATCACACATTTCTTTCAGGAAATCCAGATCGTATAAATTATTTCTCCAATATAAACCCAGCCAATATTGGTCAATTCCCATTCGGTTCATGCCTTCGTAATATGGAAAAGGATAAAACGGAACATTTAAAGGTTTGTCAATTGTTCTGTTGTTGGTGTCTAAAATTTCACTGACCAAAGTAAAAATCATATCAATTCCGTATGATTCTTCGTCTACGATTTTCTCGATTTCATAATAGAATTTTGCAATATCCCAACTGTAAATCAATACGGGATAAACTTCCATACGTTCCCATTTTGGCAAACGAATATATAAAAACCAATAATCTTCATGCTCTGAAGCAATAAAATTAAGATGGCCGGTAAACAACGGAACCAGCTGTTGTTTGGGATCTGTGATGTTTACTTTTAATTTGGGCTGTTCTTTAAATTGCTCTAAAATATATAAAAACATATTGCCGGTAAGCCAGTTTGTATTCCTGAAAATATCAGTAGCAACATACGAAGAAACAATATTGTTACCGCTTGTTTGATCGGGAAAAACAAAATGATGTTTACCCAATTTTTCTTTATCTGAAGATTTTAGCCCTTTCGGGAAAATAATATCTTGTCGGGAACCGAAGGAAATCGAATCTAAACCCTGATCCATAGCGATATTAACCACTTCCCGCAATTCTCCCGGCGAAATAACGCCTCCTTTTACTATAAGTCTTGTCAGTTCCATATTCTTTTCTTGTTTCAGGTTTTCTTTTTTGTTTCAGGTTTCAGGTTTTTTTAGTTTCAGGTTTTTTAGTTTCAGGTTTTTGGATTGTGTTGATCTAACCGCAAAGTTTACAAAGGTTTTTCGCAAAGTTCGCAAAGATTTTTTTAGTCTCGTTTACTAAGTATTCAAAGTCCGCAAAGCTTTGAATAAAGATTTTAGCGTTTAGCTTTGTGAACTTTTTCGATAGAGAACAAACTTTACACATAGTATATAAGCCTTTGCGAAACTTTGCGAAAAACCTTTGCGACCTCTGCGGTAAAATTTATGTTCAAAGCAAAGTATCATGAAACATGAAACTAAAAAAACCTGAAACAATTTTTTAAACTTTACATTTTGCTAATATCTCTTTTACCTCTGTTTTGCAACTTCCGCAACCCAATCCTGCGCCGGTATTTTTGCATAAATCGGTAAAATTGTTAACACCACTTTTAATCGTTTCTTCAATATTTCCGGCTCCAACCTGACTGCAGGAACAAACTAATTTTCCTAAAACAGGTTTTGCGTTTGAGCTTCCTCTCAAAAGAGAATTACGTTTGTCTGATAATTCGATTTTGCTTTCAATCATTGTTTTAAATTCGGCAAACTCATTTTTGTCGCCCATTAAAATCGCGCCAACAAGCAAATCATCCTTTACAATACATTTTTTGTAATAGCGTTTTTTCAAATCGGCAAAAATAATTTCTTCGTATGAATCATCATTTTCGGGAATTTCAATGTCGCCAATGCTGCACAGGTTTATATCTTCTAATTTTAAAATATTCATAAGAATCGAACCTTTGTAATAACTGCTAATATCGCCAGCCAAAAAGTTGGCTAAAATATCGGCCTGTTCTTCGGCGGCAGACGTGATTCCGAATAATTTATTATCAAATTCGGCTATTTCGCCAATAGCAAAAATATCCGGATTCGACGATTGTAAATATTGGTTTACCTTCACACCGCGACCACAAGTTAAACCTGTTTCGCGGGCAATTTCGATGTTTGGAATTGTTCCGATAGTATAAACAATTGCATTTGCGGTAATGATTCGCCCACTTTTTAAAGCAATTTCTATTTCATTGTCATTCTCCGTTTCAAAAACGGTACTGACTTCATTATCAAAGTAAATTTGTATATCACGAAGCTGAACTTCTTCGGCCAGTAATTTACTCGAAATTCGGTCTAATTGACGTTCCATCAATCGTGAAGCCCTTTGAATAATAGTGATTTTTACCTTTTTATGTTTTAAAGCGGCTGCCAATTCTAATCCAAGTAAACCACCGCCAATGATAACAACATGTTGTTCTTCGGTAGGCAAATTGGTATTGTCCAGGTATTTTTTTAAACGATCGGCATCTTCTTTTCGTCTCACGGTAAATCTGCCGGGTAAATGAAGCTGGGCATTTTCAGGCACAAAAGGGCGGCTTCCGGTCGCCATAATCAAGGAATCAAAAGTATGCAGATTGCCCAGATTGTCTAAAACCGTTTTATCGTTCGCATTTATTTTATCAATTGCCACGCCGGCATTCATGGTAATTTTCAGCTTGTTTAAAGCTTCTCCATCTTTTACTTTTAAAAGTTGCTCCCAGGTAAATTCACCCGTCATATATTCAGGAAGCAATACGCGATTGTAAAACGGGTTTACTTCATTCGAAAAAACAATAATTTCGTCGGTAGAATTGAATTCGCGATAATTTTGAATGAATCGAAAAGAAGCAGCTCCTGCGCCAATTATAACAATTTTTTGAAAAGGTTTTACATATTTGGTAATTGCAACCGTAGTATATTTAAAATCAGGTTCTTTTGAAACAGGATCAACAACAGTATTGGTTAGATTATTGGTTCTGTTTAAATCATTTTCGAGTTGTTTCCCCCAGTGCATTGGCAGGAAAAGTACTTTTTCTTTTATGGTATCCGTGACTTTTGCTTTTACCCTAACTTCTCCGTTTTTACTCGAAACGGTAACAATATCACCATTTTTAATGTCATTTTTATACGCATCGATTGGGTTTATTTCTAAAACAGGACTTGGTGTATGCGTCATTAATCGCGATACTTTTCCGGTTTTTGTCATTGTATGCCATTGATCGCGAACCCTGCCTGTTGTGAGAATAAATGGATATTGTGGGCTTGGCTGTTCTGAAGTATTTTCAATTACTGTTGGTAAATTGAAAATTGCTTTTTGGGATGGCGTATAGAACTTTTTGTCTGTAAAAAGGCGGGGAGTTCCTGGATGTCCGTAATCCGGAACGGGCCATTGAAAAGTACCTTCGGTTTTTAAACGATGATAATTTAAAAAGGAAATATCAATGTTGGTGTTTTTTGTTAATGCACAATGTTCTTTGTAAATTTCCTCGGCGCTATTAAAATTGAAACCGTTGAAATTCATTTTTTTAGCAAAGCGAATTAAAATCTCAATATCCGGAAGTGCTTCTCCGGGAGCGTTTATTCCTTTTGGTAAATAAGATATTCGACGTTCAGAGTTGGTCATTGTGCCTTCTTTTTCTAACCAGCCTGCAGCCGGTAATAATAAATCGGCATATTTTGAAGTATCCGCATTATGCGAAATATCCTGAACTACAACAAATTTGGCATTTTGCAACGCTTTTTCGATGCGACGTGAATCCGGCAAACTTACTAGCGGATTGGTGCAAATAATCCAAACGGCTTTCATTTTTCCAGATTCTAATGCTTCAAACATTTCTGTTGCAGTTAAGCCCGGTTTGTCTGAGATTTCATCAACGCCCCAAAAATCAGCCACTTCCTTACGATGTTCGGGATTTGCAATATCTTTGTGCGCAGCCAAAAGTGTTGCCATTCCGCCCACTTCTCGTCCGCCCATTGCATTGGGTTGTCCGGTTAAAGAAAATGGTCCGGAACCCGGTTTACCAACTTGCCCCGTTAATAATGATAAATTTAGTAAAGCCGTATTTTTATCAACGCCAACGGCACTTTGATTCAATCCCATTGCCCAAAGCGAAATAAATCCTTTTGCTTTACCAATAATATCTGCGGCTAGTTTAATGTCGTTTACAGAAATTCCGCAAAGTTTTGAAGCTTTTTCTAACGAAGTGCCTAAAACTAAATCTTTATATTGTTTGAAATTTTCGGCATTATTTTTTACAAAATCATGATCAACGTGTCCTTTTTCGATAATGCGTCTCGCGATAGCGTGATACAATATAATATCAGATCCTGGAATAATCTGCAAATGCAAATCAGCGGAAGCTGCTGTATCTGTGCGCCTCGGATCAATTACTATGATTTTTATTTTCGGATTTTTCTCTTTGTGTTTTTCTATTCTTCGAAATAAAATTGGATGGCACCAAGCCGGATTTGCGCCGGTAATCAGGAAAGTATCTGCCAATTCAATGTCATCATAAGCAATTGGAACAGAATCTTCTCCGAAAGTTTTTTTGTAACCCACAACTGCCGAACTCATGCAAAGTCTGGAATTGGTATCTATATTATTAGTTTTCAGAAATCCTTTTACGAGTTTGTTTACCAGATAATATTCTTCGGTTAAACATTGCCCGGAAATATAAAACCCAACACTGTCCGGACCGTGTTTTTTTATGATAGAAGTAAAAACGGCAGCAGCGCGATCAAGGGCGGTATCCCAACTCACTCGCTCCAGCGGATAAGATTTACTGCCGCGCATTTCAGGATATAAAATTCTGTCTGAAGTATCGTTAACTACATAATGCAAATTCATTCCTTTCGAGCATAACATTCCCTTGTTAACAGGATGATCTTTATCGCCCGTTACCATCACGCCATTTTTAGCATCGTTGGTAACGATAATGCCGCAGCCGACGCCACAATATGAACACGTAGTTTTGATTTTGGTATTTTGCATTACAGCTTCTTTTTTAAATACAACTATAGTAATTATGCCCAGTCGTAAATGCCTCACGTATTTGACTTAGACAAAAATAAGTATTTTTACGTATAAATACGTATTTTTTGGAATTATTTTTCTATTTTTGATGAAAATAAATGAGGAACAACAAATTAGTTTTTAAATCGATTAAATTTTAGAACTTATGAAAGAAGAGCAAGCCATTTGTTATTCCTGCGCCAATGAGAACTGTTTTATTAAAAAGCATCTGCATTTAGAACAAATGAAACAATATGTTCAGAAGAAACATAGTTTTGTCTGTAAAAAATCGCAGCAGTTTATCATCGAAGGTGCTCCAATTCAAGGACTTTATTTTATTTGTAAAGGAAAAGTAAAAACGGTTAAAACCGGAATCAACGGCCGTGAACAAATTGTTCGTCTCACCAAAAACGGAGATACGATTGGTTTTCGTGGTTTCGGAACGAGTAAACGCTATCTAATTGGTGCTTATGCTCTTGAAGATACGGTTTTATGTAATTTTAGTAATGAAACCATGATGGAGATTCTTCAAAACGTTCCTGAATTTACATATGCCTTAATGTTGTTTTACGCCGATGAACTTAATAAAAGCGAAAACAATATCCGAAAGATTGCCCATATGAATGTACGAGAACGTGTAATCGATTTGTTATTGTACATCCACCGAAAATTTGGACAAATAAACGGCCTAATTGAAATCGAACTGTCACGAAAAGAAATAGCAGATTTTGCCGGAACTACTGAGGAACAGGTTATTCGTGTGCTATCAAGTCTAAAAAAAGAAGATGTAATTAAAACAGTAGGCAAGAGAATAGGCATCCTCGCCATTCCTAAACTACAGTCAGAAATCATGGAACATAAGTATTTTTAGTTTTTTGTTTCAAGTTTCAGGTTGAAACCGTTGGCTATGTTTATTAATTCGTTTTTTCAAATATAGCCCGAGGTTTCAACCACGGGAGACTTATCGTTAATCGTTTCATGCTCACAATGGTTAAAACGGTTGGCTATTTTCTATCATTCAGGTTTACCAATCTCAACCGTAAAATCACATTCCTCTTCTTCCTGTACAATTATCTAATTATCTAATTGACACATTATCTAATTCTCCAATTAAGTTAAATTACGTAATATCAGAAATCTCTTGTTTTACGCGACTTAAAATCAACTTCATGCGAAAACGCAGAAAACAAATTGACTTTCAAACGCTTTTTATGGGTTAAAAAAAATGTTTTGATATGGTATAAGTATTGTACTTAAGTATTTATACGTATATAAATTTGCTTCATACAAATCAAACCAAATTATTATGAGCAAATTAACCAATCCAATATTAAAAAACCACAACACTATTTTTACATCAAAACTTTCAAAATCTATTTTATTAGGTTTTGTATTAACCCTGTTGGGAAGTTATGAAGCAAAAGCACAATTTACGTTTACAGGTCAGTTAAGAGACCGTGTTGAAATGCGTGCCGGACAAGGAACGTTACAACAAGAAGGCGATAAAGCCGCTTTGTTTACAAGTCAGAGAACAAGATTAAATGCCGGATATTCCGGATATAGATTTAAAATTTTTACGGCGCTGCAGGATGTTCGCGTTTGGGGGCAAGATGCTTCCTCTATTAACAGAACAACAACAGAAGCTAATAATGGAATTTTATTGCACGAAGCCTGGGCCGAGATTTTTTTGAATGATACCATTAGTACAATTCAGAATCTGTCTATAAAAGCAGGACGTCAGGAAATTTCTTATGATGATCAAAAGGTTTTAGGAAGTTTAGACTGGTTACAACAAGGAAGACGTCATGATGCGATCGTTTTTAAATTTGCTAACAAAGGCTGGACTGCAGATGTTGGGGCTGCTTTTAATCAGAATAAGGAAAATAATACAGGAACAATTTATAATGGTACAAATCCGGCTTATGGCGCAGGAACTAACGGAATTGGAACTATGTATAAATCATTTCAATATGCTTATGTGGGCAGAAAATTCTTCTTTGGTGACCTTTCTTTTTTATTCTTCAAAGATGATTTCAATAAATATACTTTAGTGACTGCGGGAACTCCAGCTGTAACTACAAAAGTAAACGGAACCGGAGTTTGGAGCAGAAATACAACAGGAATTTATTTCAACACCAATGTAACCCGAAAATTAAATTTGACAGGAAGTTATTACTATCAAGGTGGGAAAAACAAAGATGGAAGGTCATTAAACGCTAATCTATTTTCGATAACATCAACCTTGCAAGTAGGAAGAAAATTGTTTATTGGTCCCGGAGTTGATTTTTTATCTGGAGATGACGGAAACAAAACAGTCACGGCCGATTCAAAAGACAATCGATTTGATCCGCTTTACGGAACGCCTCATAAATTCTGGGGGAGCATGGATTATTTTTATGCTGCAAACGGTTTTGGAAAACAAGGTTTGCTGGATTACTTCTTCAAAATTAAATATAATGCCAAAGACAATCTAAGTTTTGCACTGGATATTCACGGTTTTGAATCGGCAAACACTTTATCTAACGGAGCCGGTGGAAAATTAAACTCTTATCTGGGAACTGAATTGGATTTACTGGTAAAATACAACCTGACTAAAATCGTCAATATTGAAGCTGGTTATTCTATCATGAAAGCAACAAATTCTATGGCTTCGGCAGCGGTTAAAAATGTTGCGAATGCTGATTTAACCCCACAATTTGCTTATGTAATGCTAAATATCAAACCCAATTTTTTAGCTAAAAAATAAAAATAAATAACTTTTAAATTTCTTAAAAATGAAAAAAATACAGATAATCACAACAGAAGTTTTCAAAAGAATGTTACTGACATTAATACTCGTTTTAGCTTTTTCTTTTTCAAAAGTTTCAGCTCAAAATGATCCTGTAAAATTGGGATTTATTCCATTAACAGATTGTTCTCCGATTGTAATGGCAAAGGAATTAGGATTGTTTAAAAAATATGGTGTTGAAGTCGTGGTAACCAAAGAATCTTCATGGGCGAATGTTCGTGATAAAATTTTAACAGGTGAATTAGACGGAGCGCACTGTCTGTATTCAATGCCGTTTTCGGTTTACACAGGGGTAGGAGGGAAAGCAGGTTCTGAAATGAAAATCGCCATGATGCTGAATGTGAATGGTCAGGCGATTACACTTTCTAATGATTTTTGTGGCAAAGTAGGTTTCAAACAAATGAACAAAATTGCGCCCGTTGTGGCCGCCAAACTTAAGGCAGAAAAAGAAGTGACTTTTGCAATGACTTTCCCTGGAGGAACACACGATTTATGGCTAAGAAACTGGATGGCCATTGCAGGTGTAAGTCAAAAAACATCTAAAATTATTACAATTCCGCCTCCACAAATGGTAGCCAATATGAAAGTAGGGAATATGGATGGTTATTGCGTTGGAGAGCCTTGGGGCGGTGTTGCGGTAAAACAAGGAATTGGTTTTACACAAGTTGCTTCACAAGATATTTGGAAAGACCATCCTGAAAAAGCATTGGTTGTCAACAAAGAATTCAGCGAAAAAAGAAGAACTGATCTTGTAAAGGTGATGAAAGCAGTTTTAGAAGCCTGTATTTGGCTGGACAATCCTGCTAATCGTAAAAAAGCGGCTGCAATAATCGGGAAAGCGCCTTATGTAAATGCTCCTGCAGATGTTATTGAAAATAGATTAATGGGAAATTACGATTTAGGCTGCAACCAGGGAACGGAAGTTTATGCCAAAGATTACATGTTGTTTTACAAAGGTGGGCTGGTAAATTATCCTCGTAAATCGTATGCAATTTGGGCGATGGCGCAGTTTGTTCGATTTGGCTATTTGAAAGAAGCACCAAACTATAAAGCGATCGCTGATAAATTGATTTTACAGGATTTATACGAAGAGGTCGCCAAAAGTATGAAAGTAAAAGTACCAAATGATGACATGAAGCCTTTCTCGTTAACAATGGATAAAACTGTTTTTGACCCTTCAAATCCTGCAGCTTACTTAAAAGTGGCTAAAAAATAAAACTGTTTTTAAGTGGATACAGATTATTTTTTTTCGCCACGACCCGACCGAAGGGAATAGACGTAGTAATTCACGAATTATTTTTTTCTATTAAGCATGGCAATAATAATTCGTGAATTCGTGGCGGAAAAACCCCTAACATAATTTTTTAATTTAAATCAGAATATCATGTCTAATAAAGATACATTAACGCTAAACGACATCGCGGATCAAACAGAAGTTTTGATGGAAAATACCGCGATTGATAACGGAAGAAATGAGAAATTAAAATTGATTTTAAATTCAGTTTTGATTAAACTAAAATCAACAGCATTTGCAGGAATCGGAATTGCTTTATTTATTGGTTTTTGGAGTTTGTTGAGTCTTTATACTAAAGATGCATTGCCTGGGCCTTTGGCTACTTTTACCGTTTTGAAAGAAATGTTAAGCGATCCGTTTTATGATTACGGTCCAAATGATAAAGGAATCGGATTGCAGTTATTCAATTCAATAAAAACCGTTTTACTGGGTTTTTTATTAGGTTCGTTAGTAGCAATTCCAATTGGGATTTTGATGGGAGCGAGCACTATTTGCAAGCAAATTATGTATCCAATTGTACAGCTTTTGAAACCGGTCTCGCCTTTGGCATGGTTTCCTATCGGATTGGTCGTTTTTAAAGATACTGGTTTGGCGACAATATTTATTGTTTTCATTACGTCGTTATGGTCGACTTTAATCAATACTTCTTTCGGAATCGCCTCTATTCCTCAGGATCATAAAAACGTAGCAAAGGCTTTTGGTTTTTCAAAAATGCGTTACCTGACCAAAATTCTAATTCCGTTTAGCTTACCGCACATTATCACGGGATTACGTTTGAGCATCAGCGTTGCCTGGCTGGTAATTGTGGCAGGAGAAATGCTTTCAGGCGGAGCCGGAATCGGTTTTTTCGTTTGGGACAGCTGGAACGCCTTAAGTTTAGAAAAAGTAATTTCAGCCATTATCATCATCGGAATAGTTGGTTTGATATTCGATAAATTTTTTACATACGTAGAAAATAAAGTGGCTTACAAAGCTTAATCAGAGGTGCAAAGGAGCAAAGGTTCAAAGGGACAAAGGTAGGCAACTTGAAACCTGAAACTTGAAACTTGAAACCTTCAGAAATCTAAAATCTAAAATCAACAATCTAAAATTATATACTCATGAGTTATTTAGAAATCAAAAATTTAGAGATATCATTTCCAACTCCAAAAGGAAAATATGTCGCCGTTCGTGATATTAATTTATCCATTCAAAAAGGAGAAATCATTTCTATAATTGGACATTCTGGTTGTGGAAAATCAACTATTATGAATGCTATTGGCGGTATGCTGACACCAACTGGCGGTTCTGTCGAATTAGCCAGTCAAAAAATAAAAGGACCGGGACCGGATCGCGGAATTGTTTTTCAGAATTATTCCCTTTTACCATGGTTAACAGTAGAACAAAATATTTTTCAGGCTGTTGATTCGGTTATGAATTGCTCTAAAAAGGAAAAACACGAAATTGTGATTCAGAACTTAAAAATGGTCAATTTATTTGAACATAAAGATAAATTACCCGGACAACTTTCGGGCGGAATGAAACAACGTGTCGCCATTGCGAGGGCTTTTGCAATCAATCCGGGAGTATTGCTTTTGGATGAGCCTTTCGGAGCTTTAGATGCCTTAACAAAAGGATCGATGCAGTTGGAAGTTTTGAAATTATGGAACTTAGACAACAGGGAAAAAACGATTGTAATGATCACGCATGATATCGAAGAAGCTTTGTTTTTATCTGATAGAATTGTGGTGTTGAATAACGGTCCGGCATCAACCATCAGAGAAATTGTAGAAGTGCATTTGCCAAGGCCGAGAAACAAAATTGAAATTGTAAAAATGCCTGAATATATTACTTTAAGAGATAAATTATTGCATTTATTGACAGACAAATTCTCTATCGAAGATATGGGAATGAAATATAAAAATTAAAGAGAATTTAGTTGAGATGTTCTGTTGAGACGCAAAGATTTGCGTCTCAACATTTATTGATTTACTTTTTCTTACCAACAAAACGAATAACAGAACCTTTTCCGTTATGGAATAAACCTTCGTTCAGTTCGATTTCTTTTTCGACTAATTCAATGATTTCATAATTTGAAAAATCGGCTTGAATTTCTTCGATAGAAAATAGGGATTCAATGTCTTTTGGTCCGCCAACTTTGTCGTTTAACGCAAGATATTCCAGATGTTTTTTGCTGAAAGCTTCAAAAATTACAATTCCGTTTTGGCGTAAATATTTGTCAAGTGTTTTGTGGATTGAAGATTTGATTTCAGCAGGAAAGTGTGCATAAATCAATGCAATAGCATCAAATTGTTCGGCTTGATAATTTAAAGTTTCCAATTCGCCAACCTGATAATCAATTGAAACATTATTTGCTGCGGCTAATTTTAAAGCTTTGTTTTTTCCTTCTTCGCTTATATCAAAAGCAGCAACTTTCCAGCCCAATTTTGCGGCATAAACGGCATTTCGGCCTTCGCCTTCGGCAGGGAAAAGAATAGTTCCTGCGTTTAGTTTTTCTATTTCTTCTTTAAAGAAATTGTTGGGTTCTTCACCATAGGCAAATTCTTCGTTGCTGTAGCGGTCGTCCCATCTTTGAGTCCAGTTGTTCATTATTTATATATTAAAATTGATTATTAAGGGTTTATGGTCACTGTGCATAGTCCAATCCTGATAAGTTCCCACTTCAACACTTTCTAAAGTTTCAATAAAATCGTTTGAAGCAAAACAATAATCAAGATGATACGGTTTGTTTTGGTGGCGATAAAGATACAAAGTTGGATGTTCTTCTTTGCCCTGTATTTGATTGAAATATTGATGGTAGGTGCTCAGGATTTTTTTAGATCCCAGTTTATTAACAACTGTAGTATGATTTCCTTCTCTTCTCGGTCTGTCCCAAATGGTATTGCTGTTGAAATCACCAATTAAAATAGTTTTATTTTCTTTGATTAAATCTTCGTAATAATGAATTGCTTTCCAAACCTGAGTTACATATTGTCCGTCTTTATCTTCCGGATTATTTGCCCAGATTGCAAATAATGTAAAATCAACTTTTCCGCCTGTAACAGCGATTGGCAGAATGTTTTTGAATTGTGGATTATGGCAATCCAATAATTGAAACCGATAATCGCTATAAGAGAAAACGCCAAGTCCTTTATGTGGATTTGTGCCATACCAAAGTATATCGCTTGGTAATTTTGTATCGCTTGCAAATTTCAGTTTTTCGGGATTTTCACACTCTGAAATTACGGCAATATCAGGATTATAAGCGAGAATAAATCCTGCTTTTTTTCTGAATGCCATATTGCAATTCCAGGCTATGAGTTTCATCAGATTAAATTTTATATGCGATTTAGATTAAATATCGCTTTCTACTTTAATCTTAACCAACAAGTTTAGTTATACCACTATTTATGTCAATTTCTGCAAAATTATGTTTTCCCATAACGATAAGTAGTTTGTTGGCATTATATCCTACATATCTAATTTGAGGTTCTCCGCGTTTTGGTTCTCCACAAACAGAAATTACATTGGTTTGCCATTTCAATTTGCTTCTTTTGTAGGCAGATATGGTTTGTAAGTCATTTTCAACATAGTAAATAATGTTGTTTTTTTTGATTCCTCTTTTTTGTGTTTTTGCAAAATTTATTTCTGAATCTTTTGAAATTAATGCATTATTGTATTTTTGAGAAATACCGGTTTGACTTACAATGAAAGTTAACATTGATAGTTTTAAAAATTGTTTCATGTAGGATAGAATTTGGGATTCGTATTCGGCTCAAATATAACTAATTAAAACACATGACAAGTTTTTGGAAAGGCAAAAAAAATACCCTTTTTCCGAAATGGGAAAAGGGTAAAATATAGGAGTTAATTTTGAGGAAAAACTATTTTTTCCAGCTAAAAATTCTTGGATTTACAGAAATCATCAGCCATGCCCAATTGTTGGTATGTCCTGCATCTCCGGCTTTTATGAATTCTAAAGTTTTAGACCCAAACATTTGTGAATATCCTCCTGTTAATGTAATTTCTTTTTTGAAATTAAAGCCTGCAGTAAAGTCAATTTCAGTTCCTAAATAAGAATCAAGTTTTTCGTTTAACGGAGTAACTACATCAGCAGCAGCTAAAAACACATGCGGCATCAAAGCAAATTGCCATTTGTTTACATTATAATTCAATTTTAAGAAAGCATCCTGCAAACCAACATTGTTTAAATGATTACCTACATAAAAATAATCCATATACCCATTAAAACCATGATTAGTTCCAAAAAGTGGATTAAATGATTTAATTACGGTACTTCCGTCGTTTGTATTTTTTCCTGATAAGAATTCGTAGCCTAAACCAGCTTTAAAAGATTCTGATATTTGGTATCCAAAGTTGGCTGCAGCATTCCATGCGCTTACTTTTAAATCTGTGCTTTTTCCGGTTTGTCCGTAAAGCCAGAAATTACTGTCTATCTTACTTTTTTTGTACCCAAGGTAAGTTCCAAAAGTTTGCTTGTAATCTACTAATAATTTGTTATCAGGATTAGGATTAGGAGCATATTCGTAACCCGTATTCAATAATAAGAAACTCAAACCAAAAGCCTCGTTAAATTGATTGTGATACCAGGCATATTGCAACGTTTTATAAGTTGGAACCGTGTAAGGTGTTTGAATAACGTTTTCGGCAGTCGAATTATAAGCGCCTCCCAGATCAAGCTTTTGCTTTTCAGTATGAAAACTCACAGTAAGTGCATCATGACTTTGTGCTTGTTGTGCCCAGTCCATTTCTCCTAAAATACGCTGGTTATCGTACGAAAGCACCTGACGCCCCATTCTGGCGCTCCATTTTTCTGTAAAATTATATTGTGCCCAGGCTTCAAAAACAGTCACTCCATTTTTATCTGTTATTGTCGCTGGCGTTACATCACCCCAGGTTCTCGTATTTTGCAAAGTTAATTTTACAGTTAACTCATCTTGTTTATAGTTAAAATTTAATCTCGATCGTTGCGAAATCTGAGAAGTTCCTTGCTGGCCTTCCGGTAAAAGTGTTTTATAACCGTTTCGGTATTCAAAACGAGGTCTAATTTGTAAGTTCACATCTAACTCCTGTGCCTGGATATCTGCACTAATTGTACCTAGTATTATTAGGATGATTATTCTTAGTTTTTTCATAACTGAATTTTTAAATACAAGGCAAATGTAAAAGATAGTCAGTTTTTATTTTGTGATAAAAGTCATACAAATTTATTCATTTTATTGTTTGCTTCTTAATTTATTGTCTATCAATTACTTTTGATAATATAGGTTGTCTTTCATTCATGATTTTCGTGATTGTATAATGCATCCATATTAGGCAAATAAGAGAAAAAACCAAGATAAATATCCACGAACTCGACCAGATTCCGGTTGAAGTAAGCAGGTAACTAAAAATAATTGGTCCGAAAAATCCGCCGAGTCCTCCAATCATTCCAACCATTCCACCTACAACACCCACATCCTGAGGGAAATACTCCGGAATATGTTTGTAAACTGCTGCTTTGCCAATTCCCCATGAAATACCTATTAGGATTACAAGAACAAGGAAAACCCACATATTGGCATCAAATTTAATTACGGTAATACCTTTGGCGAGAAGTTCTTTTTTCTTTACAGTTTGATTTTGACTCACAACAACTTGCTGCCATGAGGTTCTGGTTGGAAAAATAGCATTTTCATTGGTGTTTTCTTTCTTTTGTGCAACAGGAAATTCAGTATTCCCAATTTTAATATTTTCATTTGAGACAGAAGTTATGATACCTTTTTTAGTAGCCAAAACGCCAGGTCCCGTTGTTGTAATTTCCATTTTCGGAATCATTAATAATGCGCTTAAAATTACGGATGAACTGAGAACCCAATACATGATTTTTCTGGCACCAAATTTATCTGATAAATAACCGCCAAAAGCTCTGATAACGCCCGATGGCAAACTAAAAAGCGTGGCAAACAGTCCGCCCATAACCAAACTGGTTTGATAAACGTTCATGAAATTAGGTAAAAGCCATTGCGAATAAGCTACAAAGCATCCGAAAACTAAAAAGTAATAAGCTCCAAAACGCCAAACCCGGGCAGATTTAAGAGACTGAAGCATTTGAGAAACACTCTTTGTATTGTTTTCTATTTTTTTGTTTTTGGCAAAAATTAAAAAGGCAATTCCAATAACGACCAACGCTGCACCATAAATTACAGGAAGTATTTTCCAGCCATTTTGTGGATCTTCGATAGCAAAATGATTCAGTAGGGAAGGCGCTAAAAAGGTTGTAATGGCAGCACCGGCATTTCCCATTCCGAAGATTCCCAAAGCGCGTCCCTGCCATTCTTTTGGATACCAGATCGATGTATATCCAATCCCGACAGCGAAACTGGTACCCACCATTCCAAATAAAAAGCTTAATAAAGCAAATGTTATAAAACTATCTGCAAAAGGCAGTAAAAATAAAGGAATCGAGCAGAGTAGCAGCAAAAGTGAAAAAACATATTTTCCTCCAAACTTATCCGTAAGGATACCAATTGGCAAACGCATTATAGATCCGGTCAGAATCGGAATTCCAAGAAGCCAGCCCACCTGAACAACGCTCCAGTGAAAGATTCCATTATCAACTAAAAAGGTTACTAAAACGCCATTCAATGTCCAACAGGCGAAACACACAGTGAAAGCCAGGGTATTTAAGAATAAAATTTTGTGTGATTGCGAAAGTGAGTTTGTATTTTTCATAGCACTTATATTTTTTAACAAAAATAAGTACTAAAACGTAGTTAAAAACTGCGAAAACGCAGTTTTTGAAAAATAATTAAGTAATTATACGTAGTTTTTTATAATAGCGAATACTCGGTGGCTTTATTGGAAAGTTCCATTAAGTTTTTTACTTTCAGCTTTTTCATTAAGTTAAAGCGATGTACTTCGGCAGTTCTTTTACTAATTTCAAGGGCTTCGGCGATTTCTTTGTTGCCTTTTCCTGATAATAAAAGCGTCAGGATTTCTTTTTCTCTTTTGGTAATCATCATTTCTTCTCCTAAATTTTGTTTAGGTTCTAATGACGTTGAAGAATTGGTTAACTGACTAATTAATATTGAGGAAATATCACCACTAAAATACTTTCCGCCACCGGCAACGATATGGAGTGCTTTTAAAAACTCTTCTTTGCTTGAGCCTTTTAATAAGTATCCATCGGCTCCGGCCTTGATAGATTTTAGTACGTATTCTTCAGATTCGTGCATGGAAAGCATAATAATTTTTACGTTATTATTTTCGCTTCTAAGTTTTTCTACTAGTTCGATACCTGTAAGGTTGGGCATGCGAATATCTGCTATAAGTAAATCCGGTTTATTGCTTGCAACAACTTCAAGAGCATCAGCGCCATCAATAGCCTCGCCTACAACCTCGATGTTTGCTTCGTTTTCTAATAAAGATTTTATTCCATCTCTTACAAATACATGATCATCTGCCAGAACAACTCGAATAGTATTACTCATGATTTACTTAATTTTGATTCTAAAATTTTACGTATATTCATCTATAAATATTAGGCTAAGATACGTAATTTTTTAAATTAGAAAATGTGTCAATTAGAAAATGTGCCAATTGTTTAATTAGATAATTTATCAATTAGATAATTAGATAATTGCAAAACGTCTCAATAAGATAATTTGATGATGTAAAACAACGTTGTTAATTGTTTTTTTTTGCAATTTTGTCATCCTGACGGAGGAAGGATTGCACTAGTAGCTCGACAAAGATTGACAAATTGATTACGAGTTTCTCGTGTCATTGAAATATACAACGGGAATTATCTAATTATCTAATTGACAAATTATCAAATTGACACATTATCTAATTTTATACCGGAATATTAAAAGTAATCCTCGTTCCTTCACCCGGAATCGATTTAATAAAGACGCGTCCGTTGATGTATTGAATTCTTTCTTTCATGAACAATAATCCCATACCGGATTCGCTGTTGCGTTTTTTATCTACGGTGTTAATATCAAAACCTTTTCCGTTGTCATCCACAATAATACTTAGAAGCGTATCGCTATGCGAAAGCTGTACAATAATATGCGATGATTCAGCATATTTTATGGCATTATTGATCGCTTCTTGTGTGAGGCGATAGATGTTGATTTCAATTAAAGAATCTAAACGCTGGCTGAAATCGGTTTTGTTGTAAAACAGAATTTCTTTTCCGGTAAGTTTTGAAAGTTCCTGTGTAAGTTTCGACAGAGAAGAAACAATACCATGATCGCTTAATTCCGGCGGCATTAAATTAAAAGTTGCCGTTCGAACTCCTTTGATAATATCCAGCGATAATTTTTTAAGATATTCAATTTTTTGAGCCGCTTTTTCCTTGTCGTCCAGATTAATGCTTTCTAAACTAAACTTTAATCCTGTGAGCATCTGTCCAATTCCGTCGTGAATTTCTTTCGCAATTCGGTTTTGTTCATTTTCTTGATTCTCAACAATTTTGCTCGAAATAATTTTCTGTTGATTGATTTTTTCGGTGCTGTTTTCAATATTCAGGCGTTCTACTTCACGCTGTGCTTTTTTGCGTTCGGTAATGTTGAAACAAACAATTAAAAGTTCCAGTTCATCTTTTTTTATGGTTACCGGAACCATTGATAAATCAAGCCAGATGCTTTGTGCTTCTTTATTGATGATTTTAATTTCGCCTTGCCAGCCGCTTCTGTGCTTTTCAAAAATAATGCGATCGATATTAAGCTGTTCTTTTTCGTCGGTCGTTAAAACTTCCGAGAATTTTTTATTAGACGAAAACTTAGTGTAATTTAAAAGCTTGGCAAATTTTTCTCCAATATGTATAATCGAACCATCGGGTGCAATACGGCAATAAAGCAGCGTATTTTCCATGGCGTAATTCAATGATTTTAATTCTTTTACAGAGTTTTCTTTTATTTCACTGATAATTTCAGTGTCGTAGGCCAATTTTAAAGCTTTCTTTTCTGAAGATAAAAGTTTGGCAATCAATCTCTCAATTTTTTTATTGGTAGGTTTAAAAATAAAGAAAAATTCCAAAAGCAAAATGAGTAGGGTGAAGCCAAAAATCCAATATTCTATTCGGCGTTGTTCTGTAACTTTTTCGTGCGCTTCAAGATCGTATTGCGTTACAATTTGATTCATTTTCGAAAGAAAGATACCTTCGTTTTTTAGAATAATGTCTACCAGTTTTTGATTGTCGGCTATGTTGTTTTTTTGCGCTAAATTCAGCAGAAACAAATCTGTTGTTTCTGCAATATTCGAAAAATTGGGTTTTATTTCGATATATAATTTAGCAAGTGTTTCACTTTTTTCTTTTGGAAAAGCCAAACTGTCACTACCATTTTCCAGCGAGTTTTGCGTGTTTTTCCAAAGTGTTAAAACATTCTTTAAATGTGAAATTTGTTTGGCAGAAACAGTATCGGCAACATAATGAAGAATCAGAACTTCTTTAACAATTTTCTGGCTCAGCATTCTTTGCTTTCCGGAAATATTAATGATTTTAGAATCGCTTAATTGTTGGTTTAGATTGTATTGAACTAAAACCTGACTAACAATAATAGTTACTGCAATAGTTAGAAGAGCAAAAAAATACAGACGGCGTAAATTTTTGAAAGTAATTTTATCTGCAGTTTCCTGATTGTTTTTTTTCATATACTAATTTACAACCCTAAAGACGCTTTTATCAAATTTAAATTTTCTTCAGAATAATTGATTTTTAAAGCTTCCTGATGTCCTTTGTCAGACATTTTGTCCCAGGTTTTTTTGATGATATTTTTTAGTTTTTCCTCATCGTGTTTATGAACAAAAGGGTCCAGGTAATATTCTAAAAAAACCAAACAAATAACGTCTTCAAGTAATTGGGTTTCGTTGTCTTTTTTAAGCAGTTTTTTTTCAATTAAAAAAGAAACTCGATCAATAAAATCTTCATTGTATCCTGCTTTTTCTAAGATTTCGGCAGTAGTTTTGGCGTGAAATTTTTTCAATTCTTCTCTCCATTTCAAATAACCAACACGATCCATTGGGTAAGATTCGCGTGCCACTTTCCATCGGCAAATATGCTGCGCTTTTGAAGCAATTTGCACTTCTTCTGAAGCCTCGGGTTCAAATTGCATCAATCTTTCATACATCCTGTTAGAATATAATAATTCCTTAGGATATTCAGTATTTTGATCGATTTCGATATTCGGATCCTGAGCGTTTTCAGCATCAATCCATTCGCTTGCTTTTTGAAAAGGTGTAGTCATTGTTGGTAGATAATAGATTTCAAATATACGTAAATTAGTAGAAAAGTCGAAAGACAAAAGTGAGATGAAAGAAGCAAGAAGCAAGATGATAAAAGTTTTCAAATCTTGCTTCTTGTTTCTTGCCTTTTAAAGCTCTCTAATCTACAAACCCAACAAACACTTCGTCTTCAACAATTTTAATTGGATATGTTGCAATTTTTAAATCATCATCACCATTTAAGTTTGAACCATCAACCAATGAAAAGGTTTTTTTGTGCATCGGGCACGCAATTTTCGGAATATCATCTGTTGATCCTGTCATTCCTCGCGCCAAAACCATTTCCATTTTATGCGGACAAGCGTTTTGACAAGCGTACCATTCGTTGCGACGTGCAAAATTGAAAATGGCGATTTGTTTGTTTTTGTATTTGATGCAGCCGCCGCGATTGGTTGGAAAATCTTCTACTTTTCCGGCTTTGAACCAAATTGTAGCATCGCTTGGATGAACGGTTTCGTATTGATTTAAGATTTCTTCCATTTTAATAATTTTTTTGTTCCTGTTTCTTATCCCTCTTTTTACAATCATGAGAGTTATGATGGCGCAGTAAAAAAGAGGGTAAGAAGGACAGCAAACGTTTGATATTTATTTTTCTTTTTTTGGAGCTGTTTTTTTTAATTAAAAATTGAGAATTAAAAATTAAAAATCTTTGAAACCGCAATTTTTGTAATGATATGCTATGTTTGTTTAAAAAAGTGAAACGCCTTTATGTATTCCTAAAAGCTATGTCTCTATGTGTTTGAATTAATTTGTTTAAATAAAATATAAAGTTTAAGACCACGCTTTTGGCGCTTTTTGATCTCTTAACGGAACAAAAACAACATTGTCATCTTTCTCGTCTGAGTTTACAAAATGGTTAAAACGTTTTAATAATCTTGGTTTTTCAAGAACTTGTTTCCATTCGCATTCAAAAGTATTTACCAGAGTCTGCATTTCGGCTTCAAGCGTTTCGCAGATTCCTAAGCTATCTTCGATAATTACTTCTTTCAGATATTCTAAACCTCCGTCGAGTTTTTCTAACCAGGTCGAAGTTCGAATCAGCGGACCAGCCGTGCGGATATAGTACATTAAAAAGCGATCCATGTATTTGATAACCGTTTCTTTATCAATTTTTTCGGCTAATAAAACAGCGTGTTTTGGGTTGGCACCACCATTTCCGGCAATGTATAAATTCCAGCCGCCTTCAACAGCGATAAGTCCAAAATCTTTTCCGCGAGCCTCGGCACATTCGCGAATACAAGCCGAAACACCACCTTTTAATTTATGCGGAGAACGAATTCCTTTGTATCTGTTTTCTAGTTCAATAGCAAATCCTGCGCTGTCGTCCATTCCGTAACGGCACCAGGCATTTCCAACACAGCTTTTTACGGCACGAAGCGATTTTCCGTAAGCGTGACCACTTTCAAAACCATTATCTATTAATATTTTCCAGATTTTTGGCAAATCGCTCAAATGTGCACCAAATAAATCAACACGTTGAGCGCCTGTAATTTTAGTGTACAAATCAAATTGTTTGGCAACTTCTCCAATTACAATTAATTTCTCGGCAGTAATTTCTCCACCAGCAACTCTTGGCACAACAGAATACGTTCCGTTTCGTTGAATATTGGCCAAAAATCTATCGTTTGTATCCTGAGTTGTAACATGTTTATTGGCAGTATCGTTGTAAATACTCGAGAAAATAGAAGCGACAACCGGTTTGCATACTTCACATCCGTCGCCTTTGCCATGATGATCGATAACTTCATAGAAATTCTCGTATTTATTGATTTTCACCAAGTCAAATAATTCCTGACGGTTATAACTAAAATGCTCACAAATAACTTCTTTCACTTCTTTTCCAAGTGATTTTTGAGTGGCTTTTACCAAATCAGAAACCATTGGTTTACAGCCACCGCAGCCAGAAGTGGCTTTAGTATGTTTTACAACATCAGAAAAACTAGAGCAGGTTTCATCCAGAAGCGAACAGCAAATAGCGCCTTTAGTCACATTTTCGCAAGAACAAATTACGGCGGTGTCCGGTAAATCCATCACACTTCCTAAACTTGAACCTTCAGATCCATCACGCGAACCTAGAATCAAGTCTTCCGGATTTTTTGGCAATGCCATTGCGTTGCTGTAAATCTGGAAAAGTGAATTGTAATCGCTGGCATCTCCAACTAAAATTCCGCCTAATAAGGTTTTAGAATCTTTAGTAACGTTGATTCTTTTGTAAATTCCACTTAATTTATTCTCATAAACAATAGCGGTTACCTCATTATTTTCGATAAAAGGATCACCAAAACTCGCCACTTCAACACCAATTAATTTTAATTGAGTCGACATATCGATGGTTTCTCTCATGGTTTTTGTACCATTTAAGATTTGCTCGGCAGCGACATCGGCCATTTCGTAACCTGGAGCAACAAGCCCGTAAATGTTTTGATTGTATAGTGCTACTTCGCCAATGGCATAAATAGAAGGATCTGATGTTTGCATTTGATTGTTTACCACAACGCCGCCTCGTAAACCGACTTCAAGTCCTGAAACTCGGGCTAATTCGTCGCGAGGTTTAATTCCGGCAGAAATAACCAACATGTCAACTTTTAACAATTCGTCATCTGCAAACATCATTCCCGTTATGCATTCTTTTCCATCGATGTATTGTGTGGCTTTGTTCAGATGAATGCCAATATTTAATTCTTCAATTTTAGATTGCAGCATATCGCTGGCGCCTTTGTCTAATTGTCTTGGCATCAAGCGTGGTGCAAATTCCACAACATGTGGATTCAAACCCAGATCTCTAACTGCTTTTGCAGCTTCCAATCCTAATAAACCTCCACCTAAAACTGCTGCTTCTGTCGCGCCTTTTTGTTTTATTTTTTTAGCGTAAGCCATAATGGCATCCAGATCTTCGATAGTTCTGTAAACAAAAACACCTTCTTTCTCTACACCATCAATTGGCGGTACAAAAGCCGAAGAACCAGTTGCAAGAACTAAGTAATCGTAAGTATGTGTTTTTTCTAAATGTGTATGAATTGTTTTTTCTGATCGGTTAATATCTGTAATTAATTCAGATGTATTAAGAGTTATGTTGTTTTCTGCGTACCATTCGCTGGTTGATAGCGATAAATCATCTGCTGTTTTGCCTCCAAAGTATTCACTTAAGTGAACTCTGTCATAAGCGCGTCTTGGCTCTTCACCAAAAACGGTAATCTGATACTTTTCCTGTCCTGATTTTGCAATGAATTTTTCGCAAAATTTATAACCAACCATGCCGTTTCCAACTACTATTACTCTTATCATGATTTCTTTAATTAAGTATTACTACGCAAATATAAGTATTTATACTTATAAAAATACGTATTAATGTTAATTTTTTAAGTATGATATCTTTACGATAATTACGTATTTAGTCGTAATCTTTTACGTAGTGGGCGTTTCGGGTGAATTATTGTAATAGAAATTATTTAAAATTTGAAAACATTCTAAATAAGAGTTTCAAAAAAATGTCGTAAATTGATAAGAATTTTATATATGTTTTTCGATAAGCAAATATTCTTAATAAAATCGTTATGAAAAATATAATTTCACTATTGTTATTGTTTTCTTTAATCGTGAGCTGTAAATCTACTGCAGACAAAAGTTCAGATCCACAAACTACCTCTGAGTATGGAACTCAGGAAGATGAGATGAAATATTATTTTACAGCAACCGGAAATGAACCGTTTTGGGGATTAAAAATGGGGAATGATGAAATTGTTTTCACCTCGTTGATTACCGGAAAAGAAAAAATTATTTTTCCGTCTGTTGAGGTCATAAAAGCAATGGATGCCAATGTAAAAATGTATAAAGTAAGTAATGAAACTTCGACCGCGACAATTACAATTCAGCAATTGGAATGTCAGAATTCAATGTCGGGAGCAATTTCTCCTTATAAAGTTACAGTTGAAATTAAAAACAACGCCGAATTAGAAGCAAAAAAATTAAGTGGCTGCGGAAAATATAATACAGATTATAGACTTCATGATATTTGGGTTTTGGAAGAATTAAATGGATTCAAAGTTTTCCTAACCGATTTTCAAAGAGAATTGCCAAGAATTGAAATTAATTCTGCAGAAAATAAATTTATGGGTTATGGCGGCTGCAATGCAATTAGCGGTACCATTTTTTATGAAAAGGATTTGCTAAGATTCTCAAAGGTTGTTTCGACTTTAATGGCTTGCGCTCCAGGAAATAAGGAAAGTGAATTTGCAAAATCACTTCAAAATGTAACCACTTATTCTATTGGCGATAACAAATTAACATTATCAAACCCTTCGGGAAAAATCCTTGTTTTTAAAAAAGTAGATTAATTTATATGTCCTAATATATTTAAAAAAAACCGTATGCTACTCTAAGATCCTGTCAAGTCAGAATATTTTTGTAAAATAAAACTTATAAAAATATTTTACATGAAAAGGATTTTAATGTTATTTATTGCAGGTTCATTGGCTTTTGGCTGTAAATCTGCTAAAGAAACAAATGCAACCGTATCGACTAATGAAAAGGCAATTGAAAAGAAATTGCAGCAAAGCTGGGTTTTGGAGAATCTAAACGGTAAAGTTGTTATTGAAAAAGACTTTTCAAGCTTACCAAAAATTGTGATGAATCCTGCAACGTTTTCAGGTTCAACCGGATGTAATGCCATCAAAGGTAATTTATTATCAAAAGGAGAAGGACAAATTCAGTTTTTAAATCTTACTTCAGAAACTAAAAAATGTGATGCAAAAAAAGAAGGCGAGTTTTTGCAGTTGTTAAGAACAAATTCAGGTTATTCTATTAAGGATAATAAATTATTCCTTTCAAACCAATTTGGATTGACCATGTCTTTCAAGAAAGGTTAATTAAAAAGTTAAAGTTAAAAAACAGAAAGGCTTCGATTATTCGAAGCCTTTTTATTTGTTCTGTCTTTGCGAGGAACGAAGCAATCACACGACTAAAACACTTTGTATATTCAGCAAGTGAGATTGCTTCGTTCCTCGCAAGGACAAAAAAATCCGTGCAAATCCGCGTTCTATCTCACAATGCTACAATAATTCTTTAGGTTCTTCCGGCTCTTCTTCTTCAATAAAATCAAGTTCCAATGCCCTTACTGTTTGAACAGCATTTCCTGCAATGCCACGAATCGAACCATACATTCCTAAAGTATTGTGAACCACCTTTTCAATTTGTTTTTCGCGTTGTTTCCAGATTCGTTGCATCGCTCTTTTTTCGGCATCAAGATCGCCTTGCATTTGCGTGAAACCTTCTACGATTCCTTCAATCTGCAAACGGAATTCGTTGCTGGTTAAAAAATCATACAGCATCGACATTTTATCGCCTTTATTTTCCTGCGCCTGAACCGCCTGATTTACCTGAATTAAAGATTGACGTAAAACAGCGCTCAAACCTTTAAATTCCTCATAAGTACAAATCCAGATTCCGTCCCGCATTCCCATACGGTCCATTCCTGCGGGCATTACTTCGGTAACCAAAACCCCAATATTGGCTCTTTTTAGTCTGATATCATTTTTAAATTTCTCAATCCACGCCGGCTGAAAAGCTTTTGTACGTTTGCTTTCGTAATAAATACAACCACAATTTTGATGTTCGCGTGTGTTTACAATCTGAAGACAATCGGCACCGTTTGCGCCTTTTTTGACTTCATCAATACTATCTAATGGGAAATTATTTGCCAGCCATTCTTCAATCGCCAATTCCATTACTTCGCCTTGCAATTGCATAGAACCTTGTTCCTGCTTGCGTTTCATTTCTTCGATTAGCTTTTTTTGATCGTCAGATTGTTTTTGGTATTCTTTTATTTTAAGCTCGTTTTTTTCTTCTTCCTGTTTACGGATTTTATCACGTTCTAAAACCAAAGTAGCGTTCAATTGTTTTTGAGCTTCGGCTTCAATTGCTTCTTTCATTTCCAGTTTTTCACGCTGTAATTTTGCAATTTCGCCGGTCATTTTATTTAGTTCACGAAGTTTCTCTGATTTTTCAGAAAGTTCTTTCTCCATTAAGAGCATTCGATCTTTATTTTCTTCTTCGAGTTTTGTTTTTAGTTTTTCGGTAATTTCTTTTTCAGCCGTCTTTTTCTCACGTTCCAAACGTTCGGCAAAAAGCTCGTTTTCCTGTTTCTTTTTGGCTTCAAATTCGGCTTTGGCTTTTTCGAATTGCTCGTTTTTAAGTTCCAATTCTCTGCTTTGAGCATTAGCCTTTTGTTGAAATTCTTTACGGATACTATCTTCTAACTGGTGTTTTAAAACATCATTTACGTCGATTGGTGTTCCGCAATTTGGACACTGAATTGAAGATTGCTCAGCCATTTTTTATTGATTTTTTTACTAGAATTATAATTTGCTAAGGTATTTAAAAGTTCGTTCTTGTCAGGAATTTAGGTGTGATAAATTGTAACTTTTTTCAGCCACGAATTCACGAATTTTATTTTTTAAAATCTATGCGCAAACTAAAAAAGAAATTCGTGAATTCGTGGCTATCCTTTTTTTAACAAAAAGGCAACAGCCGATTTCGTGATTTCAGAATCATCTTCTTTTGAAATAATTAGAGAAACATCAGTATACAAATTGACTTTCTTCAATTCAATAAAACCAATTTCCGGATCCTGATTATTTTTTGCGATGTTAGACGGAACAATTGAAATTCCCAATCCGTTTTTGACTAATTGTACAATCGAATTTATATTGTTTGATTCGTGAACCACTTTTGGGGTAAAGCCATAAAAAGCACAAAGTTGGAGTAAAACTTCGTGATAATGCGGTGCGTAATCTTTGTTGAAAAACACAAAAGTTTCGTCTTTTAAATTCGGGATTTCTTTTTCAGAATTAATTTGGATTACACTTTTATTATAAACCACCGAAAATCCGTCCTGAAACCACAATTGTGTTTTTATTTTGGGAGATTTTATTGGAGAACGAATAATTCCCAATTCAATTTTTCCTTGTTCCAAAGCTGCAATTTGTTTGGTGGTGGAGACTTCAAATAGTTTGAAATTCACATACGGAAATTGTTCTTTAAGATGTTTTATTAATTCTGAAATAACTTCCGCATAAATCGAACTAATATAAGCGATTCTGAATTCGCCCGAAACATTCTCGGCTATTTTTTTTGTTTTGATAGAAATACGTTCCAGATCCTGAAAAAGTACTCTTACTTCTTTCTCAAAATATTTTCCGGCTTCGGTAAGTTCGACTTTTTTATTATTTCTAATGAATAAGCGAGCCTGGATTTCTTCTTCTAACTCCATAATCTGTCTACTCAAAGGCGGCTGAGAAATGAAAAGTTTTTCAGAAGCTTTTGTGAAGTTTAATTCTTCGGCTACAGCCAAAAAATATTTAAGATGACGTAATTCCATAAATACCTATTAAGTATTGATAATTGACAAAATAAGTATTTTTGAAGTATATATGAAAGAAATACTTTTACAAAAAAATATATGGGCCGCGGATGACGCAGATTAAACGGATTTACGCAGATTGTTTTTTAATTAAAAAAGGTAATGCCACAGATTAAAGGATTAAGATGATTTTGAAAAATTCAATTTTGATTACTCTTTAAAAAAATCTGTCTGAATCTTTTTAATCTGTGGCAAAAATAAAAAACCAGCGTAAATCCGTTTAATCTGCGTCATCCGTGTGCGATTAAAAAACAGAAAACTATGAAAAAATCAACTATTGCAGAAATCAGGGAACGTTTTGATAATGATGTCGAACGATTCTCGAACTTAGAAACCGGGCAAGTTGCCACAATCGACGCAACTATTTCTTTAGAATTAATTACAGAAGCTTCGAAAAGGATTGTTCCTAATGCCATAAATGTATTGGATATTGGCTGTGGTGCAGGGAATTATACATTAAAAATGCTATCCAAAGTTCCGAATTTGAATTGCACTTTGGTCGATTTGAGTTTGCCCATGTTAGATCGTGCTTTTGAAAGAGTTTCAAATGAAACAAACGGTAAAGTGGAAGTCAAGCAAGGCGATATTCGCGAAGTTGATTTAGAAGAAAACACTTTTGATATTATTTTGGCCGGAGCAGTTTTGCATCATTTGCGTGATGATCAGGATTGGGAAACGACTTTTGCGAAGATATTTAAGTTGCTAAAACCCGGCGGATGTTTCATGATTTCAGATTTAATCACTCAGGATACTGAATTATTAAACGAATATACCTGGCAGCGTTATGGTGATTATTTGGAAGGAATTGGTGGTGCGGAATATCGCCAGAAAGTATTGGATTATGTAGAAAAAGAAGACACACCAAGATCAATGAATTACCAATTGGATTTGATGAAAAAAGTGGGTTTTAAAAGTGTCGAAATTTTACACAAAAATATGTGTTTTGGTGCTTTTGGTGGGATTAAATAGTTTTTTTTGCCACGAATTCACGAATTTATTTTTTTTAATCTATGCGCAATGTATTGGATTAAATAGTTTTTTTTTCCATGAATTCACGAATTTATTTTTTAAAACTATGCGTAATGTATTGGATTAATTCGTGAATTCGTGGCTAAAACTTATACAGTTTTTCCTGTAGGAGCAGGAAATTTGTTCCTTAAATCAAAAACCAATTCCGAAGGACCGTTTTGCTGTAAATAATCTAATTTTTCTACGGCTTCTTCAAGAGTAGGAACCTGACCTGCAGGAATCCACCACATTGCGGTGTGGGCTTTTCCGAATTTTAAAAACCATTCTTTTCGGCGTTTTAAAAATTCACTGTGAAACGTTTTGTACATGTAATGTTCTAAGGTTTCGATGTTTTCCCAAACAGAAACATTCACAATTATTTGCTCGTCATTGTATGGATTTAAGTTGGTTGCATTAGAGCTTTCGTCTTTTAGGCGCCATACAAATCCTTCGCTTTTTTCGGCCAGGGTATTTACAAGATCTAAATTGTCTACAAACTCTTTCATGATTGGGTCATTAATATCGACGCCTTTCATTTTTGCGATATTGATTTCAGCAAGATGATATTGGTTCATGTTTAAATATTTATATGAAGCAAGTTAGCTTTTTGAAATCTAATTATTGTAACTATTTATAAAGATTGTGTTGTTTTATAAACCAAAATAGGAGAGGCGACTAAACTTTCGCTTTGTTTTACAAAATCTACCAAATACGGTTGATTATTGTGAATATCGAGACCGGCCTGATCTTTCCATTCTTCCCAAATGATAAAAACATTTTCGGTTGTATGCAGGTCGTAACGTACGCAAGCTGTTTCTTTTCTGGTTTCGGTAACCAAATGATGAATCATATTTCGAACTTGCTCGATATTTTCCTGTTTACTTTTGATAATGGCTGTAATTGAGATCATGATTGTGATGTGTTAAGGGTTAGAAGTTAAAAGTTTTTTCTAAATGCTTTGTGTAGTTTTTTTTAAAGATGTCAATGTTTTCGGCGGTGGCACCTTTTTCAACGTCGTGAAAATGAAAACTATTTAATTTTTCCATTCCTGTAAATTTATTCATTTTATGGAAACCAAACATCGCTCCATCATCTACAGATGTTTCTTCGAAGAATTCTCCCGGAAGTGTAAAAGCAGTTGCAGGTGCATTCCAACTTGTGGTCAACATGTATTTACGTCCGTGCAATTGTCCGCCGGTCCCGTAATTAATGTCGGGATTTGTTCTGGTTCTGCCATCGCTTTTGTAGATTCCTCTGTTGTGTCCGGCTGTAAAAACGTCGTCAATATATTTTTTGAAAAGGTTTGGTAATTGAAACCACCAAACTGGCGTGTGATAAACGACAACATCGGCCCAAACGAATTTTTCGACTTCTTCGTCAAGATCAAAATCTTGTTTGATGTCGGTTGTTTTTATTTCAAATTGTTTGCTGTTTGTTAAGTATTCAATTGTCCATTCGGTAACGGTTTGGTTGAATTTTCCGCCTGAATGGGCAAAGTTTTGACTTCCGTTGATGATAAATATTTTCTTCATTTTTCTTATTCTCTTATGAATTTGTGAGTGTGAGGGATAGGAGCGATATCCTTTTTGTTTTTTCTTTAAAAACAAAAAGATATATTGGATAGCCCGGCCCTTGGGACACACCCAAATTGTTTTTATTGTTGAGTGTAATTTTTTAAACACATAGAAACATAGGTTTTGCTTTGTGTTTAGAGAAAGCAAAAAGAAACTAGTTTCTCAAACATAGTTAGCTTTGTCAATCTTTGTCAAAGTTTTAAACTTTGACAAAGCTCATAATTGCCAATCTTTGTAGCGTTTCTCGCGAAGATTGCTTCGCCAATTCGCTATCGCTCGTGTTCTCGTTCCTCGGAATGAGAAGATTGTGCTGACTATGTTTGTTAAAACAAGTGAAACGCCTTTATGCATTGCTATTGGCTATGTTTCTATGTGTTTGAATATTTTCTGTAGGATTATTTTACTTTCGCAATAGCCTGATTAATAAAATCTAGTTCTGAAAGTGATAAATCAAAATCCATTGCTTTTGCATTTGAAATCGCTTGTTCGGCGTTTCTGGCTCCGGCTAAAACAATTGTGATTCCTTTTTGTAAAGTGGTCCAGCGTAAAACCAGTTGCGAGATCGAAATGTGTTTTGCATTTGCAAGTGAGCTCAATTCTTCTACCAACGTTTTTACTTTTTGAAGATCAAATTGCCCGAAATAACCGTTTCTGTGATCGTTGTCTTTTAATTTACTGTCGGTGAAATATTTTCCGGTCAATAAACCTCTTTCCATTGGACTGTAAGCTATAATTCCGATGTTTTCTTTTAGCGTAAGCGGAATTAAATCGCTTTCGATTTTACGGTTCAGCATACTAAACGGAACCTGATTTGAAGCTAATTTGATTGTTTTTTGCGCTTCCTGAATTTGTGAAACACTATAATTGCTAACTCCGGCCACTCTAATTTTTCCTTGTTGTATAAGGGTTTCTAAAGCTTCCATTGTTTCGTGAATTGGCGTTGTAGAATCTGGCCAGTGAATTTGTAAAAGGTCGATATAATCGGTTTGAAGGCGTTTTAAACTTTCTTCGACTTCTTTAATCACATTTGCTTTTGAAGCGTATTTATAAATTGGGATTTTCTTTCCGTTGTCATCCGCATCAAAAAAGAAATCACCTTTTTTGTTGTTGCTTCCGTCCCAAACCAAACCAAATTTTGTCAATAACTGCACTTTTGAACGATCGTGAGATTTTAGGGCTTCGCCGATCATTTCTTCGCTTAAACCAAATCCGTAAAAAGGAGCGGTGTCGATTGTGGTCACGCCGTTATCGATTGATGCGTGGATTGAAGCAATTGAATCTGCTTTTTCGTTTCCTCCCCACATGTTTCCACCAATGGCAAATGCGCCGTATGTAATAGTTGATAATTCGAGTTCGCTATTGCCTAATTTTCTATATTCCATAATGTTGTATTTTTAATCTTAAATTTCACTTGGTAAAATTATACCATTTTTATAAGTGATAACTTGTATATATTTGTCTTTTTTATGTAAATTTGCAGCTTCAAATAATTTATCGTTATGAAAAAAGAAAATTTATACGAGCCTTTTTCGGTTTCTTTTGAAACTCTGGATGAATATCCGGATGTTGGAGATCGTCATAATTTCTTTGAATTGGTTTATATTTTAGGCGGAACGGGTTCGCAATGCATCAACAAGAATATTTTTGAATATGATGCCGGACATATGTTTTTATTAACGCCGGAGGATTGTCATAATTTTACCATTGAGACCAAAACGAAGTTTTTCTTTTTGAGATTTAATGATATTTATTTGAAAAACTCAAGCCTGCAAAATGAGAATATTCAGCGTTTAGAATATATTCTGCAAAATGCCAATCACCAGCCGGGTTGTATTTTGAAAAATGATGCTGATAAATGTCTGGTAAAAGTGATGGTTGAAGCCATTATTCGTGAACATCAGGATAAAGATGTTTATAATCAGGAATTGATTCAGCAATTGGTTAATACACTTATTATTGTTGTTGCACGAAATATTGCGAAGTATTTGCCGGAGCAGGTAAATGTTGGTACCGAAGGAAAAGCAATGGATATTTTGCAATACATTCAAAATAATATTTATTATCCTGAACGAATAAAAGCCGAATCGATAAGTGATTATTTTGGGATTTCGAATACGTATTTAGGTCGTTATTTCAAAAAACACGCTAACGAAACTATGCAGCAATATATTAGCAATTATAAAACGAAACTGATCGAACATCGTTTGCAATTTAGCGATAAGCGAATCAATGAAATTGCGTATGAATTTGGCTTTACGGATGAAAGTCACTTTAATAAATTCTTTAAGAAACAAAGAGGGAATAGTCCTTCGGAGTTTAGGAGAACGATTCGTGTTAGCGCGTGATGAATTGGCACGCGGATGACGCGGATTCGCAAGCGAAAACGCGGATTGTGGCTGATTTTTTTATTTTAGATTGAACGGATTTTAATCTTGATTTTCTTTTCCGGTTATAAAATCGAAATGTTCAGTTTTGCCTGTTTTTAGGTTGTTGATTTCATTTTTTAGAAGTTCTTCTAAGGATTCTGCAACTATATTTCGTTCCCAGGATTCGTTTTGAAGTTCTATGATTTGGCCGAATTTTCCTTTTTCAGCAGGATCTGTATCATAAAGTAGGTAATCTCCATTTCGTCCTGTTGCAAACGGAATCCATTTTGGATTTGCGTAATTGGTGGTTTTTATTTTTTCGAAATCTATTTCCAATTCCGGAAGATCGTCTTCGTCAAATTGTAAATCTTGTATCGAATTCCATTCTTCTGCAATATCTTCAAATGGAATAAGATCGTACGTCCAATCACCTATCAAAAACTGAAAAGCAGAAGTTACGGCATCGTATTCTACATTTTGAACTTTGTAAAAGTTTAAAAGTGCGGGCGGAATTTTGATATCATCTTCTAATGTAGAATGTTCTTCTAAATCTTCTGGAGAAATACCATCAGTAAGGTTGTAGTAATCATTATCAGTTGCGACAATTTTATTAATTTCTGAAATCCATTCCTGCCATAATGATTCAAATTGTTTAAATTCGGGATCGACAGGTGTTTTGGCTTTCTTTTCTTTTACCTCGTATGCAGAAATATCAAGTGCAGTTATTTTATCATTTTCTTTATTGAACCACACGCTTATGTCATTAAGAATAAAGGCACCGCTGTCATCTCCCTTGTAAAGTTTTACGAGTTGATTTTTATTGGATTTATAAAATTGAAATAGTTCTTGATTTTCAAAAATGAATTGACCTGTAAATGGGTTTTTCGAACAAAAATCGTAATTACCATAATTAAGATCGAGTAATAAATTTTCTGCTTTTACTCCTTCTTTAGAAAATGCAATAATACCAAAATCGTCCCAGGTATAAATATGGTTATGTTGTTTTTTTAAATGTCGACAATCTCCCAAAATCTTTTTTAAACTATCTATATCAATCGGAAATTGAAAAGCAACATCGTTAATTGTAAAATCTGTTTTAGATAATGAAAGTTTTGTCAAAGTGTATTTTTTAAGGATGCAGAAAATATTAAATGATCTTTTTGATTACACGAAGGTTGTGCGTGTGCTTGTTTAATTCGGGATTATAAATTCCTAAGTGATCTAAACGGTCAATACGCACTTTTCCACTGGCGTGAATGATGTAATTATTTTCCATTATGATGCCAACGTGAATGATGTTTCCTTCTTCGTTATCAAAAAAGGCTAAATCGCCTGGTTCACTTTCTTCAATGAAGCTTAATGGTTCACCATCAAGTGCTTGCTGAGAAGCGTCACGATGAATTTTGTATCCGTTTAATTTGTACACCATTTGAGTGAAACCTGAACAATCGATTCCAAATGGTGTTTTGCCTCCCCAAAGATAGGGAGCGTTTAAATACATAAAAGCTGTATTTATTAAAGCGCTTTTAGGTTTAATGCCGCTGGTTTTTGTTCCTTCGAAATCAAAATTTGAAGTATTGATATCTGTATTGTTTAAAAATGATAAGGAAGCACCAAGCGGAATTGGTAATAATAAGTTGTCCGGCGCACTGATATAATCAATTAAATCAGCATTAAGAATAATAGCTTCTTTGCTTAATTGGTTATAATTTGCCTCCGAAATTACCTGATATTGTTTCGAATCTACCCAGCCTTCATAATCATCAAACTGAATCTTTATTCGCGCCCATTGATTTTGACGTTCTAAAATTTCGATGTGTTCGCCAAACAAAAGTTGTGTGACAATTTCACTTCTGTCACTTGGCTCAGATCGAACGGGTACTATGGCTAGATTGCAAATTCCGAACATTTAGGGTAATTTATAAGTTGAAAATTAGGAGTTATTTTTTTAATAAACAACTCCTAATTTAATTTTTATTTAAGCTCTTTCGATAACAATTGCCGAAGCACCTCCACCACCGTTGCAAATTGCAGCAGCTCCGGTTTTGGCATTATTTTGTTCTAAAACATTCAGTAAAGTTACGATGATTCTTGCTCCCGAACATCCAAGAGGATGACCCAATGAAACAGCGCCACCATTTACGTTTACTTTTTCGTTATCTAAATTAAGGATTTTTGAATTGGCCAAACCAACAACAGCAAATGCTTCGTTGAATTCGAAATAATCAACATCGCCAATTGCAATTCCTGCTTTGTCTAATGCTTTTGGTAATGCTTTTGCAGGGCTTGTTGTAAACCATTTTGGCTCCTGTGCAGCATCTGCATATCCTTTTATGTAAGCTAAAGGTTTTAATCCTAATGCATTTGCTTTTTCTTCAGACATTAAAACCAAAGCAGCAGCTCCGTCATTTATTGTTGAAGCATTGGCAGCAGTAACTGTTCCGTCTTTTGTGAAAACGGCACTTAATGAAGGGATTTTATCTAATTTGACATTAGTATATTCTTCATCTTTTGAAAAGATCACGGGCTCGCCACGTCTTTGCGGAACTTCTACAGGAACAATTTCGTTATCGAATTTTCCGGCATCCCAGGCTTTTGCACTTCTTTCATAAGATTGAATGGCATAATTGTCCTGTTCTTCACGGGTGATTTTGTATTCAGATGCACATAAATCAGCGCAAACTCCCATTGCGTTGTTATCGTAAGCATCTGTCAACCCATCCTTTTGCATTCCGTCCAGCATTGTTGCAGGACCAAATTTGTTCCCGTTACGCATTTGCACGTAATGCGGAATCAAACTCATGTTTTCCATTCCTCCGGCTACGACAATTTCGGCGTCTCCACAAGCAATAGCCTGCGCTGCAAACATTACAGCTTTCATTCCGGATGCACAAACTTTGTTTACAGTTGTAGCGGCAACTTCTTCAGATAAACCGGCAAAAAGTGCAGCCTGACGTGCTGGTGCCTGGCCAACTCCGGCTTGTACTACGTTGCCCATGAATACTTCATCAACTAATTTTGGGTCAAGGTTAATTTTTTGAAGTGCGCCTTTTATAGCGGCAGCACCTAATTTTGGTGCGGGTACGGTAGATAAACCTCCCATGAAACTTCCGATAGGTGTTCTAACGGCAGAAACGATAACAACTCTTTTGTTCATTTTCTGTTAATATTAGTTAATCTAGCAAATTTACGGTTTATTTAAATAATTTCAAATTTTGTATCAATTTGTATCAGTTCCATTGGTTTTTAAATTTAATATCAATTTTTTGTTAATTCTATTTGTTTGATTGTGAAGAGGTTTAAAAAAAAGATTAAAAAAAGATTAAAAAAAGCGCAGAAATAGTTGTGAGATATGGAATGTTGTCTTACATTTGCAACCGCAAAACAGGACACGTTCCTTGAGCTTGGAGAGGTGCCAGAGCGGTAATGGAGCAGATTGCTAATCTGTCGACGGGTAACCGTCGCCAGGGTTCGAGTCCCTGTCTCTCCGCTTAATTTTTGCCTTCGGGGTGTAGCGTAGCCCGGTTATCGCGCCTGCTTTGGGAGCAGGAGGCCGCAGGTTCGAATCCTGCCACCCCGACTTTTTTTAAGTGTTCTTAAAAAAACTTATTTTGGTTCCATAGCTCAGCTGGATAGAGCAACGCACTTCTAATGCGTAGGTCGAAGGTTCGAATCCTTCTGGGATCACATCAAAAGCCATTCTCTTTGAGAGTGGCTTTTTTGTTTTTGTATACACTCTACAATCAATTCAAAAAAAAACTTTAAAGTAATATTTAGGAATTTCCAATCCTCAAATTGATTTTAGAATTGTATTTTTATGCTAAACTTTTCTAAATCATCATAAATGGAATCTCTAATAACAAAATATAAAAGCCTAGGAATTAGCGATGTATTGCATTATGAGAAATTCAATTTAATATCTATCAGTCATCATTCTACAAAAATAGAAGGATCTACTTTAACCGAATTAGAAACTCAAATTTTGCTTGACGACGGTTTAACTCCAAAAGGAAAACCTGTAAACGATACTTTGATGGTTACAGATCATTTTAAGGCATTGCATTTTATTATTGGCAAAGCAAGAAATAAAACGCTTGTGAGTGTCGAATTAATTAAAGAAATTAATTCTTATGTAATGAAAAGTACAGGAGGAATTTACAATACTATTCTTGGTGAAGTTGACGCAAGTAAAGGCATGTTTAGAAAAGGAAATGTTACAGCTGGCAGTTCTTATTTTCCAAATTATGATAAGGTAGAAAGATTAACAAATGAGTTAGTGATGTCTATCAACAAACAAATTAATAGTGATTTATCGGTAGATGAAAAATTAAATCTATCTTTTGATGTGCATTTTAATCTTGTAAGTATTCATCCATTTTACGATGGAAACGGGCGAACTTCCCGGTTGCTTATGAATTATATTCAGGCTTTTTATGGCTTGCCTTTAGCAATTGTAAATAGTGAGGATAAGCAGGAATATATTCAGGCATTAATTGATACAAGAGAAAAAGAGGATATTGGAATTTTTAGGAATTTTATGAAAGATCAGTATGAAACATATCTCTCACATGAAATAAAGAAATTTGAGGATAGTTTTTGATTTTGAGTTTATTTTTCTGTTTTTCGGATAAAAAAATAGTCAAATCGAATGGTTTTTTTGTTTATAGCAGATTGTTCTTCTAATAAATACCCAAAATCATTTACTGTCAAGCCAGTTTTTAAAAGAAATGCCGCGCTCTCTGCTTATTAATATTATTTCACTAATTGCCGGAGTGAGTTCCAGTTTTAATTTATAATCAAATGATTGGGATAGTTTATAGATTGATTTTAAAGAAACAATGTAGTTTCTGCTCACTTTAAAAAAATCATTTGGATTTAATTCCTGGATTAATTCATCCAGCGTTTGCTTGATGATATATCTTTGGTTGGAATGTGTGGTTAGATGTACTATTTTGTTTTCAGAGCTAAAATAAGCAATATTTGTACAGGGGATTGTGATGAATAAATCTTTATGATTAATTAAAAATCGTGATCTGTAAATCTCTTTGTGCAGGCGCATGTTTTTTAAAATTTCCACAACACTATTGTCAGGCTCAGGTGTTATAAAGCTTTTAATTCTTTTGATACTCGAATCCAATTTTTTTTGTTCGATAGGCTTTAAAAGGTAATCTATGCCGTTTACTTCAAATGCCTGCAAGGCATATTCATCATAGGCAGTTGTAAAAATAACATACGACTTAATATTCACCTGATTGAAGATTTCAAAACTAAGGCCATCTGTAAGGCGAATATCCATAAAAATAATGTCAGGGCTTTTTTCTTTTTCAAGCCAGGCAATACTCTCGCGCACTGTTTGTAAAACTGCTGTAACTACAATTTCTTCCCCTGATTGTAAAAGCATTTTTTGCAATCTTGCAGCATTGGCAGCCTCATCTTCTATAATTAAAACAGTTATCATAAAGTACTTTTAATTGTTAAGTAAAGGTATTCGAACTTCAAAAATTGTGTCAAGATCATTGACCACAGGAGGCGTACTGCCTATTATTTTATAACTATGATAAATATGTGCCAGACCAATTCCTTCGCTGGGTTCTTTGGTAAATTTAGCCGACTTGTTATTCTGTATTATTATCCATTGATCTTCATAACTGATGCTGATAAGAAGCGGCATCGCTGAGGAGAAAGAGTTGTGTTTTATTGCATTTTCAATCAAAAGCTGTAGCGTTAAAGGCGGTATAAATTTACTTAAATTAGAATTATTTTCCTCGATATGAATAACGATAGAAGATCCATATCTGATTTGATACAGAAATAAATATTCCGTTATAAAATCCAATTCCGTTTTTAGAATAACCAGATTTTTATTTCTGTTGGACAAAACATAGCGATAAACCGCAGAAAGATTGGTGACATATAATACAGCAGTAGCTTGATTTTCTTCAATTAATGAAGTAAGTGTACTTAGATTATTAAATAAAAAATGCGGATCTAATTGAAGTTTCAGAGCATTTAGTTCTAATTGTAATGCCTGTTTTTTGTTTTCTATAGCTTCAAGTTTGCTTTCATTCCATTTAAAAAAAAGTTGCTCGGCGGTTAAACCTGTAGTTATCAATATAGAAAATATACTGCCAATGATTAAAACCCGTCTTAAAAGAAGATCGTCATATCCATATTTTTGAGGAAGATCAATATTAAAAAAGAAAACAGCGAGGATACTTACAATAAGGATGTGAAGCAGCAGCTGAAAAATAAATCTTGACAAATTATATTTTTTCGAAACTGATTTCTTAGTGAAAATTTGCGATAACCAAAGACCGGTTTCAAATAATACTACTGTAAAGATCAAACAAAACAATCCTTCAATAATAAAATCCATTATAGTATAAAACTTCCATCCCTGGAGATTACTCTCGTCAGAATTAAGGAGTATCAGGATTAGATACAGGATTACAGTAAAAACTATATATCCGTATAAACGTAAATATTTATAGCGCCTTACATACATAATATTAATAATAAAAGTGCAATACTATGACTTGGTTATTATATCTAAAATAATTCTTCACAGTATATTCCAACTTTATAAAGTTCTGTTATTAAAAATTCAGAGCAGCTTTTGTTACTCTCAACTCTTAAAATTTTGTCACAATCTTCTAAATCAAAATTCCATTTAGAATCCAAAAGTACTTTATTAAGAACAGGTTTTACTTTTCTTAATTTAGATTTTGTGTTAACATTTGTTTTATAGACTGAAATTATCATAAGTGGACATAATTTAAAAACTAAAAAGATATGATTTTAACCCAAGCTGCATGCTCATACCGCTTAAATGTGTGTCAGATCCTGAAGGTGCCGTTGGAAGGGTAGAAGCTTGTCCTTCAAGGGAAACAATAAAATATTTGTTGAATACATAATTAACACCAACACTTCCTGAGATGTAAAGGTAATTACCGGTTTTAGTGGTATAGCTTATCGTATTTTCATTGATCAGTGATGTTTCAGGAGAGTCGATAAAAGACGTACCTGATCCCATCATTACAAAAGGCTGCCAATGTTTGATTTTATATTGATATCCAAGATTAATGCCTATGGTGGTGCTGTTTGCTTTTGAATTTATGATGGAATTAAAACCATTAGAATTTTGGATCGATTTATAAGACACCGTGGTTTGTCCGAATTGTAATTTAGCAAAATAATGCTCTTTATAGTTTAGCTGTAGAAAAGTTACACCATTAGAGCCAAGTTGGTTTTTATCATCAGGAAAACCTTTGCTGGATCCTTTGAAAGGAGCAAAAACACCAAACGAACCTCCAAAATCAACGGAGAATTTTTCAGATATTGAATCTGATTCTGTTTGTGCCATTAATAGCGTTGCGCAAAATAATAAAATGGTAGTCAGTAACTTTGTCATTAGTATAAATTTTAAGATTAATGACGAAGATAGTTTCAGGTTAAGGATTGGTATTGAAATAATTTACCCAACTCGCTAAATTGGCTGCTGAATTTAAAAATACGGGAACTCAAATTTTTTGTTTTTTATTTAAATTGGCTGATGTAGAACTCAAAAAAGACCTCATTACAAATGAAGTCTTTTTGAATTTGTTTAGTTTATAATTTTCAATTAAACAGTAACTACAATTTTGCCAAATTGCTGATTAGATTCCAAATAGTTGTGCGCTACTACAATTTCATCAAGCTGAAAAACTTTATCAATAACCGGTTTTAATTTTCCTTCGATTACGCCTTTGTCGATAAAAGCAATCGCTTCTGCTAAAATATCGGCATTGCCCAAAACTTCAATCGCTGAATATCCTCTGATAGTTGGCGTTTTCATCATAACGGCAAAAGTGGGGAAACTTGCAGCTTCTTGGCTTAAAGCACCGTAAACAAAAACTTTTCCATTTTCGGCAACAGCACTTACAAGATCGCTGAATTTGGCTCCAACAACAGGATCTAAGATGATGTGAGCACCAATATTATTTGTGATTTTGGCGATTTCTGTAGTAATATTTTCTTCAGATGTAACAATAACATGCGATGCACCTGCTTTTAATAAAGCTTCTTTTTTCCTGGCTGAGGTTGTTAAAGCGATAGAAATTCCTCCCACATAATTCGTAAGCTGAATTGCCGCAAGTCCCGCACTGCTCGAAGCGGCATTGATAACTACAAACTCTCCCGATTTTAATTTCCCCGAATGTACCAGCATGCCGTACATGGTAGAATAACTAGTCCATAAAGCCGCCGCTTCATCATAAGATAAAACAGATGGATATTTATGTACAGCATAAGACGGCATTAAAATATATTCACCATAAGAAGAATAGTGGTGCAATGAAAATCCGGGAATAACATTTACAACATCACCTACTACTACATTAGTAACTTTAGATCCAACGGCTTCAATTATTCCGGCAGCTTCATAACCTAATTTGGCCGGAAAAACAGGATTTTCAATATACATTCCCATACGGTACATGGCATCTGCTCTGTTTACGCCAATAGATTTTACCTGAATTCTTACTTCGTGCGGCTGCGGAGCCGGAGTTTCTATTTGTTCTACTTTTAAAACTTCTGGAGTTCCTGCTTCGTGAAAAACAACTGTTTTAGATAATTTTGATATGGTGTTCATTTTTGTTTATTTAAATATTTATGGTACAATATTAAATAACAAACCCTAAATTTGTACTATAGCCAACCAAATGTGTGATACATACAAAAATGTACGTAATGAGTAAAATAAAGGAAAAATCGACTAATAACCAGAATAGAAAATTTCTCTCGAACTGCGATATGACGTATGCAGTTGAAGTTATTGGAGGAAGATGGAAAATATTAATTCTGGTTAATTTAGCAAGTGGCCCACTTCGATATAGCGAATTGAAACGTAAAATCGAAAAGGTTACAGAACGAATGTTAACGCTTCAATTAAGAGAAATGGAAAGTGACGGAATTGTTAAAAGAACCGTTTTTGCAGAAGTACCGCCAAGAGTAGAATATGAAATTACACCCATTGGAGAAAAACTGGTACCTATTTGTCTTCAATTAAGTGATTGGGGAACTTTGCACAGGGAAACAACCAAGAATAGCTTGTAATTTTATCAGAATTAAATTAGATGACAGGACTTCTTCAAAAAAATATTGCAGCACATATTGCTCTTTCAAATACAGAAACAGAAGCATTTTGCAATTTATTTCAACATGAAATAATCAAAAAAAGAAGTTTTTTACTTCGAGAAGGCGAAGTCTGCAAGTTTGAAGGATTTGTTGTAAAAGGGCTTTTTCGGGTGTATCATATCGACAAAGACGGTTTTGAGCAAATATTATATTTTGCGATTGAAAACTGGTGGATTACAGATATCGACAGTTTTACAAACGAAACACCATCACAGCTTTTTATAGAAGCCCTGGAAGATAGCGAAGTGCTTTTAATATCTAAAAAAGATAAAGAATTTGCCTATTCGAATATGCCGGAAATAGAGAAGTTATTTCGGGTTATGACACAAAAAACACATGTCGCCCTGCAACGAAGAATGATCGATAATCTGAGCAAAACCGCACAGTCCAGATATATTGAGTTTTCAGAAAAATATCCACAGCTTATTCAGCGTCTTTCCAATATTCATGTCGCTGCCTATTTGGGTATTACCAATGTTTTTTTGAGTAATATTCGAAAGAAAATTGCGCTGAAAAAATAAGATTTCCTTGATTTATTAAACTAGTTTAATGTTTTGAGATTGCGTAAGGTTTCATCTTTGCAGGGTTAATTTAAACCAAACAAAATGAAACAGAATATCACAATACTACTTACAACAATTTTAATCTTATTGAATATGGAAACACAAGCACAAAGTTTCAAAATTATTGAAGCTAAAAATCTTAAACTTCAGGTTTACAACGCATCAGAAAACAGTTTTGGTGTAGCATCAGTAATTGTGTCCGGAAAAACAGATGCTGTTTTGATCGATGCGCAGTTTACTTTGGCGGAAGCCGAAAAAGTAGCGCAGGAAATTAAGGCAGGCGGTAAAAAACTAACGACAATTTATGTATCTCACGGCGATCCTGATTTTTATTTCGGACTTGAAGTATTCAAAAAATATTTTCCGGAAGTAACCGTTTATGCGTCTCCTTCAATGGTGGAGCATATTAAAGCCACGTCTCAAAAGAAATTAGAAGTGTGGGGCGAAAGACTGGGCAAAAATATTACTTCAAACGTGATTTTACCTCAGGTTTTAAAAGGAAATAGCATCGAATTAGAAGGTCAGAAATTAGAAATTATAGGTTTAGAAGAATTCCCGGCTGAGACCTTTGTGTGGATTCCTTCTATTAAAGCGGTTGTTGGCGGAATTAATGTTTTTGGAACTACTTTTCATCTTTGGATGGCCGATGCACAAAAGCCTGAAGAACGTAAAAGCTGGATTTCGATTTTAGATAAAATTAGTGCTTTACATCCTGAAATTGTAATTCCGGCGCATGCCAATTCAAATTCTCCATTTGATATTGCTGCTGTAAATCATACTAAAAGTTATATTCAGTTTTATGAAGAAGCTTTAAAAACCAATAAAACCTCTGAAGCTTTAATTAAGGCTTTAAAAACAAAATATCCTGCACTTACTTTTGAAACTGCTTTAATGATAGGAGCAAAAGTAAATACCGGAGAAATGAAATGGTAAAATTAATAAGCTCCGGCCTGATGATAGTTTTGTTATTGTCAGGCTGTTCTTTAAATAAAAAAGCAATGACAAATCTTGAAATCATAAAAAGTACTTACGAAGGAAAAACTTCTGAAGAAAACGGGAAAAATTTAGCCGAATATGCTGCAGACGATATTTCCTGGACAGAAGCCAAAGGTTTTCCCTATACAGGGACTTATATAGGTTTGGAAAGCATTACCAAAAATGTTTTCAGCAGGTTAGGAAGTGAGTGGATTGATTACAAATTTACTCCAGAAGATTATGTTGCAAACGAGGATAGAGTAGTGGCTTTTGGAACTTATACAGGTACTTATAAAAAAACGAATAAATCATTTGCAGCCAGAGTGGCACACATTTGGAAACTGAAAGAGGGGAAACTAATAAGCTTTGAGCAATTTGTAGACAGTCAGACTGTAAACGATGCAATGAAGTAATTTTGAATAAAAAAAGAGCTGTCGATAAACAGCTCTTTTTTTATGATTTAATTTTGCGAAAGCTGTGCAATCGGAAATATGGATTCTAAAAATGACAAAATGTGGTGGTAAAAGATTAATGTTAATGTGCGTTTTTCAGGTTTTTGAATTATTCATTTTAGTGTTGGATCTATAATAGGTAAAAATAAAAAGCTAAATTTTTAATATTTTTATATTTTAAAATATACTTTTTGGTATATTTGTCCTCTAATTTAAAAACTACGATGCTTACAAAAGCCGAAAGAACGAAACAATTTATACTTGAAACTGCAATACCTCTTTATAATGAGAAGGGTATTTCGGGAGTTAATATAGATGACATCCTTGAAGCTACAAAACTTACAAAGGGATGTTTGTATGGGCATTTTGAAAACAAAGAAGATTTGTCTGCACAAGTAATTGACTTATCGCTTAAGATGGTTTCTGAGAAAATCAGGGCCGCAGTTTATAAAGGAAAAACAATAAAAGGTAAAATATTTGCATTTTTAGATTTCTATAAAAACCCTATTGAAACGTATGTTTCCGGAGGATGTCCGATATTCAATACCGCTGTAGAAGCAGATGATAATTATCCTTTTATAAAAGAAAAAGTGGCTAAAGTAGTCAGAATTGGCCAGCAGGAATTGACAGCATTGCTACAGGAAGGAATTAATAATGGTGAATTTTCCAAATCTCTTGATCCTGTTGTTTTTGCTTTCAAATTAGTAGCTTCTGTAGAAGGCGGGATTGTAATGTGCCGGGTTATGGATACAGGAAAACCAATGCAAGGGCTGATTAAAAGTTTAAAGTCTGAATTAGAACAATACGTCATCTAATTTTTTTTATTTTAAAATAAACTAAAAAGTATATTTTAAAATAGACTAAAAAGTCTAAAATGAAATGTTTATTAAATAAAAAAACAATAGAAAATTTAAAAAATATATAATGAAAACAACTAAACTCTTTAAATAAACCAGACAATGAATATAAAAGGTAAAACGATATTGATTACCGGCGGAGGCTCCGGAATTGGTTTAGAATCTGCAAAACAATTTTTAGAAGAAGGTGCCAAAGTCATCATTACGGGTAGAAATCAGGCAAAATTAGAGGCTGCAAAAAAGCTGCTTCCGTCTATAACCATTATTAAAAGTGATGTTGAAAATCAGGAAGAAGCCATTGCACTTTTTGATCAGGTAGTTTCTTTAGGCGGGATCGATATTTTATACAATAATGCAGGAGTTGGAAGTCCGGCGCTTAATCTGGGAATTGCAAATGATCAAATTTTGAATAATGCGATTTACGAAATGAATGTTAATTATTTTGGTGTTATAAGGTTAAACAACCTTTTTATAGAAATGCTGAAATCAAGAAAAGAAGCTGCTATCATAAATACAACTTCTATTTTGAGTATAGTTCCAGCTCTGGAAGAGCCAACTTATGCAGCAACAAAAACAGCTTTAAGTTTTTATACCAGAACGCTTAGAAAAAATTTAGAAATTTTGAGCAGCAATGTAAAAGTATTTGAACTGCTTCCGCCTGTTGTGGCAACAGAAATGACAGCTAAAAGAAATGATAAAAAAATGACCCCGGAACAGTTGGTAAATGCACTTATTTCGGGAATCAAAAAAGATAAATTCACAATAAGGGTAGGGGATACAAAATTACTTTATATGGTAAACAGGTTTTTTCCGCAATTGGCTTTTAATTTAGTAAATCCTAAAAAGATTTATGCAAGCCTGAAACAATAACAAAATTCTAAAGTTTATAAAATGAAAGCATTTGTAATTAATAAATACAGTAAAAATGAAAGTTTGCAGTTTACCGAAATGAATGTTCCGGAAGTAAATGATCAGGATATTTTGGTTGACATACACGCAGCCGGGGTCAATCTTTTGGATTCTAAAATAAAAACGGGAGAATTCAAACTCATTTTGCTTTATAAGCTTCCGTTAATTTTAGGACATGATGTTGCTGGTGTCATCACTAAAGTCGGCAAAAATGTAAAAAAGTTTAAAGTTGGTGATGAGGTGTATGCCAGAGTAAGAGATCAACGCATTGGTACATTTGCCGAATTTATTGCCATAAATGAAGCAGATGCTGCGTTTAAACCTAAAAATCTTTCTATGGAAGAAGCGGCATCTATTCCGTTAGTTGCTTTGACGGCCTGGCAGGTTTTGGTTGAAAAAGCAAAAATCAAAAAAGGTGAAAAAGTATTTATTCAGGCAGGTTCCGGAGGTGTTGGAACAATTGCAATTCAGCTGGCAAAACATTTGGGAGCCACAGTTGCTACAACTGCAAGTGCCAAAAGTTTTGATTTACTCGAAAAACTCGGAGCCGATATTGTTATTGATTATAAGAATAGTGATTTTGAAAACAGACTAAGTAATTATGATGCTGTATTGAATAGCCAAGATCCAAAAACGCTTGAAAAATCGTTACGGATACTAAAATCAGGCGGAAAACTAATTTCTATTTCAGGGCCACCAACTCCGGATTTTGCCAAAGAAATCAAAGCGCCCTGGTTTGTAAAAATAATTCTTTCTTTAATAAGTTCGGGCATTCGTAAAAAAGCAAAAGCTAAAAATGTTGACTATTCTTTTTTATTTATGAAAGCTGATGGCGAACAGTTAAATGAAATTACCAAACTTATTGAGGCCGGAATAATTGAACCGATTCTGGATAAAGTTTTTCCTTTCGATAAAACAAACGAAGCATTGTCTTACGTAGAGAGTGGGCGTGCGAAGGGTAAAGTTGTTATTAGAATAAAATAATTTTCTTATAAAATGTCACTTATTTTCAATTTGAAATGAGCATCTAATTTACAGAATAGTTATAAATGAGATTTTTTGATTTCATTCATTGAGGCCCTATAATGTAACTTAAAAGAGAATCAATTATGATTTAAATTCGGGAATGGGATTTAACTGATTTAAACCAAACCGAATGCTTATTTTGAATTGGAAGTATGTGATTTGTTAAGCTTAAAAGTTGATTTTTTCTATACGTTCTGCATAATAGAGCCACTCAAATCGAGTGGCTCTATTTGATATTCAAAAACGTAAAAATAGTTTATAAAATGCTAATCTTCACAGAACTTGCTTTATCATTAAAATTTCCTAAACAGCCATTATTTCCGGTTATTACAACAGATTCTCCTCCAAAATTGTCGTTTTGGTACATTGTAATTTTGTATCCATTTTCTAAGCGAACAGAAGACAAATCATCATTTACAATACCGTACGATTTTAGCTGATCTAATGTGTAATTACCAACAGGCAAAGCAATCGCATAACCGGTGTAATTGCAATTTTGGTAAACTGTTACAATGCCACCTGCTGTAGAATTGTATTTATTATTGACATAAGCGCGTGATAAATTGCCTACACCATCAAAATAATTATCTGCTAATTTTGCAGGATCGGTTGCAAATTCTCCTCCTTGTACGATTGCATCATTTCCGTCATTCCATGCCCATGGAGCGTTGGCGCCACCGGTTTTAAAATCATTTCCTTTAAATCCTCCACCCGGACTAGAAAATAATTCGGTGTTAAATCTTTGATCCCATAATCCTCCGCTTTCAAAAATATCAACAAGTTTATATTCAACATAGTTGTCATAATTATCAGCTGGTATTTGTGCAGTTCCGCTTGCAGAAGGGTAGTAAATAATTCCGTCTCCATCTATATCATGTTGAGGCCAGGCTTTAAGGCTGTGTCCCTTAGCATCTTGTGCTGTTATAGGATGCAATTCGCCGTTATAGTCTCTCATTTGTAATGTTCCGTCAACACTTTCCAATCCGCTTACAAAAGAGCTGCCGGATGGCACGTAAGAAAAGAAATCGGAATGGCTTACTGTAACAGCTCCTTTTAAGGAACCATACGTTGATCCATCTTTTTCTACAATCATTAATACTCCTTCTAAATCATTTTCATGTTGGTCTAATGAGTATAAAAGTGGATTATCTGTCCAATCTCTTGGAGAAAAGAATGCATAAGTAATGTACCAATGTGTATTTGATTCTACTATCGAGTAGTAACAATGTGCAGATAAAGAATTCGCATAAGCAGGAAGGTTATTCCAGTTGTTTTCGGCATTCCAGTCATTGTCATAATTAATAGCAGTAAGATAATCTGATTTTCCTCCTTCGGCGTAAGTTCCTGTTGCATCTACATCTTTATAATGGATAGGTGCCCATCTTCTTGCCAAATCAGAAATAGCTGCTGCACTGATTTTGCTGGTGTTTTGTTGTTTTTTTGCCACATTGGTTTCTTGTACTTCATCCATTGTAGTGTCCTGACAGGAGAATGTAACGGCACCCAGCATAATAATGAACACTTTACTTAAAACCTTTTTTCGATTCTGTTTTTTCATAATTCTAGTCTTTAATGTTAATAACCTAATTTGAAATTCCTTGATTTTGATGCAATTATTAATAGCTATAACCAACTGAGGAATAAAAAATACTCATCAGCAGTAGAAACTTGTTTTCTAAAAACCTTGTCGGCAGATTTCTTTTGAATTATAATTCCTACTTGCTTATAAGTACTTAAAAGGAGAAATCGTACTATCTGAAAATATTATGATACTGTTAACAAAAGGTTATTGTGCAGAAGTTTATTTCCATGCTTTTTAAAGGACATTAAAAAGTGTCTGTGAAAGTTCGAATCATTTAAAAACTAAACAAAATTGGTGTGTTTGAGTTTAAAGTGTTTTTATTGTAAGATGAGGCATAGCAGAAATTGAGCAATTATTTTAATAATGCCATGAAAAAGATAAATGATAAAAAAGGAAAATAAAGATGTAGAAAACGAAGAAAGGATCTGCAAAGAACAGATTCAGGATCTACCTGGTATTAAATATAAAATAAAACATGGCCAAAAAGACCATGATTCGTGGCTTACGACCTGATATTAGAATTAAAATGCTGTAAAATTTGTTTAGGTGCCGCTATAACTTCTCGTCGAATAGGATCGAACCATTCCATTTCTTTGGTAACCTCTGCACAACATTCTTTTTTTGAGTTGAAGAAAGAACTTTTAATGTTGATTTTGTCTTCTATAGAACAATGTTTCATTTCAACAAAAAATGGTTCGGTAAACATTAGATTTTTATAACAAACTAAAACATGATTTCCTTCTTGTAAACCCAGATGCAAAGCATTGAGTTTCTCTTTTGAAAATCCATTATTAAACAAAAAATGATGTAATAATCTAAGCGTGTATGAAATGTAAGCATTGCTTTCCATTTCCATAATATCATTCACATCTTCTCCGGCGACAACATAATTTTTGCAGATCATTTAAATTTAGTTGAGGTTATTAAAAAAGAGGTCAGCCCGATATGAAACTGACCTCAAATAGTAGTCATGTTTAATGATTTCTAAGATGAAATCAGAATTTTCTATTGTAATAAGGAAGTGGTTGTATTTCTAATTATAATTTGGCTAGTAAAAGATTGAAACTTACCTTGATTTTATCAGATACTTTATTGCTAACCAGTTTTGGGATTTCGATAGCAAAGTCTTGTGCTTTTATATCAAAATTTCCTGTAACCGTAATTTTATCACCAGATTTTGAAATTTTGGCATTTACAGTTACTTTTTGTGTTTTTCCATGTAAGGTTAAATCTCCGGAAATCTTAAATGCTTTCGCCGTAGCAGAAAGTTTTGATGCATCAAAATCTTCTACTTTTCCTTTAAATGTTGCTTTTGGAAATTTATCCGATTCTACATAATTTTCATTAAAATGTTCCTCCATTAAGGCAACCTTAAAACGAAATCCTTTCATAAGCGTTAAAACTGCAATATCTCCTGTTGATGACTCCAAAATGGCTGAGGTATTTTTATTTTCTGCCGCAATTTCTTCTACCGCATCAACAGTTGCTTCAAATTTTAAACTACCTGTTTTTGTTGCATATTTTTGAGCCGAAACCTGTAATATTCCAACAAATAAAAATAGCACTACAATTATTTTTTTCATTTCAATTTGATTTAATTTTCTAATAATCCATCTGTATTCCATTGCAGGATGGTGTTGATTTTATCCTGTGGCATTCTTCCTGATCTTGGCATTATACCCGGAGCTCCGTTTTGTCTTTGAATTCTATCTAATAATTCACCATTTAAAAGGGCATCTTTTACCTGATCATAAGTTTCTAAAGGGATAAGCTGACCAGAAGAAGGATGACAGCCAATGCAATTTTGATCAATAATAGATTTGACATTTTTAGTATAAGTAGCTTTGTCAACTATCACAGTTGGTTCTTCCAGACTTTCATAAGTATTAGATTCACAACCGTATAAGGATAGTATGATGATGGATAAATAAATATATTTTTTCATGTTTATATTTTTAAAAAACTCTGTATAAATTAAACCCAAAGAAGAAATCGCCCTTACCCCAATCGCCGGCAGCACTTGTTAAGTAACCGCTTTCGGTCATTGACTGAGAATTTGTAAAAAGCAATTGAAAAATATGACCTCCGGTTTCTATGTCAAGTCCTACTGATAGCGGATTATTATAGAAGTTTGGTTTGTTAAAATTCTCGCCGTATTCTAAATTAAGAGAAAGTCTTTTGGTTAATTTTAAGCGTCCGCCTGCAGCCACAGTGAATTGATTATCATTTTCAATAGCTGGATTGTATAGGTTTTTATGGATATAAGAAGGAACCAATTCTAAAGATAGCCTATCAGAGAATTTTCTTGAAATCAGCACTTGATTTATATACGTTAAGCGATCAGAAAATTCAATTTTAGGATAATCGTCTTTTTTCAATCCACTATTAAAATCTATTGTACTGTAACCAACAATATCTACAGGGAAATCTTCAGTTTGTCTTATAAGTCTATATTTTACAGATGCTTCATTCATTTTCAGCAAAGTATGGTGTGATGCACTTACAGCAAGCCAATCGGTAACTCCGTAAATTCCACCAATTTTTGTAGTGGCATCATCAAAACCAAAAAACTCCGAAATCCCGCCTTTTACAGTACCAAATCGATGAGAAATTACCAAATAAAACTCTTTTTTTGCAGGTAATTTTGTTGACTGCAAGGTTATAATCTGCAAAGCTTTAAATGTTGCTGTTACGTTTTTGTCAACCACTTGTGTTGAGTCCAGGCCGGAGAGTAAATCTTCCTGCGCATTACTATAAAGACAGATTAATAAACTGACTATTAAGAATATTTTTTTCATATTTAATGTTGTTGAATACTGCATTGATCAAATTTTACTACTTCGAATAAATCATCAAAACCAATGCATCTGCCTTTTATATTGATCTTTTTATTCATTAAAGTCTTTTCAGCCTTTTTGTCCATTTTACAAAATACCTTATGATCGATTACCATTGACGAATCAGTAACTTCAGACACGATACCTTCAACTTCAATTGTTTTGTTTAAATATTTTGTATCTCCTTTTGCCGGATCTAAAACATATTCATTTTCTAAATCTGTGGCAGAAATCGTAAGCATTGATTTTTCACTATTGATGTCTCTGGCATCTTTGTATAAAATATTTTTATAGATATAATAAGAGCCCAAACTAATTACCAGTAGAAGTACCAGTACTTTAATTATTGTTTTAGTCATTTGGATTTTCTGATTTAAATTTTACTGTAGTAGAGTAGAACTTTCTTTTTTATTATTTCAAATTAGCCCAATATAGAATGGACTAATTTGAAATAGTATGATTTACAAAAACTATTGTTTATATAGCAAGTGGTAAATCTTTTACTGGTACCGGCCAAACTCCAGGGCTAGGGAAACTAATTCCTTTATTGGCACCTCTTACGCTTGCATCTTGTCCAAAATAATACAAAGGCCAGCCATTGTAAGTCAATTGAGATTTACCAAATACCGTGATAACACCAAATTTAGTTTTGTCAAGTGTCGAAGGCACAACAATTTTATCAGTTTCATATATTGGCCAAACAGCATTGTTTGAAAAATCAGCTTTGGTAAAATTGTTTTTATTGAAATTATCGTTTTTAAAAACATACAGCGTCAATCCTTTAGCATCTGTAAAATAAGTAGTCTGTCCATCTCCAACCGTATAATCTGATTTGTAGTTTTTACCATCATGTCCTACAAGCTGGCTTCTTACGATCATAATCGAATAATCCGGTTTTGCAATAAACCAAACACCGCCAACTCCGTCGCCCGTTGTTGCACCGGCCGCTTCGGGTGTGTTGGTTACATTGCCATATCCGTCGTTTGCAGAACTAGGTGAGTAGTAATACAACGGCCATCCCTTATAGGTTACTTGTTTTTTACCAGAGGCATTAGTTACAGTACCAAAATCAGAGAATGTTAATCCCGTACCTATTTTATCTGCAGTTAAATTATCTACTATAAAAGCAGGCCATACAGCTTCACAACCTCCTGTACAAGAAACCTGACCGTTTGCATCTGTTGAAAAAAAGTATAAAGATCTTCCATCCTTATCAGAAAGATAAGAGCCTAATGTTGTACTTGTAGAAAGTTTAACTTCTGTTTTTACTTCTGGAGTAGTGGGAGTCTCACCATCGTTATTATTATCACTACTACAGCTTAGGAAAAATGTTGTTGCTGCAAAAGCAACTAAAGCGAATTTAATTTGTTTTAATTTCATTGTTTTTTGTATTTGATTAATTATAGAAAAAGGGGGAAAAGCCACTTTACAGAAACAGTAAAGCAATTTGTTGTTTGATTATAGTTCACGAACATTTCGTTCAATAATCACATTTGGTTATTGTTACGAACTGTCATTAAAATCCAGTATTACGTTTTGTAAGGGAGCCATTTTTCTTCTTCTGATAGATTCAATAGTAAAACAGCTTTAATGCAGATTACCCTACCAAAGAATTGTTATTTTATTAAAAATAAAAAAAAGAGACAGAAAGGGGTTACAAATCTTGAAGGAAATAGGGTTAGAGTGAAACTCTAAAGCTCACATTTGGAGTTCTTTGCAGTGAGAATGTTTCAACTTCTTCAATAGAATTTGTTAATGAACTTATTCTATAATATTCGCTGATTTCATTTTTCCTGTTTAGGATATTTAAGATAGAAACTCCTAATTTGTACTGAATTCCCTTTGCAGTTTCCCACTTGTAAGTAGAAGAAATATTAACCTGTGAAAAAATACGCAGGTTGGTATTGTTAGGTTTATTGTAAACCAATTGAGGATTTGAAAGGTCAATTTGAGAAAAGTCAGGAGAAGTTTTTGGCCTGCCGGAAGACCATTTTGTCCCCAAAGCAATTTTAAAATTGTTTTTCTCGTAAATTCCCGCCCAAGTAATCGTGTGCATTAACTGAAAATTGTTAGGGAAAGTTGGGTACTCATAATTAGCAAAATGGTAATTATTATGATTATACGTATAGCTTAACCAAGTCAGAAAGTGATTCATTTTTTTCTGAATTAACATCTCTGCTCCCCAAATTTCATAATCTCCCGTCGTTCTCACAAACTCTAACTGGTTTTGAAAACCCTGGCTGGAAGTTGTGATTCCGCTTACTTTTTTATAAAAATTTTCTATATCCAACAGCCAGTCATTCTTTTTATAGAATAAATTTAAAGAGACCTGTTTGCTTTTTTGAATAGGAATTGTGGTGTTGTTTGATACAATCCAACGTCTTTTTTCAATACCAAAATAATCTTTTTGCAAATCAATGATTTGCTGCGAATTTTGACTTTTCAGCTCACCCAGCAATTCTAAATTTAGATTTTTATTGATGCTGTAACAAAATTGCATTCTCGGTTCTACAATAAATTTTTTAAATTTTTCTATATAATTAATTCGGGTTCCCGCCTTAAAATATATTCTGGAAATTGTATCATTGAATTTTCCTTCCAGAATCAGGGCATGAGTCCTCAGAACGTCTTTTACATTACGATAGAAATCAGGATTCGTTACCTTTTCTAAATTAGAAATACCCATTTCGTTATACTGATAGCCATCGTTAAAACTAAATCTGGAGGTAATAATATGATTGCTCTCGAGATTAATTCCGTTATTGTTAACCGTATTTTCCTGAATAACGACTTGGTTTCCAATCGTAGTTCTTTGATTGGCCAAAAGTTCATAAGCAGAGTTATAAACATTCATTTTAGTAGTATTGAAGCGGTTCCAGTTTCTTTTCCAGGACAAATTTCCGCCGTAATTTTGTTGTCGTAAAATGTTGTTTTCAGATCTGTTGATATCATACACCATCGCACTTTGAAATACCTCCAGATTGTCCTTAATTGTAATTAAATCCAATATAATCTGATCCTTGCTTCCAATTTTTTGCGCATATTTTAGTGTAGCATCATAGAAGCTAAATTTTTTGTCACTGCGATAATCTATATTTTGGTTTTGTAAAAAATCGGTAATCGTTGTGTTTTGAAATACTTTATTAAAATACTCTTTATAAGTAGGTGTTTCTACAAAATCGGTAATGGATTTACGTGCTGAAATTTCGATAGAACTCTTTTTAGAAAGATTGTACTTTGAATAAACATCGGCATTAATCATATTTATTCCTGCGCTAAAAGCATTTTTTTCTGCTGTTTCGGGAGTAGAAGAAATCGCTACGACGCTCGAAACACTTTCTCCAAAAAATGCCGAACTTCCATTTTTATAAATAGAAATTGTATGCGCCAAATTGGGATTGAAAACCGATATTAAACCAAAAAAATGTCCCGTTTGGTACATTCGTATTCCGTTCCACAAAAATAAATTCTGATCGTGCGTACCGCCGCGAACATTGATGCTCGATACACTTTCGTCGATACTGTTTACACCGGGAATTTGCTGCATGGTCTGCAAGGCGTCCGGTTCGATAAGCCCCGGCAAAATTCCAAATTTCTTGGGCTTAATTTCAAACGATCCATCCGTGTTTTTTGAAATTCCCGAAGCCAGAATTGCACTCGTTTTAATTTCTGCAAGTTCTGTAATTTCAGGATCTAATAGTATTTGAATACAATTTTTAGAATCGGAATTAGTTAACACAATTCTTTTGGGTATAAAACCAATGTGACTAATCAGGACAGCATTTTTATCTTCTCCGTTAAATTCAAAATAACCGTTTGAATCCGTTGTAATTTGGTTTTTGTTAGCTAAACTAATATTGGCGTTTTCAATAGGCTTTTTATCGTATTTAGAAAAAATATAGCCGCAGATTATTTGAGATTCAATCTCTTTTTTATAAATATTAATGAATTTGTTTCCTATATTTTCAAAAGATAAATGGGTGTTTTTGGCTAAATAGTGCAATTTTTGATCTAAAGAAAGTGATTTCTTTGGCGGAACTAATTGCAGATCGGAAATATTGTCTTCTGTATAATTAAAACTAACCTCATGCTGTTTTTCAATATCAATTATGATTTTTTTAAAAGGCATAATTTTCCCTTTGTCCTGAGCAAAAAGATTCAGGGCAAGGAAAAACAGAAAAAACAAAAAATGAAATTGTTTGGGGAAGAACATTTATTTTTCGTCAAAAATTATTTTATTTTTTGAGACTTTTTCAGCCTCCAAATGATACGTTGTACTAATAATTTGTAAAGCTATATCAAGGTTTTTGGCGGGTAATTTTCCCGTAAATAAGGAAACAGTATCTTTTGTGTTTAATTCGATCTTAATATTATATTGCCTTTCAACTTCGTCTAATACCGTTCTGATATTTTCTTTATAAAAACATATTTGATTTTCTGTCCATTCCGGTTTTAAGGAACGTACTGTCAATTTGGTTTGTTTTCCGTTTTCAAAACTAACGCTTTGACCGTGCGTTAATAAAATTTGAAAGTTTGCGTAATTTACTTTTACACGACCTTCATAACATACTACATCAAACCTGTTTTTTCTGGCTTTTACGTTAAACTGAGTTCCCAAAACCGATACTTTTCCCAAATTGGTCTGTACTTCAAAACGTCGGCCTTTGGCAACCCTGAAATAAGCTTCTCCTTTTAATTCAAGACGTCTGTTATTGTCCCAGTTCCATTTTTTATAATTTATTTCAGAACCTGAATTTAGTACGACTTCAGAATTATCAGGTAATGAAAAAGTTGTTTTTTCTCCAAAACTTGCCGTTTCCGTTTGTGGTACAAAAAATTTCAGCAAAAAGGTTATTCCAAGTGCCAAAACAAAAATAGCGGCAGCCCTAAACATCCAGTTTTTGTATAAAGGAATCTCTTTTGGAGTTTCTTTTTTCTGCTTAAGAATGTTCGACAGCATAGCATTCTCATCAAAATCACTTATCTCCAAATGTTCTGTATAATTTTTTATTTTTTGGTATTTTTCAAAATCGGGACTTGCTTTAAATTCAGCTAATTCATCTTCCGACAAATCATTGTTGAGCCATTTTGCTAATAAGCGATTCTTTTTCATTGTACTACTATTATATATTAAAACAATTGGAACTAAATTTACCCTACTTTATAAATCAATTTCTTTACGAAGACTCAACAATGCCAAGTGAATGCGTTTTTCGACAGCTTTTACACTAATGTTTAATTCCAGGGCAATTTCGCTGTATTTTTTTCCATCGATTCGATGCATCAAAAAAGCAACACGCTGTTTTTCGTTTAAGTTTTCGATAGCTTTCAAAAGTTTAGACTGAAATTGTTTTTCTTCTAAAATATATTCGGGGTTTTCATTTGTTTTGTCTAAGCCTGTGAAATTTTTTTCATATTTCAACACCACTTTCTGGTGCGCAATTTCGTTAAGACTGCTATTGTTTGCAATCGTATAGATGTACGATTTTGCTTTTTCCAAAGGTACCGAAGCGCAGTTTTGCCAAAGTTTCACAAATGCTTCCTGTGTTATATCTTCTGCCTGATCTACATTGCCAAATTTGTAAAAAAGAAAATTTCGAAGTGCTTTTACGTGACTTTTAAAAAACGACGAAAAGATTATTTCATCACAAGTATTTGATTCGGTTTTATTTGGCATTTGGATTTTTCAATTTGTAGTAGCAAAAGTATTTGTTTTTATTTTAAGTAGGGTAAAAGTAAAGCTGATTGTTTTATAAGAGTAAGAAATATAATTTTCTTATGATAATTAACGATTTAAAAAAGTGAAACAGAAACCCTTAATACCGGATTTATTAAAAAGCAGTTTCTTAAATTTTATTACCTTTGTAAAAATATAAGTATGTTCCCTTTCAAAAAATATTTATCAATAGCAGTCCTTTTAGTCTTATTGTCTTGTCAAAACGACAGAGATGAGCAGGGAAATAATGAGCAGGGAACCATTACAAGTGTTTCTCCTCTTACTACTTATTTGCAAAGAGTGGCAATGGTACCAACAGTGCAGGACAATGTAATCGACGGGTCTACTTACTGTACTATAAAACTTCCTTATACTGTTACTGTTAATAATGAGCAAATTGCGGTTAATACAACTGCTGATTATCAAAAAGTAATAGATAATATCAACGCAAGTACATACGATGATGATATTGTAAAAATAGATTTTCCGGTAACGATGGTTTACTACAATTACGTACAAAAACTGATTGAAAGTGAAAATGATTTTAATGCTTTAATCGATTATTGGAATCTTTATCCCGACCTTTTATCCAAGATTAATGGGTTAAATATTAATTATCCTATTACGATTAATAGTTATAACAGCGCCAGCCAATACGCGAGTTCTCAGTCGATTATAAGTGATGAGGCTTTTTTTAATTTTATAAAAAACCTGAATGACAGTCAGTATATTTCATTAAATTATCCAATTTCTGTAGTAGATTATCATAATCAGGTAAAGGCGATTACGAATAATTTAGAGTTCGAAAATGCTATAAAATATGCGATTGATTACTGCCCGGAAAATAACGTTGTAACAATTGATTTTACAACCGCGCTAACAAACGGTTACTGGACAATACCTTATTATTTTGATGATTCAGAAAAAACTCTTGCTTATAACGGTTATTGGTTTATGTTTAAAAATGACAAATCGGTAATTGCTACAAAAGGAGCAGTTTCAGAAACAGGAACATGGGAAAGTACGGTGGTGAATAATGTTACGGAATTAAAAATAAATTTCAGCTCAGAATTACTTGGTAAATTAAGTTGTAATTGGAAATTGTTTGAATTTAATAATTCCCAAATAAGGTTACGCGATGTAACTGACAGTACCAATTATCTTTATTTTGAAAAATTATAGGCTCTTTTATTCCTGAAAGAGTTTTAATAAATTATACCCTTATATTTTTTGAGTTAACTCTCCTTTTTATTGAGTTAATAGAGTTTATTAAAATCATGGATATTTAGAGGAATTAATAAATTACCTCAATTTAATCCGTATAAATGCATTTCAAATACCTATTGATCTTTTTCATTTTGTTTTCACTAAATGCAAATTCACAAATTGTAGAAGATAAAAAAAATTTTCGCGCAGCAGATTCCTTATTAAAGGAAAATAGTTTTTCTGTTCATAGAGATAATTATTTTTTAACGGGTGTGCCAATAAATGCTCCAATAACTAAAAACTCTGCCGATGTAAAATATCAGGTTAGTTTTAAGTTACGATTGTACTCAAAACCTATATTCGCAGGTTTTTATCCCTATTTGCTATACACTCAAAAAGCTTTTTGGGATATTTATGCCAACTCAAAACCATTTGCTGAAATTAATTTTAATCCCGGTGTGGCTATTGTTCGACCGTTTTATTTAAAGGGAGGAAGACTAACTTACGGAACAATTTCATTAGAACACGAATCAAACGGAAGGGATTCCATTTATTCCAGAACATGGAATATGCTGGCCTTTTCATTAAAATCACAAATTTCCCCACGATGGACAGTTGGGTTGCGAGGATGGATTCCGCTTGTGGATAAGGAAGATAATCCCGGACTTACCAAATATGTAGGTTATGGCGAAGCAAGTGCAACTTATCAGATACAACCAGGACGATGGAGCGCAGACGTTCTTTTTAGAAAAGGAAGCGGCCTTATCAATTACGGATCATTGCAGACACAGGTAAATTGGAGACCCTACAAAAATGAAAATTATTATCTCACACTACAATGGTTTGTGGGCTACACAGAAAGTTTGATTGATTATCAGGAACACAAAAGCATGATTCGTTTGGGATTTACAATCAAACCTGAAAATATGGGCATTTTCTAAATTACTTTATATTTCACTGTACTTTTTATTTTAACCAACGAAGTACAAAGATATTCCTTGTTTGCAATAAAAGCATTTCAGGTATTATCCAGTTTTTTCATCTTCCAACAACAAAAATACAAAATATCTTTTTTTACTGATTTGCAATTGCTTTAGTGTATAAGTGGTTATGAGTCAGTTGAATATGTTATATACTATTTGGTTGATAAATTAATTTTAGTATCTTTATTCTTATAAAATTTACTTTTATATAATCCTGATTTTCCAGGAATTTGTATACTACAGAAACAGATAACGCATAAATAAAGAGCGCTGGCGGTTTGGGTCCAGTCAGATAATATATCTAAAGAAGGCATATCTGCCTTTAAATTACAAGCCATATTTTATAGAATTAGACTCATTTACAGTATTAGAAATTTATGAGAGAAGATAGAAATGTTAAGTATTTTACATTAACAAAATGATTGATTATACCTCTCCAATTATATTATTTTCTGAATTCATTATTCCTGTTTTCAGTTTTAGACTGTATTGAGATGCACAGCATTTAATTTCTAATACTATTTTCGCTATCGAGAAGAGACTTTGGAGAGCGGAGGTAAATATATTATTTAATAATAACTAATAACTAATATGTCTAAGACTATGAAACAAGAAACCGACGCTCAACAAAAAGATTTAAAAATTATTTTATCTGATTATGATTCCACATGGCCCGCTGATGGCCCGATCGATTTAGATATTCATGACCTTCCACACGATGCATCCGGAATCGAATGGTGGTATCAAAATTGTCATTTGACTTCTAAAGATGGTAAACGGATTTCTTTATTCGCTTCCTTTTTCAGGGCGGCAAAAAGAGACGAGCATACAGGAAATTTAAACCATACACATTCTGTAATCTGGTCCTTATCAGACATCGACGGGAAAAAGTATTATACGGACTCTCTTGTAGATAGAAGTTTACCAAGTGAAGCATTAAAAATGATTAAGAAATACGACGAAAAAAATGTGGGAACCAAATGGATTCGTCGTGCATTAAAAGAGGTGTATGAGAAAGGAAATGTGCCGCTGCCTGACAGATTTCTTAAAAAAACTGTTACTGTAGGGACGAAGAATCTTTCACTTGAATATGATGAGAATTCTTTTAAGAAAGAGGAACAGGGCAACTATCATTTAAATCTGGAAAACCCATTGAAAGGAATCGCTTGCAGGCTTGATTTTGTTCCATTAACAAATCCGATAAGACATGGAAACAATGGAGTGGGGAGCAGTATAGGAAGAGAAGATCTGTTTTATTATTTTATTCCAAAATGTGACGTAAGCGGGGAGATCCTGATCGATAATACAGTTTACAATGTAGAGGGCAGTGGTTGGTATGATCATGAATTCGGCAGGTCTGTAGATGAAAACCCAAACTTTGACCTTGAGCATGATCTGGCCTGGAACTGGATAGCACTCCAGCTGGATAATGGCTGCCAGATATCCGGATATAATCTTTTTGATAATAAAATTAATGGTGCACATGCTGGAGGTATAGTAATTATGATAGCTCCGGATGGTGAAATAAACAGAACAGAAGATTTTTCATTTACTCCTGAAGATTACTGGACAAGCGTTCAAACTTTTATTTCGTATCCCGTTTCCTGGAGATTGGAAATCCCAGAATTTAATATTTCTCTTTCTGTTAAAGCTGAATTTCCGGAACAAGAGTTTATTACGATTCTCTCTCCGCCGGCAATTTGGGAAGGATGTGTAAATGCTACAGGAAGTTTTATGGCAGCAGAAGTTTCCGGCCCTGGATATATTGAAATAAACGGATTTAATACTACTATAAATATTGAAAATTTCTTAAAAAATGTTGGTAAGGCAACGCAAAAGGCGATAGAATCATTACTGCCTTTAGACCCTACTGACGATGAGTTTTACAGATTGGTAAACAGTTCGCTGGGAACTTCTTTTTTTAGCACTGCTGATAAAGAACAATATGTTTCGACTGTTATCAAACCAATCAGGGAAGTTGTTGATCGTAATAAAAAATCCTGGCGGTCTTATGTGTTTTTAGCTTGTATAGACGTTGTTGGCGGAAGCTCCCAGCCGTTTGTCGACTGGCTCGCCATGCTAGAGATCATACATACAGGATCATTAATTGTAGATGACGTGCAGGACAAGTCTGATACACGCAGAGGAGGCACCGCTTTGCATTTGATGTACGGAGAAGCACTTGCAATTAATGCGGGCAATGCCTGTTATTTTATTGGAGAATTGATGATGCATAGTCCGAAGCTTCCAGAACATATCCGGCTGCAGGTATATGAATTTTATTTTGGAATGATGCGTGCTGGGCATGCAGGCCAGGCAATGGATATTAGCGGGCTTCATTATCTCATGCCAGATGCAGTAAATAGTGGGGATAACACATTACTGGAAAAGAGGATTTATACGATACACCGGTTAAAAACAGCAGCCTCTTCATGTACATTGGCCAAAATGGGAGCACTGTTAGGAGGGGGCAAACCGGAAGAAATAAATGCGCTTGGTGTTTTTTTTGAAGCCATTGGTGTCGCCTATCAAATAATGGATGATGTATTGAATTTGCAGGGGTACGACAATAACAGAGATAAAGGAGAAGATATTACAGCGGGAAAAATAACCATGCCTGTTGCCAAAGCAATGGGTGTATTGCCTTTGGATAAACGTGAATATGTTTGGGAAATAATTCAAACAATGCCTACAGACAGAGCGATTATAGAATCTGTAATTGTTACATTGCAAAATTGTGGTGCCATTGCCGCCTGTAGGCAGGAAGCAGAAGAGCTTGTAGAGGAGGCCTGGAAAAAAGTAGATGAAGTAGTAGAAGATTCATTTTTTAAAATAAGAATCCGAGCCTTTGGCTGGTTTGCATTGAAAAAATAATAACGTGATATAAGGTTGCATTTTATGAAAAACCACTCAAATCGAGTGGTTTTGTGTTTTATATTTTTTTTCAACCATTCGGATTTCATTGATTAACCAGCAGCTTAAATTTAATAGATAAACACGAATTTCACGAATTTACACTAATTCAGTTTTTGAAATTAATTTCACAAACTAAGCCAACTATAGAATTAGTGTAAATTCGTGAAATTCGTGTTTAATTACGATTAGCGCTATTAGCTTGTCTAATGACTTTTGGATCGGTTAGGTTAAAACGATAAACAAAACTCAGTCGGTATCGGGCGGCGTTAGGTATGCTCACTTCTGTAAACAAATAATCGGTTCCAGTTGTGCTGTTTTTGTTTTGGCGTAAATTAAAAGCGTTGCTTACATCAAATACAATTGTTGCTTTGTCTTTTAATAAAGTTTTGCTCAAACCAAAATCGATTGATTGCAATGCTGCATTTGTGGTTTGTGCATTTTGCTGTTCTCCACGAAAGTTATAGCGGCCCTGAAAACTAAATTTGGCCGGCAATTTAAGCTGCGTACTTAATCGTCCTGTAAAAGTTTCGCCTTTATAATCAAGGTTTTTTTCCTGATAATCTCCTTTTTGTACAAAGCTATAAAAGTTCATTTCCAGATTTATCTGTAACCATTTTAATGGATTGTATAATGTAGAAAGTTCAACACCAATTCGCGTTTCGTAGTCAATATTAATTGGTGTTGTAAAAAATATATCATTCTCACGGTAAGTAAAATCCTGAATATAATTTTTTTCCCGTTGATAATAAACAGAAGGATTCAGGGTTAGTTCCTTCCAGGTTTTAAGAAAACCCAGTTCAAATGCATCGGTATAAGAAGGATTAAGATCCGGGTTTCCAATATATTGTGCGTTTAAATCAGTCAGTTCATTAAACGGATATAAAGCATACAAAGCCGGACGGTTAATGCGTTTGCTGTAATTAAGCTGCAAAGTCGAAGCTTCAAACTTATAACTCATATTAACGGTAGGGAATAGTTTTGCGTAATTTTTCTTATCGTCGTACGTGTTCTTAATATCTGTAATCGAAATTTGGGTTAGCTCTGTACGCAAACCCAGCATATAGCTAAATTGGCCTGCTTTGTTGCTAAATTGAGCATATGCGCTGGAAATAGTCTCGGTATATTTCAGATTATTATCAATGTTTTGATAAATTTCCCAATCATTTTCTTGTTGCTGTTCTGCCAAAAAATCACTGGAGACTTTTCGGATCTCACTTTTTATTCCAAATTCAAATACCGAAACGCTATCAATAGGTTGTATAAAATCACTCTGAATAAGTAAATCTTTACTGTTGCCTATTGATTTTGTTCTAATGCCGGGATAAGTCACAGGAGTTGGAAATAAACGCTGTGTTGAAAGATTCCAGTTTTTATCGCTGTTCCACCAATCGTATTGGATGTTAATAGTCCATTTTTTTGCTTCTTGTTTAAATGTTTGTGTATAGTTAAATTCTAATTGATTATAATCTCTTTTTTCCAGTGATTTACCTTCTCTTATTAAAGTGCTGTCTAAGCTTGTATCGTTGCTGTAATCATATTTTAAATGAGTTTTATCATTGTCATGTGTGGCATTCTTTAAAAAAGCTGCGGTAATAGTGTGGTGATCGTCAAAAAAGTAATCAGCACCCAGATACATCAGTTTTCCATCGTCGTGACGGTCTTCATTTTGCACACGGTTCATTAAACTTGGTGTACCGTTTTCAATAGTGGACTGATTTGTTGTGTACAAACCAACATAATCAGAGGAGCGAATACTGAAATTTGAAAAAATATTGATTTTATCTGATTTGTAGTTGATACTTGGATTAAGTCGACTATCATTTGGTGAGCCTGCTACCAGGCGTACCTGACCATTAAAACCGCTTTTTTTGTTTTTTTTCAATATAATATTAATAATACCTGCAGAGCCGGAAGCGTCATATCTTGACGAAGGATTCGTAATCACTTCTATACGATCAATTTGGTCGGCAGCGATTTGATCAAGCGCGTTGGTTTGGGTAAGACCGGATTGTCGTCCATTAATAAGTACCAATACACTGCTGTTGCCACGAAGGCTAACTCCGCCAGTTGGACTAACCGCCACAGACGGCACTCCATTTAAAACATCATTGGCAGAGCCATTTTGCGAAAGCACATCTTTGCCCACTTCAAAAACCTTTTTATCCAGTTTTAAACTAATGTTTGGCTTTTGTCCGTTAATTTCAACAGCATTCAATTGAACTGCGTCATTAGATAAACCAATAGTTCCTAATTCTATTTTTGGTTTACCCGAAATAATTTCTAATGACTGTGTATAATTTTGATATCCCATGAAACTAAAAGAAATGGTCATTTTTCCTGTAGGTAATTTTTCTAAACTAAAAATGCCATGTTCATCTGTTACCCCAATTAGTACTGTTTTTTGAGTGCTGTCTTTTATCGCTATCGTTACATAAGACAATGCTTCTTTCGTGGTATTGTCCTGAACTTTTCCGGAAACAGTCGTTTGCTGCGCATTTGCTAAAAAATGAAATAACAAAATTAAAATACTGGTTATTAAGGTTTTCATGTTGATTGGTTATATAGTACAAGATTAGTTGATAAAATAAAATAAGACCTTTTAAAACATGCAAACGGCTCCAAGAGCTTTTGAAATGCATTTCTCAATTCGATATTTATTTTATCTTTATCTTATGTATCGATGGACCTTTTTTACCGCTTTTGTTCTGCTTTTGTTTACTTCGTGTAAACAATATACTGATTATGTGAAATCGGATGCATCTTATTCCTACTATGTTAATGAAGATCGTGTACAAGATTATCTGGGTAAATCTGCAGAAGATGTTTTTAAAGTTCAAATACCGGTTAAGCTGATTAAACGTGATAATAATGCCGGACCATTAGGTTTACAGGTCAATGGTTTTGGTGCTTTTGATGTTTATTGGGATGGTATTTTTGTGGGAAGCAACGGTAAAATGGTCAAATCTGGTCAGCCCGAAGTAGCTGGCACTGAAACGACGTATTACGAAATCCCCGAAAAAAGAGGCAATATTGGAAAGCACATGATCACTATTATTGGAACACAAACCCAATTGCGAGAAGCAAAACGGGGAATTGATATAAGACTCGAAAGCTTTTTAAGACTTCATCGCGCACCGCTTATTGTAATGTCTTTTATGAATCTCATGGCGGGAGCTTTTCTTATTGCTGCTATTTATTATTTTTTTCTTTACATAAACAGCACTCGTAAAGAAACAACAGTTTTACTTTTCGGAATAATCTGTCTGCTTTTCTTTTGTTTGCTAATTATAGAATATGTCAAATTTTATATAGACATTCCGTATACCCAATTTTATACCCGTTTACAAATCGTAGGCTTGCTTACCTTTGCTATTTCTATTCTGGTTCCGTGGTATTTTATGTTACAGTTTGACTTCAAAAAAAAGCGATTATTCTTGTTTCTTTTGTTTACCAGTCTTATTGTGATCTATGTTACTAATTACGGACATTATGATAGAACGGCCATTTATTTTAGTTATGCCATGTGTCTTGTTTCTATTATTATAGCCGCAAATGCCACATTCCGGAAAATCAAAGGTGGATCGATTGTTGTCGTTGGCTTGTTGGCAAGTGTCGTTGTTAATCGCTATATTTTTTATGATTTTGGATTGTTTATCGCTTTTACCATCATCGTACTTTCTATGCTTTATCTGCATACCATTCGGGCGAAAGCTATTGAAGAGGCTCATAATGCATCCTTATTACTTTCGTCAAGATTGCAGTTAGAACTGATAAAGAAAAATATTCAGCCGCATTTCCTTCGTAATACTTTGACCTCTTTAATTGATTGGGTTGAAGAATCACCACAGCAAGGCGTTGTATTTATTCGCGCACTGGCAGACGAGTTTGACATTATGAATTCCATTTCCGAAGATACCCTTATTCCGATAAGACAAGAGATAGAATTGTGCAAAAAACATTTGCAGGTAATGTCTTTTCGAAAAGAAGTTTGCTACGATTGGGAGGAAAAAAATATTGATGAAAATGAAGAAATTCCGCCTGCGATTATTCATACCATTATAGAAAATGGAATTACACATAGTTTGTCGCCAAAAGAAGGATGCATTCGCTTTTGTCTAGGTTTTGCTCAAAAAGATCATTATAAAGAATATACTTTATTAACGCTTGCAAAAAACAGAAAGACAAAAAAAGATCGAGGGCACGGAACAGGTTTTAAGTATATAAAAGCCAGATTAAACGAAAGTTATGGCGATAATTGGTCTTTTGATTCTGTTGCTGTAGAAGAAGGCTGGCAAACCACTATTAAAATTTTTGATAAAAGATGAAGATTCTAATCATAGAAGACGAAGCAAGAATCGCTAAGCGAATAGAGAGAATGACCCGAAATTTCTTCGATAAAGAGGTACAGATTTTACTTTCGGATTCACTTGAAAACGGTCTAATCACTATCGATCAGCATGAGATAGATTTGCTGTTGCTGGATTTGAATTTAAATGGCGAAGATGGATTTGAGATTCTGCAGGCTTTTACGGCAAGGTCTTTTCATACCATAATTATATCTGCTTATACAGACAAAGCAATTACGGCATTTGCGTACGGGGTATTGGATTTTGTTCCTAAACCATTTGATGAAAGCAGGCTGGCACAAGCTTTTATGCGCTTTACAACACCAGGAAAACAATTAAATGAGGATATTAAGTTTTTGGCCGTAAAAAAAGGAAAAGCAGTAAGATTAATAAGAATCAAAGATATCATCTATATAAAAGGTGCGGGAATTTATACTGAATTGCATTTATCTGATAACCATATTGAACTTCATGATAAATCTCTGGAATCTCTGGAAAAATTACTTCCCTCAACTTTCGAGCGAATACATAAATCATTTATTGTCTGCTGGCATGAAGCCGATAAACTCATTGTAGAACCCGGAGGAAAATACAGTATGTTACTTAAAAATGGCGAACTTTTGCCTGTAGGCCGATCTAAGTACAAGGAAATCCGCCATAAAATGATTTGATTTTGTTATTTCAACACCGGAATTTTTACAAAACTATCGGTATACCATTTTATTTGCAAAGGCACTTTTGCATCTTTAATAGTTTCATCGCTTACTTCTTTACCAGTTCCATAATTTAATTGAGAAAACGAATTTTTATTTACATCGACAACAATAAGCAATCTGCTTCCCTTGCTTAATTGCTTGCTTACCAAATGTGTATTCGAAAAAGAAATTATTTCGATGGAATTAGGCTTTAACAATTGTCTTTTTTTAATATTTTTGGCATAACTGGCGCGGCCAATGTAATAGGATAAATGAAAATATTCGCCATTTGGTAATACTTCATAAAGAGTTACACCCAAATCAACATCTCTTTTGTTGATGCTTATTTTTAATTCTCCTAAAAAGGAACCGTTTACAATTAAAGTTTCTTTTAATCGATCACTTATAAAACGAAATCCGCTTGTTGTATCAATTTCTTTTTTAAGTATCGGATCTGGATAATAATCATTATTGGTGCTTTTCTGTCTGTCAGCAAAATCTATTTGTTGTAATAGAAAATCTTTTTTGCCGGATTTTTTGGAGCTTGCTGTATAAAAATTTCCAGACTTAGTATTTGTTAAATAAAAAGTCAGAAAGTCGTTGTGCATTTTATCTATGGATGGAGCACTTCGCCATGAGTTTGCGCCCATAACTTCATAATTGATTTTATCTTTTAAAACTTCAGGTTTAGATCCGTTCTTCAAAATAAAATCAAACCATTGATACGTGATTTTTTTGATATCGATTAATGCCGACGAATCCACTTTATAATCATTTATAACTGCTTCACCGCCAATTTGAGTTCCAAAATGCCCGTATGGACCAATAATCAAATAAGCCGGCGTATTGGGATTGTATTTGTGAAGTTCTCTTAAATAATATAAACTTGAATTTTGAGAATCATTATAATAGCCATCAAAAGCTAAAACGGGAATATTTATTTGCGCAAAATCTGATTTGTACGGAGCCATTTTTTGCCAGTAATTATCAAATGCAGGATGACTTATCCATTTTTGAAACAATCGGTTTGGCTCTCCATCTATGCTATCCAGTTTTTTGTAGGCAATACCGGATTCCCACCATTTCGATTGCATTGTTCTAAAACGCTTTCTGTTATTTCCGGCAACAGTATCCAGATATTTATTGTTGCTCACATAAAAAGCCCATTCGTAATTTGGATTAATAAAAATATTATTTTCCATTGGTAAACCCATTCCGGGTCTGTTAGCAACATAAGGAACAATTGTTTTTAAGGCAGGATGAACTGTTTTACAAGCCGCCCATTGTGTAAAACCATTGTAACTGCCGCCACACATTCCGACACTTCCGTTGCACCATTTTTGTTTACTAATCCAATCAATGGCGTCATAAACATCGCTGCTTTCATTTTCATACGGATTTATTTCATTTGGGCTAAACCGTTTTCCTCTGCTATATACGATCGCACCAACGTAACCATGATCTGCAGCTTCTTTTAACGTTTTTAAATCCCTGCCCTTGTCCCTGACATAAATGGTATATTGAAGAATTATCGGTTTCGGAGTATTATCGCCTTTTTTGCGAACAATTATGGCTGATAAAATTGCACCATCACGGGTTTTTACCAAAACGCTATCCTGAATATCATAGTCGCTTGTTTGGCTGGACAATTTCGCAGCTTTTGTTTGCTGAGCCGATAAATTGATAACCGCTAAAAATAAACTTATAAATAATAGGATTGTTTTGTTGCACATAATTTGAAAGATAAATGATTCTAATTAAAAGACAACAATTATTGAAAAGTGTTACAAATTAAATCCATGTTTAGCTATAAGTAACTTTGATTTTAGAGCCCAGTTTTTTGTTTTAAGCTGTTTTGACTATATTTACTTCATACAATAAATCTTCACAATGAAAAATCTTTTGCGATATATTCAATTCTCAATCATTTTTGGATTTTTTTTCTCTGCAATTGCTATGAATGCTCAAAATGAAGCTTATTCAAGTCCGGTACAACAGAATATTGCAGATACAACTTTTGTGAATTTAAAAGATTACAGCAAAGATTTTATCTACGACATGAAATATGCAACCGAAGATAATTTTCTGAAAGCCAAAGTATATGATTGCGCCGAATGTGTTTTACGCTTAAAAACTGTGCAGGCGCTAGTTGCTGCCAATAAAGATTTTATGAAAAAAGGCTATAAAATAAAACTGTACGATTGTTACAGACCTTTATTTATACAAAAAAGGATGTGGGAAATTGTATCGAATCCGGAATATGTTGCCGATCCAAAAAAAGGTTCTATCCATAATAGAGGAGGAGCGGTTGATATTTCTATAGTTGACGCCAATGGAAAAGAAGTTGATATGGGAACTCCTTTTGATTTCTTCGGAATTAAGGCGAGTCATAATTATACCAAGCTTTCGGGCAAAATAAAGTCAAATCGTGCTTATCTCAAAAAAGTAATGATTGCCAATGGCTTTAATTCATTCGATTCAGAATGGTGGCATTATAATTTAAAAACAGGATTAAAAGATAAAGTTTCCAATCAAAAATGGGATTGCGAATAACCTATTCTACATCTCCAAATTATCCACAAAGTATATTTGTTATTCATTTAAGAAGTTTTGCTTCTTAGATGTAATTTTTAATATCAAAACATATTTAACTTGCATAATCATAGCAGGCAATTTTTAGTTCTTTAAAATTGTTTCCATACATATAAAAATTCTTAATTACTCCTTTTTGTATTTTTTGTCGTGATTTATTCTGTTTATAAAACTTTAACATATAATAAATTCGAACTTTATTTATATAGGATAAAACTTATGTATTTGAAATATAAAAAAAGTTAATTCTAACAAATTATTATTATCGATGTTAAAAAAGAGAGAATAATCTTATTTTATCTGTCAAAGTGCATAATAATATACTGAATTAAATATTATTGATTAATTTTTTTTGGTTAATTTCATCATTCTATTTTTGTAACTACCTATGTGTTAGATTGTTGCGATTTCGTATCCTCCTTGGAAAGAATGCCTTGACTAGCTCCTTTAGTCAGATATGCTTCTGTTTTTGTATAAGCCTCATTATTAACAAAAGTTTTTTTTTTAACCATTAAAAAATTATTATTATGAGACTAAAATTATGTTTATTGCTCGTTTTTATTATTAGTTTTTCCTGGGCGCAGACCACGAGAACATTTGTCACCAACGGAACATTCCCTGTCCCGAATGGTGTAACTTCTATTAATGTAAGTGCATGGGGCGGAGGAGGATCCGGTGGAGGTGCGAGCGGTGCCGGATTGCTTTTAGGAAGAGGTGCTGCAGGCGGAGGCGGAGGTGCCTTTGCAAGCTCAACACTTACAGTTACTCCCGGAGCTACTTTAAATGTAGTGGTGGCAGGTCAAACTTTGGGAGCTTCCGGAGCCAATGGATCAGCAGGAGGCAATTCTACTATTACAGGTTATGAATCTTTATTTTTAGCCGCTGGTGGTTCAGGTGGGGCAGCAAACAATGCGGGCGGAACACCTATTGGCGGCCTTGGAGGAACAGTTGCCAATTCTAAAGGAACAGTTCGTTTTGCAGGTTTATCTGGTGGCAATGGTAGTTCAGCACTACTATCATTATTGCTTTCTTCAGGACCTGGTGGTGCGGGGGCTAACGCAGGAGGCGCAGGAGGCGCGGCGTTATCGAGTATCATTTTGGGTACTGCACCCGGAAATCCTGGTTCATCTCCAGGTGGCGGTGGCGGTGGGGCAATAAATTCAGCATTAGGTGCGCCTCAAATTGGCGGAACCGGTGCGGCAGGTCAGTTAACTATTACTTATATGTGCCCAACTTATAATGTTACCGGTACAACCGCGACTAATGTGTGTGCTGCTAGTGGTACAACATCAACAGTAACCTTAACTTCTGGCGCATCGTCTTTACCGGCAGGTAATTACGTAGTGACTTACAACAGAAGCAATCCAAGTGCTACAGCATTAACAGCAAATTTGACAGTGAGTACAGCAGGCACAGGTGTCTTTACAGCAGTAGGATTAAATTCTGTAGGTTCTAGTACCATTACAGTAACCAAAATTGCTTCTCAGACTTGTTCTTCAACTATTAGTGCTAATAATACGGCCACAGTAACTATTTCGCCTGCAACAGTTGCAGGAACAGTAACTGGCGGAACAACAATTAATGCAGGAAGCACAAGTGGTTTGTTAACTTTATCCGGTCATACAGGATCTGTTGTTAAGTGGCAATCAGCTGTGAGTCCGTTTACAACATGGGTTGATATTGCCAATACAAATACAACTTATACTTCAGGAGTATTAACAGCAACCACACAATTTAGAGCAGTTGTTCAAAGTGGGGCTTGTGCGGCAGCAAATTCTGCTGCAACAACGGTTACAGTAGAGCCTTTACCTACTATAACGGGATTAGCTGCAAATAGTGTATGTACAAGGGTTGCTGCACAAAGTACAGAGTTAAGTTACAGTACAACAACGGGATCACCAATTACCTATAGTATTGTTTGGAATTCATCCCCTGCAAATAGTTTTGCAGCTATTACAGATGCAGCGTTGCCATCTAGTCCGATTACGATTGCAGTTCCTGCCGGAGCTGCCTTCGGAACTTATACGGGAACGTTGACTGTGAAAAATGCAAACGGAGGTGTAAGTACGGGGTCAATTTTTACTGTAACAATAAATCCAACTCCAACAATTACTACAAATGGAATATTCTCTACAGTTTGTGCTAATTCCTCGCAACAATCAATTTTATTTTATACTACTGCTTCTGGATTTGGTAATAGTTATGTTATTAATTGGGACGACACAGCAAATGCAGCTTTCTTAGCAGATATTCCTGATACTCGAGGTATTTTTGCTCCAGCCGGAGGTAGTCTCACAATCCAAATACCGGCAAATGCTTTACCGGGAACCTATAACGGATCATTGATAGTGAAAAATGAATCTTGCAGTTCTGCATCTCCGGTCACCATAACAATAATTCCGGAAACTGTCGGGGGAACAGTAACTGGCGGAACAACGATTACTTCCGGCAATACAAGCGGTTTATTGACTTTATCCGGTCATACAGGAGATGTTATTAAGTGGCAGTCAGCAGTGAGTCCGTTTACGACCTGGGTAGATATTGCCAATACAAATACAACTTATACTTCAGGAGTACTAACAGAAACAACACAATTTAGAGCTGTTGTACAAAGTGGCAGCTGTGCGGTTGTAAATTCTGAGGCAACGACTGTAACAGTAGAGGATATACCTGTGTTAGGGCTCGTAAATTCATTTGGTGTATGTTCAAGTGCTAATGAAAAATTGACTACATTATTTTATAGCGTAGAAAGTGGATCTCCGGTTACCTACAGTATAGTATGGGATTCTTTTCCTGCAAATAGTTTTGCTGATGTAACAGATGCAGTATTACCACCTAGCCCAATTAATATTACGGTTCCAGCCGGAACTGCTCCGGGGACTTATGGGGGAACATTCACTGTGAAAAATTCAAATGGTGGTACTAGCGCAGGCGTGCCTTTTACTTTACCTGTAAATGCAACTCCAACAATTACGACAGATGGAGAATTTCTTGTAATTTGTGCAAACGGTTCTTCGCAAGTATCATATTTATTTTATACAGCTTCGTCCGGAAATCCTACAATTTATTCTATTGATTGGGATAACACAGCAAATGCAGCTTTCTTAGCTGATATTCCTGATACTTCATGGCCGTTTTTTAATCCAAATGGAGGGAAAATCGGAATTGAAATTCCAGCAAATGTTTTACCAGGAACCTATAATGGATTATTTACAATAGATAACGGACTTTGCAGTGCTGAATATCCGGTTACCATAACAATAATTCCGGCAACTGTCGGCGGAACAGTAACTGGCGGAACAACGATTACTTCCGGCAATACAAGCGGTTTATTGACTTTGTCAGGTCATACAGGAGATCTTATTAAGTGGCAGTCAGCTGTGAGTCCGTTTACGGCCTGGGTAGATATTGCCAATACAAATACAACTTATACTTCAGGAGTACTAACAGAAACAACACAATTTAGAGCAGTTGTACAAAATGGCAGCTGTGCGGTTGTAAATTCTGAGGCAACGACTGTAACAGTACAAGATATACCAACAATAGATTTGAATGAGATTGCGCATGGTGTCTGTACACCCAAAGATGGCACGCCACTATACACAGCATTAGGATATGATGAAACTACAGGAGAGCCCTTGACTTACAGTATAGTTTGGGATTCCTCTCCGGCAAATAGTTTTGTGCCTGTTGTTGATGCGCTACTTGATCCTAATGCTCCTATTGCTCTTGAATTTCCAAGCACGACAGAGAGTGGGGTCTATTCAGGAACGTTGACTGTAAAAAATGCCAGCGGTGCTGTTAGTCAGGGCTCAGTTTTTACTGTAACTGTAACCGCACTACCTTCGGTAATTACAACTGGAATAATTGCTCCGGTAACTACAAGTACCAGCTCACAAACTACCACATTAGCCTATTCTGCAAGTACAGAAAATCCCACGTATTATTTCATTGATTGGGATTCGACGGCTGATGATGCACTATTAACAGATGTGCCTCTTACTTCATTTACTTTTTCACCAAGTGACGGCATTATAAATATCGATGTATCTGCAAATGTGCCTGCCGGAACTTACTATGGCAATATCTATATTGGCGCTGGAGAAGGTAACTTTGCAGAATGTTTTAAGATATATCCAATATCAATAGTTATTAACCCTGTCAGACCAACAATAACGCTTGCAGAATCAACAAATACTATTTGTTCAAGAGCTGTTGACCAAGGAGCAGATTTAAGCTACAGTGCAACAACGGGATCTCCTGTCTCTTATAGTATAGTTTGGGATTCTTCTCCTGCCAATAGTTTTGCAGCCGTTACAGATGTGGCATTACCTGCCAGTTCAATCAAGATTCTTGTTCCTGCAGGAACTGATGGCGGAACTTACACCGGAACATTGACTGTAAAAGATGCGAACGGTGGAGTAAGTACAGGTTCATCTTTTACTGTAACTATAAATGAAACCATTACAATTACAACAGATGGGACAATCTCTCCAGTTTTTACTAGTACAAACTCGCAAACTACATCATTAACATATACTGCAGTTACAGGAAATCCTTCAGAATATAAGATTGCTTGGGATAATTCAAACATAATGGGATTTCAAGGTAATACACCATTGACTCCCGTTCCAGGTGGTGGCGTGATAAATGCAATTGAAGTACCTGCAAATGTTCCGGAAGGAACCTATTATGGAACAATGTATTTGTTCGGAGGAGGTTGCAATGTATCTCAGACTGTATATATAACGATTGAAGACGAAGTACCTAGTATAACCGCAGGCGGAACCTCTTCTCTTTGTTCAGCTGATGAAGATCGACTAACTGATTTATATTATAGAGCAACAACGGGTTCTCCAGTTACTTATAGTATTGTTTGGAATTCTTTTCCAGAAAATAATTTTGCAGCAGTTACTGATGAAGCATTACCTGATGGTCCTATCTATATTCTTGTTCCTGCGGGAACTGCTGGGGGATCTTATACCGGAATATTGACTGTAAAAAATGCAAGAGGCGTAGTTAGTACAGGCTCACCTTTTAATGTGAATATAAATGAAAGTCCTACAATTACAACAAATGGAACAATTTCTCCGGTTTTTACAAGTACGAACTATCAAACTACATCATTAACATATACTGCAGTTACAGGATATCCTACAGGATATTATATTGATTGGGGCGATTTTGCAAGTAACAGTCCAATGCAAAATCAAGGCTCAACTCCATCCTCTTTTTCTTCCGGAGGAGGTATAATATTTACAATTGAAGTATCTCCAAATGTTCCACCTGGAACCTATATAGGAAAACTGGTTATTTACAATGGACCTTGCTACGCAGCTCAGGCAGTATCTATAGTGGTTAATGATGCTGTACCACCAACAATAACGCTTGCAGAATCAACAAATCCTGTTTGTTCAAGTAATGAACTGCAGGGAGCAACGTTAAGCTACAGTGCAACAACGGGATCTCCTGTCTCTTATAGTATAGTTTGGGATTCTTCTCCTGCCAATAGTTTTGCAGCCGTTACAGATGCGGCATTACCTGCCAGTTCAATCAAGATTCTTGTTCCTGCAGGAACTGATGGCGGAACTTACACCGGAACATTGACTGTAAAAGATGCAGACGGTGTGGTAAGTACAGGCTCGGTTTTTACAGTAACTATTATCCAATCGCCGGAAGTTACAGTTACAACTACACCACAAACATCGGGATCTTTAGGAAGTATTCTTTTAGAAAATTTACCTGAGGGTAATTGGGCGGTAGGGATTAATCCAGGCGGAAGATCTTACCAATCAAATACAAGTTCTCTTCTTATTGATAATCTGGCATCCGGTACTTATAGTATAAGAATAAAGGCAGAGCAAGGTTGTGGGCAAGACATAACAGTTGGAGTTCCTTATCAATTTTTTGCACCGGAAGATGCAAAATCGGCAGACAATACAATTTCAATAGCTTCTAAAAACAAAGTGATTAATGTTGAAACTTTGAATGAAAATATTGATAAGGTTCTTGTTTATGATATGTCAGGCAGTTTACTCTACAAAAAAGAGAAAATTAGCGATTCTAAATTGGTGATAGATAATTTAACCAACCGTCATCAGATTTTGATAGTCAAAGTTGTTTTAGATAATAATCGAACTGAAACAAAAAAAGTAAGTTATTAAATTGAGTTTTGGTTAAAATTGAAAAACCATTCCGTTTTGCGGAATGGTTTTTTTTATGAGATAGAGCGAATATTTATTCAACACATCGAATGTTTTTCATAAAGTAAGTATCCGGATGATATACTTTTTTGTTCATTTCAGAAGTTAATTCGCTTCTTACGATATAATCTTCAATATCCGTTAAATATTTAATTCGCATAATCGTAACAGGAGATTTTTTTAGTTCTTCAAAATTATCTTTCATAAACATGAAAATTCCAGTAGTTACCCTGTTGTTATATTCTTTATCGCGAATAAGAGTTCCGCAGTTTTCCTGATCGATATGAATTAGTGTTACAATTTTGCCGTTTTGTAATTGTAAAAATACTTTTGAGTTTTTGTCAAAACAATTTGCTTTTACAAAATCTTTGCTTTTTTGAATCAATTGCAGGTTTAAGGTTGGCAAACCATCAGTTTGCGCCAGAGAAAAAAATACATAATTTGAGGTTCCGCCAAAGTTTTTCTCGCTAATCATGTATTCGTTTGTAACTTTGTAAGTACCAATAGAATCAGATACATTTGCACTGTATTCACATGGTTTTTGGGCAAAAGCAGTAAAGGTTAATAGGAAAAAAGTTAAAGTAATTAGTTGTTTCATTTTTCAGTTATTTTTCTGCAAATTAAAACTATTTTGTTATCATTTTTATCTGTTGTAAAAAAACAATACAAATTTCCTCCATTTTTTATTTTCCACTTTTTTCTAATGTTTTCTACCGTGTCCGGAAAATTTCTCGTGGTAATATTCGCCTGCTGATTTAAGAGTTCGGTTTTCATATCATTTTTGCTGTATGAAATTACTTTTTCGATTTCAAAAGCTCTTCCCGGAAAATCTATCAATTCATCAGAAGTATATAAATGAGAATGTTTATGCAGTTTATTTATTTGGAAAGAAGTACTAACTTCATCAAAACCACCAGATTTCATAATGGCCGAATTGGGTTCGTACAGAAATTTTTGTGGTAAATGATAAAAAGGCAAATCTAACTGATCGCCCAAAACAAATTCAAAAGTTTCAGTTTTATCTTTTAAAATGTTCGCTGTTTTTATGGTTATTTCGCCTAAATACTGATTGTGAATTTCAAAAAGCAATTCTTTTACTTCATTTTCCAAAGCAATAATATGAATGTTTTTTACGAATTTCAATTCAGATAAACCCGCCGAAATATCTAATAAAGGTGCCGTTTTAATTAAAATGGAATCACTTTTTTCGAAGTAAAAATCTAAAGATTCCGGAACATTTGGCAAACAGTCTTTCAGCATAAAAACCTTGCCTTTTGCATCATTTCTTCGTGACGGATCAATATAGATCCAATCCCACTTAAAACCTGATTCGGCTTCGTTTAAAATATTTGCAGAATCATCCGCATAACAAAAACAATTTTTCACACCTAATTGTATAAAATTATGTTTTACAATTGCCGATAAATCTTCGTTGATTTCGCAATGTGCAACGACTTTAAATTTTTTGGAAAAATAATAATCATCAACACCAAAACCTCCGGTAAGATCAATTAAACTTTCACCCGAAAGTAAAGAAGCTTTATAAGCCGCTGTTTTTTCAGATGAGGTTTGTTCTACCGAAATTTTGCTCGGATAAATTATATTTTCTGTTGAAAACCAAGTTGGTAATTTGTCTTTTGCTTTCGATTTTGCTTCAATTTGATTTAAAATTGAAATCCATTCTACTTCAGGAAAAGGGTTTTTTTGAAGCGCTAATTTTGTAATCGATACACCACTATTTTGGGTAATAAATTCTTGAATATTGGGTTGTAAAATAGAAGTGTTCAATTCTAAATTCTTTCAGTTAATACAGAGACAATTTTGTTGTCAGGAAAAAATTCTTTCAAAATTACTTTCATCATTGTAAAAACCGGAATAGCGATAATCATTCCCACTATTCCAAAAGTAATTCCGCTAATTAAAGTAATCAGAAATATTTCTAACGGATGCGAATTTACACTTTTTGATGAAATTATCGGCTGACTAATATTATTGTCAATTGCCTGAACAATCAAAAATCCTATAATTATATAAATTGTTCTTGGTAAAATCTCTGTTTGAAAATCGCTTCCAATCATGCTTATCATCGTTAAAAGTCCTGCTAAAACGGTTCCAATAATTGGACCGATGTACGGAATAATATTTAGTATAGCACACAGAAAAGCAATTACAAAGGCATTTTTGTTTCCAAAAATCATTAATACAATTAAATACAAAATAAAAACAACCGTTAACTGAAGCAGTAAACCAATAAAATAACGGGTTAAAAAGTGATTAATTTTAGTAACAGAGTTGATGATTTTATCTTCATTATTATCGGGTAAAATTTTTCTGGCTGTTGCTTTAAAATCATCCTGATCTTTAATAAAGAAAAAAGTAATAAAAAATACAGAAACTAATCCCATTCCCATATCGGCCAAAAAGCCTAAAATAGAATTAATAAAACCTGTAAAATAACTAAAGCTAAACAGGGATGTTATTTTAGAATCTTTCAAAACCTTGTTTAAATCTACATGTGGAATATTAAAATAAGCCTCAATACTTTGTTCAGCTTCCAGAAATTGTGCTTGTAAATGATTGGTATCCAGAAGAGATAAATTATTGGCTTGAGCAATTATTAACGGCACAAATAAAAAGATAAAGCCCACCATCATTAAAATAAAAACAATAATGGTTACTGCTGCCGCCAACGAGTTGCCAAATTTCAGTTTATTTTTTAAAAATTGTACTAAGGGATTCGCTATCAAACACAATATCAGTGAAATACATAAATAGACAATTACAGTTTGAATTTCGTATAAAAAATATAAAATTATACCAACAACTAAGATCGTGGTTAAAGCGCGTAATATCCCGTTAGAAATAATTTTTGATGTGATCATGATTTAGTTTTAGATTATAAATATAGGAAAAAGCTTTGGGATTTTGCCGGTAAAACAAAAAAAGCGAGATAGTGTCTATCTCGCTTTAATTATACCGTAAGGATATATTTTTAGATTCCAAATGCAGCTCTTGGACCTCCGGTTACGAAGATCGCAGCCATTCTGCTTTTTTGTCCGTTAGAGAACATATACATTGCATTATCATCTGTATAATCCATGTAGTTCATTGTCATTTCTACAGGAGTTCCAGAGCAAGTACTGTAATGAGGGTAAGCAGGTACACCATAGTTTGCAGTATTGTGCGTTGGAGTATCAGATACTAAATCGCTTCCGCAAGTTGCATCTCCCCAAATGTGACGTAAATTCATCCAGTGACCCACTTCGTGAGTACCAGTTCTACCTAAATTGTAAGGAGCATTTGCAGAACCAGACAATCCAAAATATTTAGAATCAATTACAACTCCGTCTGTAGCAGATGATCCGCCAGGAAATTGTGCATAACCTAAAATTCCTCCACCAATAGCGCAAGACCATAAGTTAAGTTTTGTAGTTGGAGAAGTTGGAGCAATACCACCCTGAGCCGTTTTTTTCATGGCATCATTTGTTCCCCAAGATGTTTTTGTAGTCGATTTTCTAATTACCTGATCTAATACAAACGTAATTCCTACGTTAGCCTTAACACCAGAAAATAAAGCAGGAACACTGTTGTAATCAGAGTTTAAAGCATTGAAATCTTTGTTTAATACATCAATTTGAGATTGAATCTGAGCATTTGAAATGTTTTGTGCAGTAGTTCTGTAAAGTACGTTTACAACTACCGGAATTTCCACTTTTCCGTTTACTAAACGTTTGGTTAATAACGCGTTGTTAGTAAAAGCTTCAATTTCATTCATTCTAATAGCTAATGTAGGATCAGCTTTTAATTGTGCTTCTAAAACTTCCTGAGTTGCACATCCTCTGTGGGCAATTGCACTTACATTTGAATCTCCTGATTCTGTTGAGTCATTTTGACAAGAAAACAGCAATAAGGCTGTAACTGCGGATAAAAAAACTTTTTTCATAATAATAGGGGTTTTTGTTATAATATTGTTGATTAGTTAAACAATATCGCAATTTTATAACAAAAGTTTTAAGTAGCAAAATATTTACAAATAATTATTTGTGAGAATTTTACAATCCCTTATATAATCTAGTTCTTACAAAAATTTAACAAAATTTATTAAGAAGTAATTTCGTACAAAGCTATACTTGTGGCTTGCACAACATTCATTGAACTGTTCTTTCCAAACATGTTTATGTGTACAATTTGGTTGGAAATTTTTAAAAGTTCATTCGAAATTCCGTCAATTTCACTTCCTACAATCAATGCAATTTTCTGATTGTCAGGAATTGTAACTTCTTTAAGAGGTTTGCTGTTGCTTGCAATTTCGAGAGCAATAATTTCGAAGTTATTTGAAGTTAAATAATCGACGACATCCGTTGTTTGTTCGATTACAGTATGCGGTACATGAAGATGTGTACTTCTTGACGTTTTATTGATTTTTCGCGGAGTTAGCGGAATATCTTTTCCTAAAAAAATAATATTTTCTACGCCAAAAGCTTCGGCAATTCTAAAAAGAGAACCAATATTTTGTTGAAAATAAATATGATCACAAACCAAAGTTATGGGATATGTTTTTCGCTCAAATTGATTTTCTTCGTGAGTAAGCTGCACTTTATAAGAATTAAAAATTAAAAATTGAGAATTAAAAATGTGAAACCGTGCTAGCCATGGGAGCAAGCTGCATTTTATTATTAATTGGTAAAAATATAATTGATAATGTTTGCGCCCATTTTTAGTGCTTTGTCTCTTGCTGCAAGTGGATCGTTGTGTACTTCTGCATCTTCCCAGCCATCACCCAGATCACATTCGTAAGTATATAATAAAACAAGTTTGTTTTCGACAAAAATGCCAAATGCCTGAGCGCGAGTTCCATCGTGTTCGTGAATTTTTGGTAAACCATTCGGGAAAGGAAATGGTTTTTGAAAAATAGGATGATTTGCCGGAATTTCAATCAAATTATTATTTGGGAATATCTTTTTGATTTCTTTTCGAATATATTGATCCATTCCGTAATTATCATCAATATGAAGGAAACCTCCGCCTGTTAGATAATTTCTTAAGTTCTCGACATCAGCATCGCTAAAAACCACATTTCCGTGACCTGTCATATGTACGAAAGGATACGAAAGCAAATCAGGATTTCCCGGTTCAACCGTTGATGGTTTTGCTTTTATTCTTGTATTGATATTAGAATTACAAAACTGAATTAAGTTAGGCAAAGAGGTGGGGTTTGAATACCAATCGCCTCCTCCGCTGTATTTTAGCAAAGCAATTTCCTGTGAAAAGGAGGGAAGGGAAATAAGGAATAATAAGTAAAATATTTTTTTCATAATAATTATAAATTATCGGGTAATTGGCTTTTATATTCGGACTGTTTTGTCATCTCAAGGGAGGAGAAATTTTACGCTAATTAAACCGGACAGGTTTTTAAAACCTTTCCGGTTTACGCAATCTTGTCATCTCGACGGAGGAGAGATCTCCGCAAGTAGCTCCTTAACAACCTTTGTCAAAGTTCGAAACTTTGATAAAGGTTCTACGTGTGTTAAACCCGACAGGTTTTTAAAACCTGTCGGGTTTACGTAATCAATTAGCTAAACATTCTCATTAAAAAATACAACACTATGACACGCCACAACAGCAGCAGTTTCAGTACGCAAACGTGTATTTCCTAACATAACTGGCTGAAAATTATTTTCTATGGCCAATGCAATTTCTTTTTCAGAAAAATCGCCTTCAGGACCAATTAATACGGTTATGTTTTCATTTGGTTTTAAAACTTCTTTTAATGATTTTTTATCAGTTTCTTCGCAATGTGCGATCAATTGTAAACCTTCGTTTTTTTGTTTGATGAATTCCTTAAATGAAATCGCCTCGTTTAATTTCGGCAAATAAGTTTCATTCGATTGTTTCATCGCCGAAAGGATGATTTTTTCGAAACGTTCTTTGTTAACCACTTTTCTTTCAGAACGATCGCAAAAAACAGGCGTGATTTCCTGAATACCAATTTCTGTAGCTTTTTCTAAAAACCATTCAAAGCGATCGTTCATTTTGGTTGGCGCGACCGCAAGGTGCAAACGGAATTTTGGTTCCGGAGTTTTTTTTATTGAAAGCACTTCAACAATACATTTGTTGTCTGAGGCCAGCGTAATTTCAGTTTCAAACACTAAACCTAAGCCATTTGTAACGTGAAGAATATCAGAGTCTTTTTTGCGTAAAACTTTTATAATGTGACGGCTTTCTTCTTTATCAAAAGAAAAAGTTTCAGTCGTTTCATCTATATCGGGATTGTAAAATAATTGCATAATTAAAATTGAATTCGTGCTTTTGAAACTACTGCCTGAGTTTCAAAGCGATTTGATAAATATTTTTGATATCCTACAATTCCAATCATGGCAGCATTATCTGTAGTGTATTCAAATTTCGGAACAAAAGTTTTCCAGCCGTATTTGCTTTCACTTTCTTTCAAACGCGTTCTGATTCCGGAGTTTGCCGAAACCCCGCCGCCAATTGCAATTTGGGTAATTCCGGTTTCTTTTACCGCTAATTTTAATTTGTCCATCAAAATTTCGATAATTGTATATTGAATAGAAGCACAAATATCATTCAGGTTTTCTTCGATGAAATTTGGGTTTTCTAATTTTTTCTTCTGAATAAAATATAAAATGGCTGTTTTTAAACCAGAGAAACTAAAATCCAGTCCGGGCACTTTTGGTTTTGTAAAAGCAAAAGCTTTTGGATTTCCTTCTTTCGCATATTTATCGACCAAAGGTCCACCGGGATAGGGAAGTCCGAGAATTTTAGCACTCTTGTCAAAAGCTTCTCCAACGGCATCATCAGTGGTTTCCCCGATAATTTCCATATCAAAAAAACCATTCACTTTTACAATTTGCGTGTGGCCGCCGCTAATGGTCAGGGCCAAAAACGGAAATTCAGGCTTATCAAAACCTTCTTCATCAATAAAATGCGCCAAAATATGGGCATGCATGTGATTTACAGCAATTAGCGGAATGTTTAATGCTAATGAAAGTGATTTGCTAAAAGAACTTCCTACCAATAAAGAACCCATTAAGCCTGGTCCTTGTGTAAAGGCAATGGCAGTTAATTGTTCTTTTTGTACATTTGCTTTGCGAAGTGCAGCATCAATTACAGGAACGATATTTTGCTGATGTGCTCTCGAGGCCAACTCAGGAACAACACCTCCGTATTGGTTATGAATTAGCTGATTAGCCACAACATTTGAAAGTACTTTATCGTTATGTAAAACTGCAGCCGCAGTATCATCGCAAGAACTTTCGATGGCAAGAATAAAAACCTCTGAATTTTGCATATAAAGGCACGAATTTTGGATTATATTTGACAAATCAAATTTTTAAATTTCTTTGATTGAAGTAGAAGCCAAAATTAAAGAATTTTTATCAAAAACAGTCGTTCTTTGTCTGTTCAAAGTAAATTTAAAAGAAAACTAAAATTAAAGAGCTATCAAAAAAGTAAAGAAAATAATATCACGAACCCTAATTGGGTTAATTTTACTTTTGTTGGCATTGGCTATAACACTCTCATTGCCTATTGTGCAAACTAAAATTGCACGATATGTGACAGATTCCTTAAATGAAGATTTTAAAACTGATATTACTGTAGATAAAGTTGCCATCAATATTTTTGGCGGAGTTAAATTAAAAACGGTCCTAATTCGTGATCATCACAAAAAGACTTTAATTTATTCGGACATTATTAGTACTGACATTTTGAGTATTAAAAGACTTCTTGACGGTGATTTGATTTTCGGCGATCTTCGTTTAACAGGTTTGATTTTTAATTTGAAAACCTACAAAGGCGAAAACGAAAACAATATCAATAAATTTATTCGCTTATTTGATTCTGATAAGCCTTCAAAAACCAATAAACATTTTTTACTCACAGCCAAAAATGCTTATATCTCAAAAGGTACTTTTTCTGTAATCGATGAAAATAAGAAAACGCCAAAACTTATTGATTTTAAAAAGCTTAATGCTTATATCAGCGAGTTTAAATTGTATGGTCCTGATGTAAATACAACCATTCACAGGTTTTCATTTATGGATCATCGCGGTTTGTATGTTTCTAATTTGGCGGCAAAATTCAGTTATACCAAAAAACAGATTAAGCTTGAAAATTTAGCCATAAAAACCAAAAGATCATCAATTTATGGTAAAGCAATTTTAAATTATAAACCAGGAGATTTTCTTGCTTTTACAGATAAAGTTAAGTTTGATGTTGCCCTTGATTCGGCTTCGATTGCTACCAATGATATTCGTTATTTTTATGACGGATTGGGTAAAAATCAACATTTTAAACTTAGATCTAAGATAAAAGGAACGCTTAATAATCTTAATTTAAAAAAGCTTAGACTTTCGGACACAAACGGTTCAAGAATTATCGGAAACATTAATTTCAGAAATCTTTTGGGTACAAAAGAGCAAAAGTTTGCCATGGAGGGAAAGTTTGACAGATTAACTTCCAGCTATGATAATTTAGTGGTTTTGATGCCAATTGTTTTAGGAAAAAAACTTCCCAAAGAGCTTAAGCGGATTGGTAAATTTAATATTGTTGGAAAAGCAAAGGTTTCGACAACAGAATTAGAAAGTGATTTTAAAATTGCGACAGATTTAGGAAATGGTCAGGTAGATTTGCATCTGAATAACATGGATTTTATTGATAAAGCTTCTTATTCGGGAAACATTATTTTGGATAATTTTGATGTTGGCGCATTATTGCAGCGAAAGGATCTTGGTAAAACTACGTTAAATTTAGATGTTGATGGTGTTGGTTTTACAGAGAAATATCTAAACACAATCATAAAAGGTGATATTGCAAAACTCGATTATAATAAATACACTTATAATAATATTGTAGTAAATGGTAATTTTAAATTGCCTTATTATAAAGGACAAATTTCTGTAAACGATCCTAATTTGACTTTAACATTTGATGGTTTAGTCGATTTGAGCAAGCGTGAAAGTAAATATGATTTCCACATCAATGTTGAAAACGCTGATTTGAAAAAACTGAAGTTTGTAAACGATTCCATTTCTCATTTTCAAGGCGATGCAGTTGTCGAAGTTACAGGAAATTCTATCGAAAATCTTCAGGGAAATATTTATATAAAAGATGCCGTATATCAAAATCCAAAATCGACTTATGCTTTTGATGAACTAACAATCAACTCTAGTTTTGATTCTGATAAATTGCGTACCATAACCATAAATTCTACGGATGTAGTAAACGGTAAAATTGTAGGTAAATTTCAGTTTGCTCAGTTAGATAAATTGGTTATGAATTCAGTAGGAAGTCTTTATACCAATTACAAACCTTATAAAATTAAAAAAGGACAGTTTTTACGTTTCAATTTTCATGTTTATGATAAAGTTGTCGAAATGCTTTATCCTGAAATTAATATCGATTCATCAACTGTGGTGCGCGGAAGAATTGATGCCGATTTAAATGAATTTAAATTTAGATTTAAATCACAAAAAATTACAGCGGCAAAAAATACTTTTGATAATATCAGAATCAATATCGATAATAAAAATCCGCTTTATAATGCATTTATAGAGTTGGATAGTATTAAGACGCCTTATTATAAAATCCGTGATTTTAATTTAATCAACGTAACTTCAAAAGATACTTTATTTGTTCGCTCCGAGTTTAAAGGTGGCGAAAAGGGCAACGATTATTTTAATATGAACTTGTACCATACCATTGATAAAAACAAAAATAATATCGTTGGTATCAAAAAATCTGAAATGAAATTTAAAGATTATTTATGGTATTTAAATGAAGAAGACGGATCGGATAATCAGATTGTTTTTGATAAAAACTTCAAGAACTTTAATATAGACAATATTGTTCTGTCGCATGAAGATCAGAAAATTGACTTAAACGGAGTTATAAAAGGCACCGATTATAAAGATTTGGTGCTGAATTTTGAAGATGTTGATATCAATAAAATTACACCGCTCACTTCGAAGTTTGTCTTTAATGGTAATTTGAACGGAAGGGTCAATTTTAAACAGAACAAAGATGTTTATCAGCCCACGGCGTCTATTGTTATTGATCATCTTAACTTAAATAAAACGGAATTAGGAACATTGAATTTCGATATTTCCGGAGATGAGAGCCTGAAAAAATTCACCATAAGTTCGTCCATACAAAATGGTTTTACGGAATCGTTTAGTGCGAATGGGAATTTTGCGATCGAAAACAAAGAGACTTTTCTTGATTTAAAACTAAAACTCGAAGGATTTAATCTGGCAACGTTAGGAACGGTAGGCGGAGATGTTTTGTCGAATGTACGAGGAAGTGTATCTGGAAATGCTGCTGTTGTAGGGAATCTTAAAAAACCTGAAATCAATGGTAGATTATATGTAGAAAAAGCAGGAATGACAATTCCGTACCTTAATACAGATTATGAATTAAGTGACCGAACAGTTATTGATTTAACCGATGAAAAGTTTTTGTTTAGAAATAATCAGTTAACAGATACTAAATACGGTACAAAAGGATTACTGAACGGAAGTATTGAGCATCATAATTTTGGTGATTGGAAACTAGATTTAACAATAACTTCCAAAAGATTATTAGCACTTGATACAAAAGACAGTGACGATGCCGCTTATTTTGGTACAGCATTTATTAATGGTACAGCAAGTATAAAAGGACCAACAGAAAGTTTATTTATTAAGGTAGATGCTAAATCTGAAAAAGGAACAGAAGTTAAGATACCTATTAATAATGTGCAAAGTGTAGGAGAGAGCAGTTGGATACATTTTGTAACACCAAAAGAAAAATACAATTTAGCAAATGGTATTGTTGAGCGAACCCGTAATTATAACGGACTTGAATTAGAATTTGATTTTGATATCACACCAGATGCCGAAGTAGAAGTGATTCTGGATCGAAATTCCGGTCATGGAATGAAAGGAAAAGGATACGGTTCGTTATTGTTTAAGATCAATACCTTGGGTAAATTTAATATGTGGGGAGATTTCCAGGCATACGAAGGAACTTATAACTTTAAGTACGGAGGTTTAATCGATAAAAAATTCGCCGTTAAAAAAGGGGGATCTATTATTTGGGAAGGTAACCCGATGAAAGCCCAGTTGAATTTAGAAGCCGTTTATAGAACAACGGCAAATCCGGCTGTATTACTGGATAATTCATCTTTTAATAAAAAAGTACCGGTAGAAGTTGTTATTGGTTTAAGAGGAGATTTAACAAGCCCGGAACCTAATTTTGATATTCAGTTTCCATCTGTAAGTAATGTTTTAAAATCAGAGATACAATATAAGTTAGACGATAAAGATGTGCGCCAAACGCAGGCATTGTATTTATTGTCAACAGGTTCATTTATGAGTCCGGATGGATTTAACCAAAGTGATTTATCCGGAACATTTGCAGAAACCGCCGCAAGTTTACTGGGTGGAATTATTAAATCAGATAATGATAAATTTAATATTGATTTGAATTTTGTATCGGCAGACAAGCGAATTGGTCAGGAAGCTGATGGTCAGTTTGTGGCTAATATATCTTCTCAGATTAATGAAAAAATATCCATAAACGGAAAACTTGGAGTTCCTGTTGGAGGTGTTAACGAATCTGCAATTGTTGGAGATATTGAAATTTTGTATCGCGTAAATGAAGACGGATCTATGAACCTTCGTTTATTCAATAAAGAAAATGATATTAATTATGTAGGGCAGGGAATTGGATACACGCAAGGAGTTGGTATTTCGTATGAAGTAGATTTTGATACTTTTAGTGAATTGGTCAATAAAATTTTCAAAAACCATAAATTAGAGAAAGCCTTAAAAACTTCTCCTGATGATTTGCCGGATTCTTATGTAAATCCCGATTATATGAATTTTTCAAGTTCAAAAGAAAAAGAGAAGGATAAAAAGAAACCGAATAAAAAAGACGAAGAAAAACCAAAGACGCAGCCAAGCAATAATCAGGGATATATTCCGGACGATAACGATTATTAGTCTGTGAACTGTTAACTTTTTTAAAACCATTTTTATAATGGTTTTTTTTATGCTAAATTTATAAATTAATAATTTTTTGAAAATCAGCTGTATCCGGATTTTTATAACACTTCATTTATGTATTGTTAATTTTAAGGATTTAATTAAAATATGTGCCTTTTATTATTTTAAATGAATTTTTTTATATCAAAAAACTTATTAACGAAAACGTTTGAATTTAACATATTTTATTAATTTATGACAATTACCATCTGTAAAGTGGTGAATGTTTGCTAATTTTACACTTTAATACTTAAATAATGCCAAAAACAATAAAAAAAGTTGGTGTTCTAACTTCAGGGGGAGACTCACCAGGAATGAATGCCGCAATACGATCAGTTGTTCGAACATGTGCTTATCATAATATAGAATGCATAGGAATTTATAGAGGGTATCAAGGAATGATCGAAGGAGACTTCAAAGAAATGGGTCCCCGAAGTGTAAATAATATTGTAAACAAAGGAGGGACGATCTTAAAATCAGCTCGTTCTACTGAGTTTAGAACTCCGGAAGGTAGAAAAAAAGCACACGAAAACCTTTTAAAAGCAGGAGTTGATGCTCTTGTAGTAATTGGCGGAGACGGAAGTTTTACCGGAGGCTTAATTTTTAATTCAGAATTTGATTTTCCTGTAATGGGAATTCCGGGTACAATTGATAATGATATTTTTGGTACAAGTCATACTTTAGGATATGATACTGCTTTGAATACTGTAGTAGATTGTATTGACAAAATTAGAGATACTGCAAGTTCGCATAACCGACTATTTTTTGTAGAGGTTATGGGTAGAGATGCAGGGCATATTGCTCTAAACGCAGGTATTGGAGCCGGTGCCGAAGAAATCCTTATTCCTGAAGAAGATTTAGGTTTAGAAAGATTGCTTGACTCTCTTCAAAAAAGTAAAGCTTCAGGAAAATCATCAAGTATAGTAGTTATTGCAGAGGGAGATAAAATTGGTAAAAACGTATTCGAATTAAAAGATTATGTTGAAGCTAATTTACCGGAGTATGATGTAAGAGTTTCTGTTTTAGGACACATGCAGCGTGGTGGTTCTCCATCTTGTTTTGACCGTGTTCTTGCAAGCCGTTTGGGTGTAAAAGCAGTAGAATCTTTAATTGAAGGTAAATCTAATTATATGGTTGGTTTGCAACAGGATAAAGTTACTCTGACTCCATTAGAACAAGCTATTAAAGGAAAATCTGAGATTGACAGAGAATTATTAAGAGTGTCTGACATCATGTCAACATAAAAAGATAAAAGTTTAAAAAGGAATGAAGTTTATTGTGAGGAAATTAGACTTTAAATTAGTGTAATAAAAACAAAAGCAAAAATTAAGTAAAATGTCAAAAGTAAAATTAGGAATAAACGGATTTGGACGTATTGGAAGAATCGTTTTTAGAGAATCATTCAATAGAGATAATGTAGAAGTAGTAGCAATCAATGATTTATTAGATGTAGATCACTTAGCTTACTTATTAAAATATGATTCAGTTCACGGTCGTTTTGACGGAACTGTAGAAGTAAAAGAAGGAAAACTTTATGTAAACGGAAGAAATATCCGTATCACTGCAGAAAGAAATCCTGCTGACTTAAAATGGAATGAAGTTGATGTTGATGTAGTTGCCGAATGTACTGGTATTTTTACAACTATCGAAACTGCAAATGAGCACATTAAAGGTGGTGCTAAAAAAGTAATTATTTCTGCTCCTTCTGCAGATGCTCCAATGTTTGTAATGGGAGTAAATCACGAAACTGCAAAAGCTTCTGATATAGTAGTTTCTAACGCATCTTGTACAACAAACTGTTTAGCTCCTTTAGCTAAAGTTATTCATGATAACTTTGGAATTGTAGAAGCTTTAATGACAACTGTACACGCTACAACTTCAACTCAAATGACTGCTGACGGACCTTCTAGAAAAGACTGGAGAGGTGGACGTGCTGCATCAATCAATATTATTCCTTCTTCAACAGGTGCTGCAAAAGCAGTTGGAAAAGTAATTCCGGAATTGAATGGAAAATTAACAGGTATGGCTTTCCGTGTTCCTACTGCTGACGTTTCTACAGTAGATTTAACTGTAAAAGTAGCTAAAGAAACTTCTTACGAAGAAATTATGGCTGTTTTAAAGAATGCTTCTGAAACTACAATGAAAGGTATTTTAGGATACACTGAAGATGCAGTTGTATCTCAGGATTTCATTTCAGACAAAAGAACTTCAATCATTGATGCTACTGCAGGAATTGGTTTGAATTCAACTTTCTTTAAATTAGTATCTTGGTACGATAATGAGTACGGATATTCTTCTAAATTGATCGATTTATCTGTGCATATCGCAGGTTTAAAATAATATTGTATAAATTTGGCAAATCCCGTTATCTCAAGGTAACGGGATTTTCTTATTTTGTTTTGACTTTAATTAATGTAAAAAATACACTTTTAAATTGATGAAGAAAAACTAAATCCAAAAACTAAAAAAAAATGAAATTAATAGTTGATAGTGGATCTACAAAAGCAGATTGGATTGCAATTGATGATAATGGAAAAGTATTATTCACGACACAAACTTTGGGATTAAACCCTGAAATTCTTGACGGTCCTGAAATTGTTTCAAGATTAAATGATCGTTTTGATATTCTGCAAAATAAAAAAAACGCAACACATTTGTTCTTCTACGGAGCAGGTTGTGGAACAGAGAGAATGCAAACTGCACTTTCGCAAATATTCCAGGAATATTTTAATAACGCTATTGTTGAAGTTCACGAAGATACTTATGCAGCAGTTTACGCTACAACTCCAAAAGGAGAAGAAGCAATTGTTAGTATTTTAGGAACAGGTTCAAACTGCAGCTATTTTGATGGAAAAGTATTGCATCAAAAAGTACAATCATTAGGATATATTGCCATGGATGATTGTAGTGGAAATGTTTTCGGAAAAGAATTAATCAGAAAATATTATTTCAATAAAATGCCTAAAGAATTGGCGGTTGAATTTGAAAAAGAATATAATTTAGATGCTGATTATATTAAAAACAAATTATACAAGGAACCAAATCCAAATGCATATTTAGCGACTTTTGCTAAGTTTTTAATCAAACATAAGGATACAGAATTCTGCAGAAAAATCATTTTCAAAGGAATGAAATCTTTCGTTAAAAACTACATCAAACAATTTGATAATTGTAAAGAAGTTCCTGTTCATTTTGTAGGTTCTATTGCTTTTTATCTAAAAGATGAATTACAAGAAACATTTGATAAATATGAACTTCAGTTAGGGAATGTTTTAAGACGTCCTATTGATGGTTTGATTGCATACCATGTTGCTAACCAATAGTTCAGGTTTTATGGAGATTGCTATTATTGCACATGATGGTAAAAAAGCAGATTTAATTGATTTTTTGATTAAAAATGAAGCAGTTTTACATCATGAAAAAATAAAGCTTATTGGTACAGGAACTACTGGAGGAAAAGCTGAGGCTGCTGGTTTTAAAACTCAAAGAATGCTTTCCGGACCTTTAGGCGGAGATGCACAAATTGCAGGAAGAGTGGCAGAAGGAATTACACAAATGGTTTTCTTTTTTAAAGATCCATTGTCTAGTCATCCTCATGAAGCCGATATTAATATGTTAATTCGTGTTTGTGATGTACATAATGTGCCGCTGGCAACAAACGAAGCAACGGCACAATTATTATTAAATGCTATTGCACTGCAATTATAGAAATTTCAACATTTACATTTTTTGGCAAACAAGCCACTTGAACCGTTTCACGAGCTGGAGCGGTTTTTTCGTTAAAATAAGATCCGTAAACCGTATTAATAGCGCCAAAGTTATTCATGTCCATAATGAAAATAGTTGCTTTTACAACATTTTCAAAAGTCATATCTGCAGCTTCCAGAATGGCTGCAATGTTTTCCATTACTTGTTTTGTCTCGTCATTGATATTATCAGTAATGATTTCTCCCGAAGCAGGGTTTATTGCAATTTGACCAGAAGCATAAAGTGTATTTCCTGATAATACAGCCTGATTATAAGGTCCGATTGGAGCAGGTGCTTTTTCTGTAAAAATTATTTTTTTCATAGTAATTGATTGTTAAATGTCAAAATGGATTATTCGGCCACTAAGAATTAATGGCTGAGAAAATTATTGATCTAAAATACGATTTTATTATCGATTAGAAGTACTTCGTTTATTCCATTTAATGTCGCTAAGAACACCGGATTTAATTCCGATAAAGAAATTCCAGTTAGAATTTGTTCCCAATGGACTCCAGTTAAAGGCCATTCTCCAGCTTAATAAATCTCTTTCAAAACGAAATTGCGTAAATGTAACTCCATTTTGTACAAAATCGTAACCGGTAGAAATTCCACCTTTCCATTTTGGCGTAATATCCATATTGGCAGAAACCATAATAGAGTTTCCTGTGATTTTGTTTTCACGATTTACATTAGAATAAGTCAATGAATAAGCCAATGTCATATCCCAGGGTAATTTCGAATTAAAAAACTCTGTTATTACATCTTCGCCATCGTCTTCTTCATTTGCAAACTGACTGTTTCGGCTATCGTTCAAATCGGTATTGGTACCAAATAAATCATCTTTACGACCTCCGTTCCGTTCGCTTTGTTTGTTTTCTTCCTTGGTGCCCTTATTCGAAAAGGAATAATTTAAAGTTACGTTAGCGCTTGTCATTCGAAACAAACTTCCACCATTATCAATGTTATAGGTATCTATTCTTGTTCCAGAGTTGTCTATGGCATAAGGATCTAAAGTTGCACCAAAATTGACATTCATTTTATTGTCAAAAAACTGAGTTCCACCACTTACAAGAACAGGCTGCCATGCTAAAGTTTCTTTACCATTAGCATTAAAATTATAACTTGTACTGAAGTTTAAATTGTTCAGCAGCATTATTTTTTTAGGTTCTGTTTTTGTACTGTCGCTGTCTCTTACTTTTGCTTCAAAGGTATTGCTTAAAGCAAATGCCACGATGTTAGAATTTTCCTTGCTTGGAACACCATACACACCACCTTCAAATCTTGTATATTGGCTTGTAATTCTGCCTGAAGCATCTACTGCATAAGTATCATAGTATTTTTCAAAACTAGGTGTATATGCGTACGTGATAGTTGGACGCATTACGTGGCGAATAGACTGGATTTTTTTATCATTACCAAAATTAAAAGTACCATAAATAGTAGTACCTAAATTTGTGCTCAAATTATATGTTCTAAACGCATCAAAGCCATTTACAGTTGTGGTGTCAACACGGCTTAGACTTGTGTCGTAATGCTTGTCTATTGTTTTGGTAACCCATGTTTCCTGATAATTTGTAGAAGCTCCGGCACTAAAATATTTAAATATCTTGAAATTGGTACTAATCGGAATCGAATGCTGCATTCCGATTTGTGCATCTCTAAACATTTGTGGCTTAAAGAATAAGGAGTCTGTAGTTACAATGTTGTTTTTACCGCTTAAGTTATATTGTAAGTTGATGTTTTTTATGAAACCTTTTTTCACGCCATCTTTACCAACAAAAGGATAAACACGATCGACACTTGCCTGTAAAGTAGGTAAAGTCATGTTGATTACTTCGGTTTGTGTATTTTGAGAATGCGTCGCCGTTAACGATATTCTGGCTTGCGGAATCGTATTAAACGTTTTATTATAGGAAATAGAAGAACTTAAGGTATTGTTCAGATTAGATCCAACGTTGGCCTGATTAATGGATTGTTTAAAGTATTTACTGCTACCCATATTTACAGAGGCAGAAAAAGTGGAATTCGGATTCGATTTTGTATCCTTCGAATGCGACCACTGAATGTTGTAAATATTCTGTTTAGAATAATCCGGATAACCTCTTTCGCTGTTTATAAGGTTTTCAAAACGAATATTGACATTTCCTCGATACTTATATCGGGTTGCGTATGCCGATTCAAATCGCATGGCATAACTTCCGTTTGTGTAATAATCTCCCAACACGGTTAAGTCGTAATTATCGCTTAAAGCAAAATAATAACCCATATTTTGAAGAGAGAATCCACGGGTATTCGAGTCATTATAACTTGGTATAATGATTCCGGAAACACTTTTTTCTTCGCTCATCGGAAAATAAGCAAAAGGTAAAGCCAGCGGAGTAGGTACATCGGCAATAACCATATTGGTTAAACCGGTAATTACTTTTTTACCCGGAATAAATTTAACTTTATTGGTCTGGAAATAATATTCAGGATTGTCAATATCTTTAGAAGTTGTAAATCTGGCACCTTTTAAAAAATAAACAGAGTCGTTTTCTTTCTTGGTAACGGCTGCTTTGATTTTAAATTCGCCTTGTTCCGTTCGTGAATTATAAATTAAAGCCTTTTTTGTTTTAAAGTTAAAACGAATAGAGTCGGGCTGAACCTCGCTTGCGCCTTGTTTAAAATTTGGATATTGAGTTAATACCCCTGCAGAATCTTTTATCCTGCCGGCATACACTTCATCTTTCTCATAATCAAGTACAATTATACCAGATTTTAATTCAACATCTTTATAGTATAATTCCCCTTCATTATAAAGAGTGATTCTTTTTCTTTTCTGATCGATTTTCGCGTAATCCTTTGCCCTGTATTTTACTTTTCCATCCAAAAAAGTCTTTGTTGGCCTAACAGTATCCAGCTTTATGGTGTCTGCAACAACAATTTCAGGTTTATCTGTTTGTTTTTCAGTTGATAAAGGAGTTTTTTTAGATTTTATCTCTTGCGAATATAATTTACCACAACCTAGTGTTAGGAAAAATGATAATAAAACGATATTAAATAAGTTTGTATGCAAAGGTTTAAATGCTATTTTTGTAAAAGTATGGCTTGTTTTTTGACATGTCAAACTTACATATAATTTTTTGTCAAAAATAATCAATTGTAAAAATTATAGCTGTTGCATTTTATTAAAATTAACTTTTAGATTTATGAACATATTTAACAAAACTAGACTAATCTTTAGTTTTTTTCTAACGATAACAACTTTTTGCGCTTACAGTCAAACAAATGTATTTAAAGTAACTCTTGATGCAGGACACGGTGATCATGATTTTGGTGCCGTTTATAGTGGAAGGATCGAAAAGAATATTGCGCTGGCTATTGTGTTAAAAGTTGGAAAATTATTGGAAGCTAGTCCTAATATCGATGTTATTTATACTCGTAAGACTGATGTTTTTATCGATCTTGTGGAAAGAGCCAATATTGCCAATCGTGCAAATTCGAATATTTTTGTCTCTATTCACTGTAATGCAAATAAAAATACTGCGGCAGACGGAACTGAAACTTATGTAATGGGTTTGAGTAAAGTTGCATCGAATCTTGAAGCTGCGAAAAAAGAGAACTCGGTAATTACATTAGAAAAAGATTATAAACGTAAATATGAAGGCTTCGATCCTAATTCTCCTGAATCAATGATCGGAATGACCTTAATGCAGGAAGAATACCTGGACAATAGTATTTCATTAGCCAGTAAAATTGAAGATAATTTTGACAGATTAGGAAAAAAATTACGTCAGGGAGGAGTAAAGCAAGCTCCGTTTATGGTACTTCATAAAGCGTATATGCCGAGAGTATTGGTAGAAACAGGATTTGTTTCTAATCCTACAGAAGGAAATATTTTAAATTCTGAAGAAGGGCAGGATGATATTGCCAAAGCCATTGCAGAAGCAATTATAAGCTATAAAAGAGAATATTTCGGCACTGGAGTTCCAGAAGCTGATACAAGACCGGTAAAAGATACTTCGACAGCAAAACCTAAAGCTGTTGAAACCCCTACAGTAGTTAAAAATGCTCCAAAAGGTACTATCTTTAAAGTACAGCTTATTGCCAGCATTAAAAAGACTCCATTAGAACCTAAAAACTTTAAAGGGCTTAAAAATGTAACGATGTTATTTGAAAACAATATATATAAGTATTTTTATCAGGAAATCTCAGATTACGAAACTGCCAAGAAATATCTGCAAGAGGCTAAAAGTAAAGGGTATGGAGCTGCTTTTTTAATTGCTTACAAAGATGGACAAAAAATCGATGTTAAGGATGCAATTAAATAATAGCAACAAGTTCGAATATTTATATTAATTTTGTATTAAACACTTAGAATTTTGAAAATAACTAGAGAAATTAAAACGGCTATATTAGTCATCGCGTCAATATTATTATTTATTTGGGGTTATAGTTTTTTAAAAGGCAAAGACCTTTTTACAAATTACCAAACATTATATGTTGAATATGATAATGTTGAAGACTTACCACAATCTGCTCCCGTGACTTTGAACGGACTTGGAATTGGTAAAGTAAATAAAATTACAATCAATGAAACTACGGGTAAATTATTAGTAGAACTTCAGTTAAAAACTGATTTTCCAATTTCTAAAACCAGTAAAGCTGCCTTATATTCTCCAAGTTTAATTGGAGGAAAACAAATCAAAATTATTCCTAATCTTGCCGATAAAGATCCCGCAGTTGATGGACAAAATTTAGAAGCTGCAGTAGAATTAGGATTAACAGAATCTTTAGGAGGTAAAATTGAGCCAATTCAGGCAAAATTAAATTTAATGCTTGAGAACATTAATACACTGGTTGTAGGATTGAATAATGTTCTGGATAAAAAAGGGCAGGAAGATCTTAAAAAATCTTTGTCAGAATTGAGCGAGACTATGGAGCAATTTCATAGAGCTTCAGGAAGTTTAAATTCTATTTTAGATACAAACAAAGGTCAGATTAACGGAGTTGTGACAAATTTTAATAAAATGTCAAGCAACTTCAATAAAATATCAGATTCTTTAAACAAAGCAGATTTAGGTAAAACAGTGAGAAACCTAAGCCAAACTTTGGCTAAAGTTGATGGAATTATGAGTAACCTAAACTCAGGAAAAGGTACAGCGGGTAAATTATTAAACGATGACGCTTTGTATAATAATCTTTCTAAAACTTCAAAAGAATTAGAATTGTTGTTACAAGATGTTCGCCTTTACCCAACACGTTACGTAAATGTTTCTCTTTTTGGAAAGAAGAACAAACCATACGTTGCGCCTGCAGATGATGCAAAAACGACTGACAAAAAATAATTAAGAATAATAAAGAATGAGTTATTTAGACAATATTTTATTCGCTATACTTCTGATAGCTGGTTTTGGTTTTTTTGCGACGAGTGTAAAAAAAATTATCCGAAACATTAATTTAGGAGGTAATGTAGATCGAAAAGACAATCCGAAGGCACGTTGGGCAAACATGGCTTTGATTGCGCTTGGACAATCTAAAATGGTGAAACGTCCGGTAGCGGGTGTATTACATATTGTTGTTTATCTGGGTTTTATTATAATTAATATCGAATTACTGGAAATCATCATTGATGGATTAATTGGAACTCATAGAGTTTTTGCCCCTTTTTTGGGTGTAGTTTATGATGTTTTAATTGCTTCTTTTGAGATATTGGCTTTCCTTGTCATTTTTGCAGTAACAGTTTTTTGGATAAGAAGAAACCTGATCCGATTAAAACGTTTTATACATTCAGATTTAAAAGGATTCCCTAAAAGTGATGCAAATTACATTTTGTATTTTGAAACAGTTTTAATGATTTTGTTTTTATTGATGAACGCATCTGATTATCATTTACAAAATGTACCGGGTGGAGTTTTTCATAAAGCAGGAAGTTTTCCGGTAAGTCAATTCATTGCGCCTATTTTTAACGGAATGTCCAATGAATTGGTGGTAATTTTATTTGAAGTATTTTGGTGGTTGCATATTGCAGGTATTTTAGTTTTTATGAACTATTTATACTTCTCAAAACACTTACATATTCTTTTAGCATTCCCAAATACTTATTTTGCAGATTTAAACCCGAAAGGGAAATTTGATAATTTAGAGTCAGTTACAAAAGAGGTGAAATTAATGATGGATCCTAATGCTGACCCGTTTGCTGCAGCTCCGGTTGATGAAAATGCAGCTCCAAGTAAATTTGGTGCAAGTGATGTTCAGGATTTAAACTGGGTGCAGTTATTAAACGCTTACACGTGTACTGAATGTGGACGTTGTACATCTGCATGTCCGGCAAATCAAACCGGTAAAAAATTGTCTCCTCGTAAAATTATGATGGATACAAGAGACCGTTTGCAGGAAGTAGGAAAAAATATAGATGCCAATAAAGGTGTTTTTGTTCCTGATAATAAAACATTATTAAACGATTATATTACTCCCGAGGAGCTATGGGCATGTACTTCATGCAATGCCTGCGTTGAAGAATGTCCGGTAAACATTAGTCCGTTATCGATTATTATGGATATGCGTCGTTATTTGGTGATGGAACAAAGTGCTGCTCCAATGTCATTAAATGCTATGATGACAAATGTAGAAAACAATGGTGCACCATGGCAATACAGCCAACAAGACCGCCTGAACTGGAAAAACGAAAATTAAAATTATAGTTTAATTGTTGAATTGGTTATTTGTGTAACTGTTTAATAATTAGATAAAATAAAATTCGGTTTATTATGAATTTGGTTTTTAAATCGATTAACCAAATTAACGATTAGCCGATTAAACAAAAAAAAAGATGTCAGAAAGTTTAGTAGTACCAACAATGGCAGAAATGCTTGCCGAAGGAAAACAGCCAGAAGTTTTGTTTTGGGTGGGTTGTGCAGGAAGTTTTGATGATAGAGCAAAAAAAATTACAAAAGCATTTGTACGTATTTTAAACCGTACAAACGTTTCTTTTGCTGTACTTGGTACTGAAGAAAGCTGTACTGGAGATCCGGCAAAAAGAGCAGGAAATGAGTTTTTGTTTCAAATGCAGGCTATGATGAATATTGAAGTTCTAAATGCTTATGAAGCTAAAAAAATTGTTACAGCTTGTCCGCATTGTTTTAATACTTTAAAGAATGAATATCCTGAATTAGGAGGTCAATACGAAGTAATTCACCATACAGAATTTTTAAAGTCATTAATTGATGATGGAAGATTAACTGTGGAAGGCGGGCAGTTTAAAGGAAAAAAAATCACTTTTCACGATCCTTGTTATTTAGGAAGAGCGAATAAAGTATACGAAGCGCCAAGAGATTTAATTCAGAAACTGGATGTTGAATTGGTCGAAATGAAACGTTCAAAAGCAAACGGATTATGTTGTGGAGCTGGAGGAGCGCAAATGTTTAAAGATGCTGAGCCAGGAAATAAAGAAGTAAACGTGTTGCGTACAGAAGATGCTTTAGAAGTACAACCGGATATAATTGCCGCAGGTTGCCCGTTCTGTAATACAATGTTAACCGATGGTATTAAACATAAGGAAAAAGAAGGACAGGTGAAAGTAATGGATATTGCAGAATTAATTGCTAATGCGCAGGATCTGTAAATATGGTTCAAAGTTCAAAGGTTCAAAGGGACAAAGATGTTAACTTGAAACCTGTAACCTGAAACTTTTTAAATCTAAAATCAACAATCTAAAATTAAAAAATGTATATACCTTTTGAAAATTTACCTGGTGAATCCAGAATCTGGATTTATCAATCGAACAGAAAATTTTCTGAGGAAGAATTTTCTGAAATAGAAACTGATCTTAAAGCTTTTGTAGAAGAATGGGCCGCACACGGAATAAGTCTGGAAGCTTCATATCTTTTAAAATACAACCGATTTATTATATTGGCTGTAAATCAGGATGTACAAGCTGCTACAGGTTGTTCTATTGATAGTTCTGTTGAATTTATTCAAAGTTTAGAGAAAAAATACAACGTTGATTTATTGGATAAAATGAACGTAACCTTTAAACTTGGTGAACATATTGCTCACAAACCTTTAATCGATTTCAAAAAAATGGTTAAAGATAAATCAGTTTCTGAGAATACAATTGTGTTTAATAATCTTGTAAATAATATAGAAGAATTTAATGAATCATGGGAAGTTCCTGCCGCTGATAGCTGGCATAGCAGGTTTTTCTAAGATGAATTTAAAATATATTTGAAAGGCATGAAACTTTGGTTTGTGCCTTTTTTTGTGGAATTAAATTGTTTGGTTTTGTTTAAGGTGTGGGTGTATTGTCTATGTATTCCCTACGGGAAATTGTATTTAACTTAATTATATTTTTCTACCAATATTTAACCTCTACGAGGTAATCGCTTCTTTGGTTAAATATGTTTGTTACTTCTATTTGTTAAAAGCAAATCTTTAAATACTCCGTTAGGAGTTACATATTGGTAGAAAATAAATTCCACATAGTAATATTGTCCCGTAGGGACTACCTATTTTGTATTAATCAGCTATAATTGTAGAGTTTCGCTTAGTTTATTGTTTGTACGATGAGAAGATTGTGGAAATCGTTGTCAAAGTTTAAAACTTTGACAACGATAAATGATGACAAACCCGACAGGTTTTTAAAACCTCCCGGGTTTAGAAATGAACGCCTTATAAAAACAAAAACCTCTAATTTAGCCCCGATGGTAGTGATATCCTTTTATGGCGGCGTTCGCCATAAAAGATATAGCGGACAGCGGGACAAGTGTTCTTTTGAAAATCAATATTTCTGCTCCTGATAAAAATTATGGATTATAAGTTATAAGTTATGAATTATGAGTTTTAGGTTGTGTAAGAAATCTTTAGACTCCGTTTAAAAGACATTTCTTATTTTAATTTGAACGTGAAGAATTCTAACAATCTAATAATGTGATAAATCTATAATTCACAAAAATCTAACAATTGAAATACTTAATTAAAAGCTATTTTTGAGTACTTTCGTAGTTATTAAATTTAATACATGAAAATAGCTATAGTTTGTTATCCGACATTTGGCGGTAGTGGGGTTGTAGCCACAGAATTGGGCCTTGAACTAGCCAGACGCGGACACGAAATCCATTTTATTACTTATAGTCAGCCGGTTCGGTTGGCACTTTTAAATCCTAATGTTCATTATCACGAAGTAAACGTTCCTGAATATCCTCTTTTTCATTATCAGCCTTATGAGTTGGCTTTATCGAGCAAATTGGTTGATATGGTGAAATTATATAAGATTGAATTACTGCATGTACATTATGCTATTCCGCATGCATATGCAGGTTATATGGCGAAGCAAATGTTGAAAAACGAAGGAATTAATCTTCCGATGATTACAACGCTTCACGGTACAGATATTACATTGGTAGGAAATCACCCTTTTTATAAACCTGCGGTGACTTTTAGCATTAATAAATCAGATTATGTTACTTCGGTTTCGCAGAGTTTGAAAGATGATACTTTGAAATTATTCAAAATCAAGAATAAAATAAAAGTGATTCCGAATTTTATTGAACTGGATAAAGTGAAAAAAGATCCGCTGGCACCTTGTCATCGTTCTGTTATGGCAAAGGAAAATGAGCGCATTATTACGCATATCAGTAACTTTAGAAAAGTAAAACGTATTCCGGATATTATTAAAATTTTCTACAATATTCAGAAAGAGATGCCGGCTAAATTAATGATGGTTGGTGATGGTCCTGAAAAAGAAAAAGCAGAAGCTTTGTGTATGGAATTAGGGATTTATGAAAAGGTAATTTTCTTTGGTAACAGTAATGAAATTGATAAAATTTTACTTTTAACCGATTTGTTTTTACTTCCATCAGAAACAGAAAGTTTTGGTTTGGCAGCCTTGGAAGCAATGGCATGCGGCGTTCCGGTAATTTCGAGTAATTCAGGTGGTTTGCCTGAAGTAAATTTTGAAGGCTACTCGGGTTATTTGAGCAATGTTGGAGATGTCGATGAAATGGCTGCAAACGCTATTAAAATCTTAAAAGACGATACTGTTTTGAATGAATTTAAAGCAAATGCCTTAGAGGTTGCGAAAAAATTTGACATTAAAAATATATTGCCAAAATATGAAGCGCTTTACCAAAGAGCAATTGATGATTATAAATACGAAAAACAGTAATTAAAAAATAAACAGATGAAAAAAGTTATTTCGGTTTTAGCAGTTTTTATTTTAATTTCCTGCGGAGCAAAAAAAGGATCAGATTCAAAAGCACTTTATGAAGTTTTAACAGAACAGTCTGATGGTGGCGGAAATATTAAGTTTTTTGAAATCTTAACAGAGCCAAATGAAATTAAAATGCTCGAAAATGACCCGCTTTTGGCTGATAAAATGAAACAGGCCGATATAAATAATTCTAATTATGTTATTCTGAATATGGGAGAAAAGAACACTGGCGGTTATTCGATTAGTGTTGAAAAAGTAGAAGAAACGGATAAAAATATCATTATTACAGTGAAAGAAAAAGGTCCGGCCGCAGACGCTATGACGATGCAGGTAATTACTTATCCTTATACAGTTGTGAGAGTTCACTCTAAGAAAGAAATTATTGTTAAATAATTTTATTCATGTTTCGAATTGTTCGGTCTGGCAGCAATTAGCATAACCTGAAACAAAACAAACCTGAAACTTGAAACAAAAATTAAAGCATAAAAAAAACCTGTCGCTTAGAACGACAGGTTTCTTCTTACAATTATTTTTTGCTTTACTATTTTAGAATCTGAATTTAACTCCTAAACCGACATCAAATCCAAAATTGTCGTCATCGTAATATCCAGAACCAATTTCAGGTCTTGCATCTAACGATAATGTGATTGGCACTTCAGAAAATCTATATTCTATACCGATATCTCCAGCTGCAAAAACATAAGTTCCGCTGTCATTATATCTCCCGTTGTCGTAGTAATAATCATGATCCCAAGCGGCAACACCTCCACCGACACCTGCGTACCAGTTAAAACCTCCATCGATATTCCAAACCCATTGATAAAGTGCAACAGCCTTAATAGCATCTACATCGCTGCTGTTTCTCCAGCCTAAATCAAATTCAAGCCTGTTCTTTTGGTTTAATCCCAATTGATATGATACTTCGCCTCCAAAACCGTTGTTGTCGCCAAGACGTAATCCCAGTGCATGTTTTGATATTTCTTGTGATTGCGCCGTAAACACTAAACCCAACAGCATAAAGGCAGATAAAATGATTTTTTTCATGATTGTTATTAATTTTTATTCAAACTTACAATTACTCTAAAAGTCAAAACGTATAAAATTCTATAAAATTGTTATATAATTTACATTTTGACTTGTTTGCAGGTCTGTTTAAAAATCAATTTGCTCTTTAAGTACTAAGCAGTTTATTACCTGAGCATTATTTTTGTTTTAGTATAGAAGTGATTAAATGGTTGCTTAATATGTCTTCCATTTCAAAAAGATTTTCTTCTTCTGTGAAGTTAGTTTGTGAATAGGAAAATAATTTCCAGCGTTTTTTGTGGTATTCTAAAGCTGTTAAATTCTCGACCCAATCTCCTGAATTTAAATATAATGTGGAACCGTATTTGTTTTCTTTTTTGATGATTTTAGGTTCATGTATATGTCCGCAAATTACATAATCGTAATTTTTTTCTATAGCTAAGTCAGTAGCTGTGGTTTCGAAATCAGAAATGAATTTAACGGCTTTTTTTACGCTTGCTTTTATTTTTTTGGAAAATGAATAAGGTTCGCGGCCCAGTTTAGATAATATCCAATTGATAAAACGGTTCGTAAGAATTAGGTAATCATAGCCTAAACCACCCAGTTTTGCAATCCATTTTGAATGTTGTACAGAAGCATCAAAAACGTCCCCGTGAAAAATCCATGCTTTTTTATCGTCTAATTCTAAAACTAATTTATCGACAAGGGCAAAATTACCCATATTCATATCTGTAAATTTTCTCAGAATTTCGTCGTGGTTTCCGGTAATGTAATACACTTTTGTGCCTTTGGAAGCCATTCCGATTACTTTTTGAATAACTCTTAAATGAGCTTTTGGAAAGTATGATTTTCTAAATTGCCAGGCATCAATTATATCGCCATTTAAGACTAATGTTTTGGGTTTTATGCTTGATAGATAGTTGTTTAGTTCTTTGGCGTGGCTACCGTAAGTTCCTAAATGGACATCTGACAGAATGACCAACTCGACATTTCTCTTTTTCAATTTTTCTTATTTTGAAGTTTAACAAATAAAAGAATCTAAGGCGAGATTTATTTTATCAAAAGGTTACCAATTTGGCCACAATTTTAATAAATTGTGATTTTTAAACAACTTAACCTTTATTTAATAATACCAATTTTAAATTTTTTAATTTAATTCATAAAACTTACATTTGCTCAAAACAAATTACAATGGCAGGAAATAGCTACGGCACACTATATAAAGTAACCACATTTGGAGAATCACACGGAGAAGCTTTAGGCGGAATTATAGACGGTTGCCCGTCGGGAATACAACTTGACTTAGAAGCGATTGAAGTTGAAATGTCACGCAGAAAACCGGGACAATCTGCAATCGTAACCCAACGTAAAGAACCGGATGCGGTTCAGTTTTTATCAGGAATATTTGAAGGAAAAACTACGGGAACTCCAATAGGTTTTATTATTCCGAATACCAATCAAAAATCAGATGATTACTCTCATATAAAAGACAATTACAGACCAAGCCATGCAGACTACGTGTACGATCAAAAGTATGGTTTTCGTGATTATCGCGGTGGCGGAAGGAGCTCAGCCAGAGAAACAGCAAGCAGGGTAGTTGCAGGTGCAATTGCTAAGCAAATGTTACCGGAGATTAAAATTAATGCTTACGTTTCCTCTGTTGGACCTATTCATTTAGATACGCCTTACCAGGATTTGGATTTTTCAAAAATTGAAAGTAACCCTGTTCGTTGTCCTGATGAAAAATCAGCAGCGATTATGGAAGAATATATTCGTGATATTCGCAAGCAGGGAGATACTGTTGGCGGAGTTGTTTCCTGCGTGATTCAAAATGTTCCGGTTGGTTTAGGCGAACCTGTTTTTGATAAACTTCATGCTGAATTAGGAAAAGCAATGCTTTCTATAAATGCTGTAAAAGGTTTTGAATATGGAAGCGGATTTTCTGGTTCTGAAATGAAAGGAAGCGAACATAACGATTTATACAATCCTGACGGAACTACAAAAACAAATCTTTCGGGAGGAATCCAGGGTGGAATAAGCAATGGAATGGATATTTATTTCAGGGTAGCTTTTAAGCCAGTTGCTACTATCATGCAAACTCAGGATTCACTTGATAATAAAGGAAATATCACACCAATGACAGGTAAAGGCCGTCATGATCCGTGTGTTGTGCCTCGCGCAGTGCCTATTGTTGAAGCAATGGCAGCGATTGTTTTGGCTGATTTTTATTTAATCAACAAAACATATTAATAAAAATTAAGGCAGTGAGGGTCTTAATGTTTTAATCTAAAAAACAATTTAATGCAAGTTACAGAAACCAAAAAAAAATCATTTTTTTCAGGATTAACAGGTCAAATTATAATTGCAATGATTCTTGGGGCTATTCTCGGAATTATATTGCACAACTCGATTTCATCTGAGGCAGCACAATCATTTAGCAGTAAAATAAAAATGTTAGCAACCATTTTTATCCGATTAGTACAAATGATCATTTCGCCTTTAGTATTTACTACTTTAGTAGTTGGTATTGCCAAACTGGGAGATATAAAAACAGTTGGAAGAGTTGGAGGAAAAGCATTAGCATGGTTTTTTACTGCTTCGTTTATATCATTATTAATCGGGTTATTTTATGTAAATGTTTTAGAGCCGGGAGTTGGTATAAAATTAGAACATATCGATATGGCTTCTGCTTCAGAAGTAACCGGTAAAACAAAAACATTATCTTTTGATAATTTCGTAGAACATATTGTTCCCAAAAGTATTTTTGAAGCTTTGGCAACAAACGAAATTCTGCAGATTGTAATATTTTCTATCTTTTTTGGATTAGCCGCTGCGTCTTTGGGAAATACTGTAAAGCCGGTTATAAATGCTTTGGATAAAGTTTCGCATATTGTTTTAAAGATGGTAAATTATGTAATGAACTTTGCTCCAATTGGGGTTTTTGGTGCCATTGCAGGAGTTTTTGCCATTCGAGATACAGAAGAATTAGTGATTACGTACTTTAAATTTTTCGGATCATTTTTAATAGGTATAAGTACTTTATGGGCTGTTTTAATTGCTGTGGGTTATATTTTCCTAAAAGGAAGAATGACTGAATTATTAAAACGTATTATTGGTCCGTTGGCAATTGCCTTTGGAACAACAAGCAGCGAGGCTGTTTTTCCAAAATTAACGGAAGAATTAGAAGATTTTGGGGTAAAAGACAGAATTGTATCTTTTATGTTACCGCTTGGATATTCATTTAATCTGGATGGAAGTATGATGTACATGACTTTTGCCAGTATTTTTATTGCGCAATTTTATGGTGTTCATTTAGATCTGGGAACTCAAATGGTAATGCTTTTGGTTTTAATGTTAACCAGTAAAGGTATTGCAGGAGTGCCAAGAGCGAGTTTGGTTGTCGTAGCGGCAACTTGTGGCATGTTTGATATTCCTATTGAAGGAATTGCTTTAATATTGCCAATTGATCACTTTTGTGATATGTTTAGAAGTGCAACCAACGTTTTAGGAAATGCTTTGGCAACTTCAGTTGTGGGACAATGGGAAAGCGATAAAGAATCTGATATTGTTTCTGAAAACTAAAATTTTCTTCATGAGAAAAACGTTGTAGTTTTCCTTAGGATATTTAAAAGATCAAAAAAGCTGTATTTTTATATGAAATACAGCTTTTTTTTATTTTTAAACGTATATTTGAATGAAACTAGCCTATTTATGCCCCAAATACGCATTTTTTTAACCCTACTTTTAATTCTGAATTGTGCTGACAATTTGGCGATTGCACAATCTGAAATTATTTCTGAAGAAAAGATAAATAAGCTTGTAAAACAGGCATGGTTCGATTATAAAGATTCCAATTTCGAAAAATCCTTAATTACTTCCCGCGTAGCTTTAAATTATGCAACAGCTCTAAAAAACGACTACTTAATAGCGCGTTCTTATAAAATCATTGCAGGGAATTATAGCGAATTATCAGAGTTTGATAAGGCTATTTTTTTCTACAACAAAAGTTTGTTTTATGCTAATAAAACCAATAACGATTCTATAAAATACAGTCTTTACAATAACTTAGGCAATATATATTGTTTTGAAAGAAAGCAATTTGATAAAGGTATTCGGTATTATAAAAAATCAATTGCATATGGTTTAAAAATCAATGATTTGAGTCAGGTGTATTTTACAAATGTAAATATTGCCTGGGCTAATTTTGATTATGGTAATTTTAAAGAAGGGTATCCGTATTTGAAATATATCGACAGTAATAAAAAAAAATACGGTGACAAATCTACAGATGTGGTTGTAAATATGCTAAACGGCATGTATGCTAGTTATAAGGAAGATAATAATAATGCAGATGCATACTTTTTAAAAGCGATTGAAGCGGGTAAAAACAGTATAGAAAAATCTGATTTGTCCTATAGTCATTTAGAATATTCGAAGTTTTTAACCAAAATTGGAAAATACAAGGAAGCTTACGAAAATCTTTCTGCTTTTAATAAAATTACCGAAGAATTATATAATGAAGAGAAATTAAAAAAAGCTTCTATTGCCGGATTTAATCTCGAGTTAGACGAATACAAAAGACAGATTGATAAAATTGAAAACGAAAAAATATCACAATATCAGAGTCTGAAAAAATCAAGACTTATTGTTATTTTGTTTATTGTAATTTCTTTCATTCTTCTTCTGTTGATTATTACGCTGATCAAGAATATCCGATACAAGAAAAAGCACAATTTAGAGCTTTTACAAGCCAAAGAAATCGCCGAAGAAGCATCTTTACTTAAAACACAATTTATTTCTACTATAAGCCACGAATTGCGTACGCCTTTGTATGGAGTAGTGGGGATCACAAATATGCTGCTGGAAGAACATAAAGAATTATCAAACAGTCAGCATCTAAGTTCCTTAAAATTCTCTGCAAGATATTTATTATCGTTGGTAAATGATATTCTTCAGATTAATAAAATAGAAGAAAATAAAGTCGTTCTGGAAAACCTGACATTTAATATTTGTGATGAAATTGCAATGATCAAAAACTCACTTTCTTTTTTATCGCAAAAAAACAATAATAAAATTTTAGTCAGCATTGACCCGGATATTCCGGAATATTTAATCGGAGATAAATTAAGATTGGCTCAAATACTAATGAATTTAGTTAGTAATGCCTTGAAATTCACTAAAGATGGCGAAGTTGAAATTATCGTAAACCTTAAAAAATCAGAAGGAAAATACCATTATTTAGAATTTCATATAAAAGATAATGGAGTAGGAATAGCAATTGCTGATCAGGGCAAAATTTTTGAAAAATTTGTTCAGGTTGGAAGAAAAGACGAAGATTATCAGGGAACAGGATTAGGTTTAAGTATTGTAAAAAGATTATTGGGACTTTTTGGAACAACGATACTTTTGCAAAGTGATATAGGTGAAGGAACCGCTTTTTCGTTCACCATTCCTTTTGAATGCGATCCGGCAAAAACAAAGGATATTATTGATGAAATTCAGGTCGATTTAACTTCTGATGAAATATATAAAATTTTAGTTGTCGAAGATAATCTGATCAATCAATTGGTGACAAGGAAAATTATTGAAAAAAATAATTATATATGCAAAGTGGTTGATGATGGTTTTGGCGCTTTGCAGATACTCGAAAACGAAGATTTTGATCTTATTTTGATGGACATAAACATGCCATTAATGAATGGATTTGAAACCACAAAAAGAATCCGCCAATTAGGAATCAAGACTCCTATTGTTGCCTTAACAGCTTTTGATAAAGATGAAATTACAGATGAAGCAATATCTTCGGGCATGAACGATATTATCATAAAACCTTTTGAGCCTGTAAAACTCTTTAAGATTATGAATTACTTAATCTACGAAACAAAAAATGTTGGATGTTAAACACGAATTTCACGAATTTACACTAATATTACTTTGTGAAATTAATTTTACAAAGTAACTTAACGATTAGAATTTGTGTAAATTCGTGAATTAGTGTTTGAATTTTATCTCCTAATACCAGCGTTTTTTGTTTTGTTTTGAAGCATTTGACTTTCTCGATTTATGAGCGCCACCACTGCGGTTTGAGTTTTTAGGTTTCTCAGCAGTTGCTTCAGGGCTTCCTGCATGCCATTGATAAGGATGATCTGTAATTGTTTTTACATCAACTTTTATCAATTTCTGAATGTCTTTCCAGTAAGGATGTTCATCTTTACTGCAAAATGAAATGGCAATTCCGCCATTTCCTGCACGTCCCGTTCTACCAATTCGGTGTACGTAAGTTTCAGGAATATTCGGCAAATCAAAATTAATTACAAAAGGCAATTGATCAATATCAATTCCTCTTGCGGCGATATCTGTAGCAACAAGAACACCAACTTCTTTATTTTTAAAAGCATCCAAAACACGTTGTCTTGCATTTTGCGATTTATCGCCGTGAATTGCTTCGGCCGGAATATCTTTTTTACGCAATGCTTTTACAACATTATCAGCTCCGTGTTTGGTTCTCGAAAAAACCAGGACATTCGATAAATTTTCGTTTTTAATTAAATGATAAAGTAAATTTCTTTTCTCTGTTTTTTCAACAAAATACACACGCTGCTCTACGTTTTCTGCAGTTGATGAAACGGGCGAAACTTCTACTTTTGCAGGATCCTGCAAGAACATTTCGGCCAATTCTCTAATTGCGATAGGCATTGTAGCCGAGAATAATAAAGTCTGACGATTTTTAGGCGTTAGTTTTACAATCTTTTTTACATCATTAATAAAACCCATATCAAGCATCTGATCGGCTTCATCCAAAACTAAAGTATGTAAATGATCAAGATCAAGAAAACCTTGTTTTTGTAAATCTAATAATCGTCCCGGAGTTGCGACCAAAATATCAATACCTTTTTTCAAAGTATCAACTTGCGGATTTTGAGAAACGCCGCCAAAAATAGTCAATTGCGTCAGGTTGGTATATTTTGCATAAGTGTCAAAACTTTGCCCAATCTGTACTGCAAGTTCACGGGTTGGCGTAACTATAAGAGCACGAATTACCTTGGCTTTTTTTGATGAACCTACAATTCGGTGTAATTGGTGTATGATTGGAATAGCAAATGCTGCTGTTTTTCCTGTTCCTGTTTGTGCGCACCCAATAAGGTCTCTTCCTGCCAAAACGATCGGGATAGATTGCTCCTGAATAGGTGTGGGGTTTAAATAGCCTTCTTCAAATACGGCTTTTTGTATACTTTTTGAAAGTGATAAATCTTCGAATAACATATCTTAGGTATTAAGAAATTTAGTTTTAAGTACTAAAAATCTGTGCAAAGATAAGTTTATTCAGCCAATGTCTGTTTGAATTGGGGTTTATTTGGCAAATGTTCTAATTTTCAGCTGGTATAAGTTAAATTTTTTCGTTGTTGGCTTTTATGAAATCAGTAATTAAATAACCAATTAATTTTCCAATAAGATGATTATTTGGCGATTGATCTAAGTCTGGCGCACCTTCGCAAATGTGTAAATAGGCAGCATTTCTGTGCTGTCCAAAAAATGAAACAAACTGACGTAATTCTTCTATCGAAAACCCGCTGATTGTCATGGCACTGCTGGCAATATTCGGAATTGCATCCAGATCTATCTCGATACCAAATGAATCTGTTTTTATAAATTCTAAAGCCAAAGCCATTTCTCTGTCGAAATCTTTTTCTTTGCGAATATTTACACTATCATAAGTATTGTAGCGTACACGATCTTCTAATCTTTTAATTATATCGAGAACACTTTTTGAAGTATAATTTTCATGAAGTCCAAAAATGAAATATTTTTTCAGGAAACCTTCTTCATACGCATAAGAAAATCCATTTCCGCTATGGCGGCCTTCCAGAATCCTGAAATCTGAATGTGCATCAAAATTAATGGCATTTATTGGTTTTCCTTTGGCTAAAGCCGAACCTTTAATATTTCCGTAAGCGTTGTTATGACCTCCTCCAATGATAATCGGTGTTTTTCCTGCTTTTATTATAGTAAAGATAATATGAGAAACTTCCTTATCAACTTTTTCAACAAGCTGGCTTAATTTTGAGCGGTCATCAATATCATTAAAATCAAGATTTTCAACATCACGCATTTCTGCAGAAACATTAATTTGTCCCAAAACAATAATCTGGCTGCCTTTGGCAAAACGGTTATGCTGTATGTTTGCAATGCTTTTTATAGCACTTTCCCATGCAGATGCCGTTCCGGGTCTTCCGTAATTAGCACGCACACCAATGTCTTCAGGAATTCCTAAAAGTACATATTTAGCTTCGCTCTCTTTTAAAAAATTGACCTTATCAACTCCATTTGGAATGATAATCATCTTTTCTCCAAACTTAATTTCACCACTTCTATGGTTGGTTACTTTAGCTAAATCATTAATAGTAAATGGGATTAGTTTCTCCATAAAAAAAATTATTGTTCAAAAATAATATAATTGTAGTAACTTACGTTATAACGATATATTAATTATTAAATTTGTTTTTAAGAAAATTATTAAAATATGGAAAACCCAAACAAAAACAACTCAAGTCTAAAAGCGGTAATCGCTGTTTTAGCAGTACTACTAATTGGAAGTTTAGTGTATATTTTTAAATTATCGTCTGATACAGATGTAGTTAAAACTGAGCTTACCACAACTCTAACAGAGAAAGAATCTGTTATGAAAGATTTGCAGGAATTAAAAGCAACTTACGATGCTGCAATTGCAGAAAACACTTCAATGTCTGATGAATTAATTCAGGAGAGAGACAAAGTAGTAGCTTTGATGGATGATTTAAATAAATCTAAAGGAGATGTATCTAAATACAAAAATCAAGTTGCAGGGATGCAGGCTAAAATGAAAACTTTAGTTGCTGAAAACGATGAATTGAAAAAACAAAATGGTGTTTTAACAGTTCAAAGAGATAGTACTATTGTTGTTTTAGGAGAATCTAAAAAATTCAACGAAGTTTTAGTTGGTCAAAACGAAGAATTGGCTAAAACAGTTGAAAAAGGTTCTAAATTATCGATTTTAAATACAAAAACTGCAGCTTACAAATTGAAAAGCTCAGGAAAACAAGTTGAAACTGATAAAGCAAGCCGTGCTGACGTTTTAAAAGTAAGTTTTACTATTGCTGAAAATCAAATCGCAAAATCTGGAGATAAAACGTATTATATTCAGGTTATCGATGCTAAAAACAATGTTTTAGGTGATAAGAAAACAGAAAGCTTTGGAGATAATACTTTAACTTACAGCTTCAAGAAAACAATTCAGTACGAAAACCAAACTGTACAGGTTTCTGAAGATTTACCAGGTAAAGATTTCGCTAAAGGAACTTATTTTATCAATGTTTTTGATAATGACGAATTAGTTTCTAAAACTAGTTTTTCTTTAAGATAAGAATACTTTAAAAAGTAAAGATGAAGAGGAGTTTAACTCCTCTTTTTTTATGCTAAAATTTTACCCGCTACAAAAACATTTTCTATTAAATTACTGCCAAAAGCATACGGAATCTGATAGTAAGATGAAATAGGTTTAGTGAGGATTAAATTTGCTTTTTTTCCTTTTGTAATACTTCCATGGGTTTCAGAAATTCCCATTGCATATGCGCCATTTATTGTTGCTGCGTTAATAGCTTCTTCGGGAGTCATTTTCATTTTGATACAAGCCGTTGCCACTACAAAATTCATATTTCCCGATGGAGTAGAGCCAGGATTGAAATCAGTTGCCAATGCAAGTGGTAAACCGGCTTTTATCATTTCGCGGGCAGGAGTGTACGGAATACTTAAAAAATAAGAACAGGAAGGCAAAGCCACAGACATCGTTTCGGTGTCTTTTAAGGCTTCAATATCTTCTGGGTTCATAACTTCAAGATGATCGACAGAAAGGGCGTTAAATTTAATTCCAGCCTGAATTCCGCCAATAGAATTAAATTGATTCACATGGATTTTTGGCTTTAAGCCGAATTGAATTCCGGCTTCCATTATCCTCTCTGTTTCTTCAACAGAAAAATAACCCGTTTCGCAAAATACATCAATGTAATCTGCCAGTTTATTTTGAGCGATTTCCGGAAGCATTTTGGTTATGATTTCATCAATATAACCCGCTTTGTTTTCTTTATAATGTACCGGAAATGCATGCGCACCTAAAAAAGTTGCTTTTATTTCAATAGGGTAATTTTGCGCCAATTTTTTAATAACGCGAAGCATTTTTAACTCTCCTTCAATAGTAAGTCCGTAACCGGATTTTATTTCAACTGCTCCCGTTCCTAAATGCATTACTTCTTCCAAACGAATTTTTGACTGCTCGTAAATCTCTTCTTCCGAAGTTTCGTTTAATTTTTTAGCAGAGTTTAAAATTCCGCCGCCGCGATTGGCAATTTCTTCATAAGAGAATCCATTGATTCGGTCTACGAATTCCTGCTCACGATTTCCGGCATAAACAATATGCGTGTGGCTGTCGCACCAGGATGGCAAAACGATTTTTCCTGTAGCATCAATGATTTCATCTGCCTTGATTTCAGGAAGATCTTCCATCGAACCAAAATCAGCAATAAGATTATCTTTTATTACTAAAAAAGCATTTTTTATTGTTGGAAGAACCGCCATTTCAGCTCCCGAAACCTTAGAAACAGAAGTTTCACGAACCTGAAGCAATTCTTTTATGTTGGTAATTAAAGTAATCATTGTTAAGAAATTTAATTAGTGTAGTAATTATATAAAAACACAAATTTCACAAATTAACACTAATCAATTCGTGAAAATTTGTGAAATTCGTGTTTGACTCTATGTGTAATCCTATTCTGAAACTGTTATTTCGAACATTTTTTCCCAGTATTTTCCAGTTACAAAAATGGTTTTTGTTGCAGGATTATAAGCAATTCCATTTAAAACCTCTGCTTCAGGATGTTTGATAAATTTGCGTAAACCAGACATGTCCAGAATTCCTTCAACAGCTCCCGAAGTTGGATTTACAACTGCAATGGCATCTTTTTGCCAAACATTTGCATAAAATTTTCCGTCGATTAATTCTAGTTCATTCAGGACTTTAATTTTTGAAGTTCCGGAATAAACATTAATGTAGTCAATCATTTTTTGGGTTTCAGGATCCATTTTCCAGATTTTTTCCGTTCCGTCAGAACGATAAATATATTTATCATCGTGCGTCATTCCCCAGCCTTCAATATCTTTATCGTATTTAAAGGTTTTTTCCAGTTTAAGCGTTTTTGCATCGTATATAAAACCAGTTTTTTCCTGCCATGTCAATTGAAACAATTTACCATTTATAAAAGTAATTCCTTCACCAAAATATTCTTTTGGAAGATCAACTTGCTGAATCACTTTTCCGGTTTTATAATCAACAGATCTAAAGTACGAATCTGCTTTTTGCCCTGTACTTTCAAATAAAACACCGTCGTGAAATTCTAAACCTTCTGTAAAAGCTTTTGTATCGTGCGGATATGTATTTACGATTTTATATTTCAATAATTTTGGTTCAACATTCGAAACCAATTCGATTCTTTTTGTAGCATCAGACGAATCTCCGCCAAAATAAACGGTAGCTTTTAGATATTGATACCCTAATTTCTGATCCTTTAATTCAAATTTAAATTTTTCATTTCCTTTTGTGCTACCCACTTTTTTGTCATTTACAAAGTAAGCAACACTATCAATTTCTTTTGAATTTGGGTTTAAAATTCCAATAGAAACTGATTCCTGAGACGAAAAATGAGCAGGAAAAGCAGAATCATCGATGTTAAATAAAGAATTTTCACCTTTTTTTGTATCTCCACATCCAATTAATGTGATTCCTAATAAAATGAAAGTTAGGAAGTTATATTTTTTCATAGTTAAAAATTTGAATAAGCCAATATACGACGATATTTTTATAGCAACAAGGTCTTGCAAAAATATAAAAAGATTGTATATTTGCACCGGCAAGTCCTACACGACCAGCTCCTGCAGACTCCCCCAGGATGGGAACATAGCAAGGGTACGTGGTTGAGCGGTGCGATGTAGGTCGCTTGCCATTTTTTATTTATGTCCTGAAATGTTTCAGGATTTTTTTTTAGAATTAATTTAAAAGTAGTCTTCCTTCTGGAGGATTTTTTTATTTTTGGGACTTCGTAAAGTTAAAAGTTATTTGTTAGAGGTTGAAAAATTACCTCAATGAACCAACTCATAACTTATAACTCAAAACTCATAACTTTTCAAAATGAATAAAGTCGTTTTAATTACCGGAGGATCTTCAGGAATCGGGAAATCTATTGGAGAATTTTTGCATCAAAAAGGTTTCGTAGTGTATGGAACTAGTCGAAACCCTGAAAAAGTATTGAATTCTGTTTTTCCACTTGTGGCTTTAGATGTTCGAAATACGGAATCTATTAAATCGGCTGTAGCCAAAATTATTCAAACTTCCGGTCGATTGGATATTGTAATTAACAATGCTGGTGTTGGAATTACAGGTCCTTTGGAAGAAATTCCAACGGAAGAAATCAAAAACAACTTCGAAACCAATTTTTTTGGACCAATAGAAGTGATGAAAGCGGTTTTGCCACAAATGCGTGAACAAAAATCGGGTTTAATTATTAATATTACTTCAATTGCCGGTTATATGGGATTGCCGTACAGAAGTGTTTACTCTGCATCAAAAGGAGCTTTAGAATTAATTACTGAAGCTTTAAGAATGGAAGTAAAGTCTTTTGGAATCGAGATCACAAACGTAGCGCCTGGAGATTTTGCTACCAATATTGCTTCAGGACGTTATCATGCACCGGTTATTTCCGGTTCTGCTTATGAAAAAGTTTACGGTGATGTGCTTGCTACTATGAATGAACATGTTGATGCCGGAAGTAATCCAAATGAAATGGCTGAGGCAGTTTACAAAATTATTCAGCAAAAAAAGCCGAATGTACATTATAAAGTGGGCGTCTTTATGCAAAAGTTTTCGATCGTTTTAAAACGTGCACTTCCGGATAAAATGTATGAAAAAATGCTAATGAACCATTATAAGCTATAGGGAATTTTACCGCAAAGTGCGCAAAGATTTTTTACTACTAGGTTTTTTATAAAAAGGCAAAGTTCGCAAAGCTTTGTGTGTAAACTTTGCGAACCTTGCGTAAACCTTTGCGCTCTTTGCGGTAAAAAAAAACGCTATTTTATTCACTCTAAAGGAATAAAAATATCAAATTTTGCTCCTTGATTTAAAATTCCTTCTGCTTTAATAAAGCCATTGTGGTTTTCTACAATTCTTTTGACTATTGTAAGTCCGATTCCGGTACTTTTCACCGGTTTTGTGTGTAAGGCCTGAAAAAGTCCAAATATTTTTTCGTTATAAGATTGATCAAACCCAATGCCATTGTCTGCAATGGTTATTTGGTAATATTTGGTAAGAGGAGAAAGCTTTTCGAGTATTCCATTTGTGATTTTTGCTGAAACTGTAATGATTAAATCTCGATCAGGACTTGCAAATTTCATTGAATTATTGATCAAATTATAGAGAAGCTGTCTGAATTGAAATTCTATCACAGAAAGTTTACCTAAATCTTGGATATCAAAAACTACATTTTTATTTTCAAACTCATCTGTAAGATCTTCGATAACATCTTTGGCAATTTCATTTAAGTCTTTAAGTATAAACTTTCTATCGTCAAATTTTGTTTTAGAATAAATTAAAAGATCGTTAATTAGATTTTGCATTCTAAAAGCCGAAGTTTTGATTTTGTTGAATGCAGTTTTGCCTTTTTCAGATAAATTATCTAGTTCTTCACGTTCAATAGTATCTGTAAAAAGCTGAATTTTTCGTAAAGGTTCCTGTAAATCATGACTTGAAATGTAATTAAATGCCTCGAGCTCACTGTTCATTTTTTCAAGAGAAATGTTTTTCTCAATAAGTTTTTTCTCGATGTCTGATTTTAATTTTACAGCCTTTTGTTTTTCAACTTCAGTTTTTTTCAGAAGATTCTCTTTCTCTTTTAAAATCGTTTTGCTTTCGTTTGCATCTTCAATACTTGTGATGTGGAAAGAAATTAAATCAGCAAACAAATTAAACATTTCGCGGACTTTGAATGTTTTTAAGCTATTTGGTTTTGGATCGATGGCGCAAAGTGTTCCAAAAAAACTTCCGTCTTTACGCATAATTGGTACAGAGATATAACTTTGAAGTCCGTACATTGCCGGAGTATGATGGTATCGAAATTCAGGATCTTCACTAACATTGTCAATTATTACTGCTTTTCTGTCCTGGCGAATTTCGTCGCAAATTGTAGTTTTTACTTGTAATTCATCTCCGGGTTTTAGACCAAATGCCACATTATCCTGAACACTGCAGGTTATCCAGCGATCTTCTGTAACCCTTGCCACGGCTGCAAAACCCATTCCGGTCGTTTGGCATATTACATTTAATAAAGTTGGTACAATTGTAATATTCTGAATATTAATAATGTCTTGTTGAAAATTCTCTTCTAGCACTTTTAAACTTATTTGAACTTTAAAAATACGCTTTTTAAATGAAGCTTTTATAAAGAGGAATGTCAAAATGTAGAATTATTTTTAAGATTTTAATTTTGGGAAAATTATAAGTTGTAATTTTGCACCGAAATTTATGTAAGGTGAATAAACACATTCTTTGTGAATTAAAAAGAACAAAAGATGTAGTAAAACGGGATTACGGTTGCCGAAGAATCAAATAGAATCAACACAATTAAATAGATATAATTATGAAATTTTTTATTGACACAGCTAATTTAGCTCAAATTAAAGAAGCACAGGCTTTAGGTGTTTTGGATGGTGTAACGACTAATCCGTCATTAATGGCGAAAGAAGGAATTACAGGAAAAAACAATATCCTAAAACATTATGTGGACATCTGCAATCTTGTAGAAGGCGATGTAAGTGCTGAGGTAAATGCGTTGGATTATGATGGAATGATTAAAGAAGGTGAAGAATTAGCTGAATTACATGATCAAATCGTAGTGAAACTGCCAATGACAAAAGAAGGTGTTATGGCTGCGAAATATTTCTCAGATAAAGGAATCAAAACAAATGTAACACTTGTATTTTCTGTAGGTCAGGCTCTTTTGGCTGCAAAAGCTGGAGCTACTTATGTTTCTCCATTTATTGGCCGTCTTGACGATGTTTCTACAGATGGTTTAAACCTGATCGAAGAAATTAGATTGGTTTATGATAACTACGGATATGAAACTCAAATTTTAGCTGCTTCTGTGCGTCATACAATGCATATTGTAAACTGCGCTAAAATTGGAGCTGATGTTATGACTGGACCACTTTCTGCAATTTACGGATTGTTGAAACACCCTTTAACTGATATTGGATTAGCTCAGTTTGTTGCTGATTTTGAGAAAGGAAACAAATAGTTTACCTTAAATAAATAATTAAAAATCACCACTTTTGTAAGAAAGATGGTGATTTTTTTTTATCTTTATGTGTCTCAAAAAGAACGACATATGAAAAAACTTATTCTTATTTTTACTTTTTTGGCAGTAAATATCACTGCAAATGCCCAGGCAAAAGTATTGACATCTGTAAACGAAGCCGGCGATGTGGCTACTTTTGAATTAGATTGTACTTCAAAATTCCAGACTTTGGCAAAAGGTTTACGTTATAATATTACACGTCACGAGTTTAGAGGTCCCGAAATGAAAAACACATACCGATTATTATTGGTGATGGATGGTTTTTATTCAAACACATTAAACAATACAATGTCAATTTCGGCTGTTTTGAGTGATGGGACGGTTTTGGCTGCAAAAAAGACAATCGAAGAAGATGGTTATTTTGATGGAGCCTGTACGCTAAAAATCAAGGACCCAAAAGCGCTTTTAAAGGAGAATATAGATAAAGTTATTATTCATGCCGATAAAGATGTCGTATATACTTTATCGGAACAAAATAAAGCTGTTTTTAAAAAGAATTTAAGCAATATTATTAATGCTAAGTAAAAATTTAAATTCCAATTTTTAAATTCCAAATTCCGGGTGGAATTTTGTAACGATAAACCCGACAGGTTTTTAAAAACTGTCGGGTTTTATTTGTCAATTGTTATTTTATATTCAGTTTGTTTTCATATAGTTTGTCATCTCGACGGAGGAGAGATCACATTAGAAACTCCGCATTTAAAGTCGTCAATCTTTGTAGAGTTACGCGTGTGATCTCTCCTCCGTCGAGATGACAAACTCGGCGATAAACCCGACAGGTTTTAAAAACATAAGTGTTCGGAAGATCTTAACATGTATTAAATAGTGGTGATTTATTTGGATCTCCATCACAGATCACCACTATTTCTTTAATTATTTCCATATTTAGTTCTTC
>Ga0307411_10000013_pt1 | contig 145335 bp, 132 predicted proteins | sample DK1Ometagenome_2_FD_203712 | JGI IMG/M metagenome (GOLD analysis project Ga0307411, IMG submission 203712) | Maize rhizosphere microbial communities from greenhouse at UC Davis, California, United States - DK15-O-1 | ecosystem: Host-associated > Plants > Roots > Rhizosphere > Soil | place...
AAAAAAAATAGCGTGAAAACACATAAGGTTTAACACGCTATAGAGACTAGCTCAATGACTGTCTTGAAAAACAAAATTAATAAAAATTAAGATTTAAATTGGAAATCAACACAGAATCTTTGCGGTTTAATTCTTTACAGTTAATTCCAGATTTTTAAACTCCAAAGCATTCAAAATTCCTGCTTCGCTTGCTGTATTATTAAAATAAACGAAGCCTGGTTTATCTTCAATTTTCTTTTTTATACTTTCTAATTCTTCTGAAGAATAACTCGAATAAAACAGTTTTTTATTTCCATGAAAACGAACATATGTAAGCGGAAATTGGGTTAAAACATCTTCTGGTAATCCTGGATAATTTACGCTGCAAAAAGTTATGTTATATTGTTGAAAAGCATCCCAAACTTCCTGATTCCACCAGCTTTTATGCCGAAATTCAACTACATTTTTAAAGCTTTTATCTAATACTTTAATAATAGTCTCAAGTCTTTCTTCGGTATAATTAAAGCTTGGAGGAAACTGAAAAAGTATACAGCCCAATTTTTCTTCTAAACCATCATCGCATACATTATAAAATTCTGCCATTTGCTCTTTGCAATCCACAAGCTTTTTAATGTGTGTAATTTCTTTGGGGGCTTTTACTGAGAAAAGAAAATTATCCGGTGCTTTTTTATACCAGTTTTCCATTATTCTGATGGTTGGAAATTTATAAAAAGTACCATTCATTTCATAGGTATTAAAATGCCGGCAATAAAAATTGAACCAATTTTTGGTTGGCAAATCTTCAGGATAAAAGATTCCTTTCCAAAAACGGTTATTATAACTTGAACACCCTATTTGTATTGCTTTTTTCATATGTATAATTGTTGACAGTTAGTACAGAAAAAACTACGGCGTTTTTTTATTCCGGTATGTTTTTTTATAAAAGGAAGACTGCATCTCAAACAAGTTTTTTTAGTATGTGCCAGCCAGTGTTTTTTCAGTTCAAATTTCTTTTTCCATTCTAAAAATTCGAAACTGTAAATGGAGCATTCATCAATTAGTTCGACTATTTTATCGTGTGGAATTTTCCCCGTTAAAGATTCCGGATGAACATGGCATCGGTATAAAACTTCATTTTTAATAATATTACCTACGCCAGAAAATATATTCTGATCCAGAACTGCATCGCAAATCATTTGGTTGGGAATTTTTCCCAGACTTTGTTTTGCTTTTTCGGGACTCCATTTAATATTCATTACATCTTCTTCCCAATCATAATGCAGATTAATATCACCCTCTAAAATTTTAATAGAACAGGTATAAAAATTAAGTTCTCCGTTTGAGAAAACGAGACTTAATCTTGGTGTGGTTTCTTTTCTTTCATTAATGCGATAAGTGCCAAACATTAGCAGATGAATCTTAACCGTAAAATCGTCAAAACAAATTAAATAATGTTTTCCCCAGGTTTTAATCGCTTGTATAACTTTACCTTCTATTCGCTCTAAATCAATAGCGCTGTTTCCGGAAACCGAAATTATTTTTTGTCCTGCAAATTGTTCAGTTTCTTCTTTCAGAATTACGATAGACGGACCTTCGGGCATAATGAATATTTTTTTTGATTTTTGATTTAAATTTTAAAAAAAAGGAAAAAGTGCAGCTTTTATTGCTGCACTTTTTAGCTCTTTTGAAAACTAAGCTTCATCTTCTTCAGCAGCCTCAACATTAATTGCATTTACAGCAACTTCTGTTAATAGTTTATCTGCACCTTTTTCTTCATCAAGAGTTAATTCTAATAAAGAAGCGGCTTCTGTAAGACCAAGTGTTTCAGCAAATTGTCTTAAAGTCCCGTAAGTCGCAATTTCGTAATGTTCGATTTTCTGGCTGGCAGCAATAATTCCCGCATCACGAACAACGCCAATTTCAGTTTCTTCAAGGATGCTCTTACCTTCTTCAATTAGCCCCTCCATTGCATCGCATTTTTTTGCAGTTGCTTTTTTACCAATACTTGCAAAAACCTGTTCTAATCGGGTTACATGCTCTTCAGTTTCTGTTAAATGGTTTGTAATCGCATCAATTAGTTCTGCAGACGTTGCATTTTTTGCCATTAGCGGAAGCGCTTTTGTCAAAGCTTTTTCTGCCCAGTAAATGTCTTTTAATCCATCTTCAAACAGTTCTGTAAGTCCGGATGCAGCATTTGATTTTGGTTTTGTTACTCCTGCTTTAGTTGTTTGTTTTGGTGCAGCTTTTTTTGCGGTAGTTTTTGTAGTAGTCTGTTTCTTATCTTTAGTTTCCATGATAAATAATTTAATTGTTATTAATAATTGTAAAAGTACTTTTTGATTGGTGCCAAAGAGTTATAGTATTTCTTACATTATTTACAATATAATCATCTGTGAATTATAGAATTAGCAATTTTAATTCTATAAGACAATCCTACACCTTACTAATTAGATTTGTATTATACGAACAAATAAAATTAACTTGTCATGGAAACTACTGATAAAAGAAATAGCACTGTAGAAAATAGAGATCCGCGAAATCAAAATTTAAACAGACAAAACAATATTATGAACGAGAAGCTCTATGATAATGATGAAATAAGAAGAGCTAACCATCAGGGTGATGTTAAAAATTATGGTTTTACCATAAATGGATATGATCCTAATAAAGCCATTCCCGATCAGGAACGCGTTACAAATGAGGATGATTTAGACGATTTGGATGACGATTTTCATCAACCGGGCGATCTTGTAGATGACGCAGATGATTTAAATGATGAATTTGATAATCCATCGGATAATGTAAATGATGATTTTACCAATTCTGCAGATGAATTTGATGAGGAAGATGAGGAATACGAAGATGACAGAGAGGAAGAAGAGGAAGAAGAGGAAGAACTTGACGATCATACACATACTACGGGAGATCTTCTTTATGATGAAAATGCAGATAATCTTAACGACGAATTCGATAATCCTTCAGACTCTGAAGAATTAACAGAATCAGATGAAGATTTACAGGAATTAGATCCTGATGATGACGAAGATGATTTAGAAGACGATTTGGAACCAGGAGAAATCGAGGAAGAAGATTCTGGAGATGATTATAGTGATAATGATCCCAGAAAATTCTAAATTAAATATAGATTAAAAAAAATGCCGTTACTATCAATAGTAACGGCATTTTTTTGCCTTAAGCAGTTTATTTAATTTAATCCCCAATTTTAGTCAGCGTTGGAATATCGTCCATTCTTTCTAAACGTTCTGCAAGACCTAATCGAGCTTCTGTTAATTCAATTTCGGCTTTGCCCAATTCTTTATACCATTCTTCTTTTCCCGTTTCAGCTTTTTCGATTTTACGCATAATCTCAAAGATTTCGCCTTGCGCTTCCATAACGGCCAGTCTTTTATAGTACGTTAAACTTTCTGTCATGTGTGCAAGCGCAATCATAGCGGTTAAAAATGGATGATTATTGGTAACATTTACATCTCTTACCCTGCCATGTTCAAGCTCTACTTTTAAGGCAAAGGCAAACTCTTCCATATTAAATCGTTCGTGCCTGCTTTTTGGGTTCAAATAAGCCTTAATAGCTTCAACATTATCCATGGTTGAAAGATCAACATCGGTATCTTTATCTTCACTTAAATCTCTGTAAACAACTGCTGCAATAGCACGCGCTTCATCAATTGTGGGATCATTTTCAGGATTTTCAAAATCTCTTACCGACCAATCCCAATTTTCAGGATGAACAGGTTTGATGTATTTCTCACAAAAATCTGTTACATCATTTTTTAAGCTTACCATTTTGTCATCTCTTTTAATATAAACATCCTGATAAGCGCCACTTTTTGTTCCCATTTTATTTAGATTATTAGTTTAAATTAAAACGACACATGTACCAATGGTAATGTGTCGTTTTGTCCCCAACTTGAATCCCTTTTATATTTCTCAAAGTTGCTATATAAAAAAGGAAACTGTTAACTCAAAACGTTCAATTATTAGCTCAATCCGTTTCATAATGAAAATTCGGGCTGAAAATTTCCTATTAACTCTGAAAAAGCAATTTCAGAATGCGAAAAATACTTTTGATTGCTTTTGGTTTTTCTCGCTCTTTCAAAATATTTTTCGATAGAACCGTCTTCATAACTCGCCACAATTAACGGATGCACATAATAATTTTTGCACACATTTTTTGTATTTCCCAAAGCTTCTGCCGTGGTTTCAAAAGCAGTTAAAATATTCTTTTTAATTTCTTTTTCGTCGGTTGCAATTCCAATATCCATTAAAGTTTCAAAAAATATTAAAGAAGCAGCCCAGGTTCTAAAATCTTTGGCGCTAAAATATTTTCCTGTAATTTCATGCAGATAGCAATTGACCATATTACTGTCCAGAACTTTACGTTCACCATTTTCATCGTAATATTTAAAAACCTGCCAACCCGGAATTTCCTCGCAGCGGCTCACCAGTTTTATCAACTGTTTATTTCTTGTGGTTATGGTATGCTGCTTTCCTTTTTTTCCAACAAACTCAAACCGAAGTGAATTTTTATCGATATTGATATGTCTTTTTCTCAAAGTCGAAAGCCCGTATGATTTATTGTCTTTGGCGTATTTTTCATTTCCAATTCGGATATGGGTTTCTTCCATTAAGCGAATTACAAGTGCTGTAACTTTATTTTTACACCATTCTTTTTGTTCTAAATCTTCATCGACCTGTTTTCTTATTTTAGGCAGATATTTTCCAAATTCAGTTATTTTATAGAATTTTGTCTGATTCCTGATGAGATTCCATTTGGGATGATAGCGATATTGTTTTCTGTTTCTAACATCAGTTCCAACGGCCTGAAGATGACCGTTTGACAAATCTGCAATTCGCACTTTTTCCCACGCAGGCGGAAGCACGAGGCTGTTAAAGCGTTTTATTTCGCTTTTTGCTTTTATACATCTTCCGTTTTTTTTATAAACAAACCCCTCGCCTTCTCTGCAACGCTCGATCGTTAAGCTGTTGTCACTTACATATACTAAATCTAATTTTTCGAGAACCAATTGAGGAGATTGTATCAATTGTTTCATTAATTTTTCCTGAGAGAGTTTGGCATTCATAATTTATTGAAGAGATAAATTTTGTATTCTAGTTATTTCGTAATGATTTGATTAGGTTCCTTTTATTCATATAAGAGCGGCCTTCCACCCCTACTTTTCTGGCTTGCTGATAGAGCTCCTCTTTTGTCCATTCCTCATATGGTTTTGTTCTTCCGGCTTTTTCTTCTCCTTTAGTTGAATTAGCCGTTTGTCCATATTTTTCGTTACTTAAAGCCTTGTGTATAAGAGTTTCGTAATGTTCTTTGTTCTTGATTCCGGAATTTTGCATGACGATTAAATTTTACGGTTAATAATCAGTAAAGTGTAATGTCAAAGTTCTTTAAAAACAGCTTGAAATTCGTTATATAATTCTTTTGTATACTTTCATAATTAACTATACACCAAAGGGTTCTCCAAACAAAAAATCCCAAATTCTTTCGAATTGGGAGTCTTTTAAATATTTTAATTTATTACTCAAAATGGTCTTATTTTGATAGTATAATGACATATAGGTCTTAATTATGAGGTAATCTTACTTCTACATTTATCGGAATGCTATAAACGATAAAATATGAGATCGGCTAAATTATTTATTCTTGGAGAAGAGCGGGAGTTACTCTGGACTTATATGGATTATTACAAACATATAGCAGCAGATGGTTCACCTACAAGTAATCTGGAAGGAGGATTAATAAGGTTATGTTTTGTTTCGCAGGAAAGTGATGATGTTTTTTGGCATAATATGGTAAAAAAAGTCGATAAGGAAACGGAACGAATGGAAAAAGGAGAAATACATTTTTATAGCAAGGGCGACGAAGATATTCCCATACGGAAATATAAATTTAGTGACGCTTATTTGATAGAACTTTCAGAAACATTCTATGCGTACGGAACAGAAAATATGCAGACTGTTTTAACCATTTCACCCGCAATTCAAAATTATAGTTTTGAATATGATCTTGTAAAACATTGGCAAGTATCCAAAATTCCAACTGCGCCGGTTTATTACACGCCTAAAAAAGAGAAAAACCAAACCAGGGTAAAAACCATAAAGCGCATAACACCTTTGGATTTTGGTTCTTCAAATGATGGCACTGGAACAGGCGAGCAACAAGGAATGCTGTATGGCAAAGAATATGAATTTAAGGTTACAGAATATACCGAAGAAACACCAGATGATAAATCTAAAATAAAATGGGCTATTAAATATCATAGCTTATCCCAAAATAAATGGATAGAAAAAAATAGTTTTGTTACAGGCGATACCCTGAAATTTTTCTTAAACGAAAAAGACATGTGCGGGCGTTTTGTATATTTTCGTGCTTATATACAAGATGCTGAAAGTGAAGGCGAACTTAAAGTTTGGAAACATAATAGGTTTAGGTGGTTTGATAGGATGGTCTTTCAAGATGGATTAGCAGATAGAAAAAAAGATCCTTCAAAGATTGACCAACATGCAACTTCATTATGTGGTACTGCGGCTCTTTTATATTTTTACGCACAAGATTTGAAAGAAGACTTTTATAATAATTATATGTAATTCTTTAGAACCGGAGAAGCTATGGTAAATAGGTTTAAGTTGAATCCAAATTCACGTTTATACGACTTTAATCCAAACTTAAGTAATTTAAAGTTCCCACATTTTGATAGATTTGCTAGTGGGAAACCATGTATTCCTCATCAATTAATGCATCAAACAGATTGGGTTATCTTAGCAGGAACTAGAAGTTCTGATAATAAAAAATATTTGGGACATAAAGGAGAAGATTGGGATGCAATAAATTGGCCAAAGTATATGATTGATGCAGCAGTTAATTTATATGGAGCTACTATGGTTGCAGATGAAACCTTTATCATGACTGGTAAAAATTTTTCAAATAAATTATTAGAAATAGAAAAACTATATAATTATGGCTGGCGTATTATTATGCTTATTGATTCAGACATGTTAGATGACTCAATAAGCTATTTAGGATGTGCAACTCAATATCATTGGATTGCTTATGAAGGAAATTTACTTATAGATCCAATAAAGGGGGAATACAGTTTTTCATATTATTGTTGGCAAAGACTAAATATAGGTTCTCATATACGTAACTCTGTTTTTAATACTAATTTTTATGGATACATCAAGTTTAAAAAATAATCTAAGAATATTCCTTTTCTGCATTTTATTTATTAATTGTCAGAGTAAAGATGATAAATGTTATATACTTAAAAATCAGTTACCTATTATTTCTATTGGGAATGGTTCTGAAAAAGAAATAGTAAATTCTAAACTAATTCTTAAACGTAATGATATCAATATTGACACGGGTAATCTAATTGTATATTCTAAATCTGATAACACAATTGATGTTGAGATATCACTAAAAAAAATAGACACTATATATAAAACAGATATTATCGTTATTTGTATAAAAGATAAATGTTTTACACTTTCTGAAATTGAAAAGAAAGGCCTTGCTACATCTGGAAGACCATTTATGCTTAGTTACAAAATTAATCAAAAAAAATTCGTCGATAGAAATGGAATTTATGTTTTGCCAAAATAAAGCAACTTATAAACTTATATCATAGATTCAGATTTAATTGAAGATGTCTGGGATTATGGCTCAGCAGACTTACATTGGGTAGTTTTAGAATCGCCCATAACATGGAATTATACACCAAAATTTTTAGGAGCAAAAATAGATGAAATAGATTTTAGAGTATATTCGTGGGGTACAAATCCTTTTGGTAGAAATAGATATTTAAAAAAGAAAATAACATCTAGTCATTTTATAAATAATTATAATGGATATATTAAAATTAAATAAAATTGTATTACTTTTTTTTATTCTTATAAGTTGTAACAATAAAGATAATAATTGTGAGACTTTTGTAGCTTCAGGCGAGGGGTTTATGATTTCTTTTAAAAACTATTCACCAAAAGACAATAAAAAGATTAAAATATTCTGTAATAATAAAAAAATTAAATGGCAACAAGAAAAAGAGATAATTCATCCTTATTCACAAAATTATAATATTGTAGTGTTTGGAAAAATCTTTCTTGAAGATACTCTGAGAATTGATATTGATAATAAAAAATTAAAAATATATGATTTTGCGAACATAATTGAAGAAGGATTTGATGAAAGTCATCGAAAAATAAAATTCTGCAGGTATTTTAAATCTAAGATAAACAATCAGGAAACAAGAGATGAAGGCAATAACATAATATTAATAGATTTAAAAAAATATTGACGAATAATTTATGTCTAAATATTTGAATAATATTTTTTAGGACATATTCTTAATACAAATCCGTTTGTTCCTTCTAGATATTTAAAAAAGAAAATAACATCTAGTCATTTTATGAATAATTATAACGGATATATAAAAATTAAGTAAGAATGAAGAAAATAGTGCTTCTATTTTTAGGTGGATTAGTTGTATTTTTTATTTTTCAATTCTTTTATTTTATTGGTGCTAAATACATTAGAAATAATAAATGTAAGGAAAGTAAATATGTGGCTTGTGATGATGGTGTAATCATTGAATTTACTGGATACAAAATAAATGAAGTTGAAAATCTTAAAATATTCGTAATCCAAAAAGGAAATTTAAAAAAGAAAATAACTGCATTCTTTTATATTCACATCAATAGAACAAAAGAAGTTTGTGTTAAATCAACTAGAAACTTCCTTTATCAAGGCTTATAATGTTGAATGGTATCGAGTTATAGAAGGAGATTTTTTTTTGAAAAAATTCCCAATCTTGAAATCCTGTAACATTATTTAAAAATACTGTAAGACATTCCGCCTGCATCCTAAATAATTTTACATCATAACATTTAAACCATAAAATCATGAAAAAGTTACTATTAGCAGGAAAAGCTATTTTAGGCGCCGCACTAATCATTATATTTTTGAATTCTTGCAAAAACGAAACTAAACAAGAAGATCCAAAAGAGGTTGCTGAAGATGCAAATGAAACTAAATTTGATTCTATAGACAGCAAAGAAGATGATTCTCAATATCTAGTGGATCAGGCTGAAATCAACTTAGAAGAAATCGAAATAGGAAAACTAGCTCAAACTAAAAGTACAAATGCAGAAGTGAAAAAATTTGGTAAAATGCTTGTTGATGAGCACACTAAATCAGCTTCTGAAGTTAGTACTTTGGCTAAAACAAAAAACTTTACACTGCCAACTTCTTTAACTGAAGACGGTCAGGATAAGTTCAATAAATTAAACGAGAAATCAGGTGTTGACTTCGACAAAAAATTTGCTGATATGATGGTTGACGGTCACGAAAAAGCAATCGATAAAATCAAAAAAGCAGCAGAAAACGCAAAAGATGCAGATGTAAGACAATGGGCAACTAATAGTATTCCTGTTTTAACAACGCATTTAGAACATGCCAAAGTTTTAAAAGAAAGTTTGGATAAAAAATAAAAATTGGTACTGGTATTTTTTTTTGAGAAACCCCTTAAGAGTTGAATTGCTTAAGGGGTTTGTTTTTTTATTAAGGTACAAAGGCTCAGAGTTGCATACGTTCAAAGGTTTTAGTTTCTTTATCTATTTCTCTCACAATCACGAAACAGCAAAGTTTAAAAACCTTTGAACCTATGTACCTTTGTCACTTTGAACCTATTTCAAAGAAGCCATATCAATTCCAAAACGGTATTTAATATCTCCTTTAAGTAATCTTTTGTAAGCATTATTTACTCTTAGAAACTTACTTCTTCACTCCGTAACTAAAATATTCTTCATCTGTTACGCTCGCTAACCAGCTTCCTGAGCCTTTATCGATTTCTGTGATGATGGTGATGTAAGAGAATTTACTAAATGGTGTTGCGCCATACCAATGTTCTACTCCCGGTAAAATAGTAAGCACTTCATCTTTATGAAGTAATCGTATTGCCTGGCCTTTTTCCTGAAAATAACCAATTCCGTTTGTCGTGATAAGCAATTGCAAACTTGCGTTTACATGCCAGTTGCTTCTTGCGCCAGGTTCAAAAGTTACTTCTTTGATCATTGTATTTTCAGGGTGAATGTCGCTGGTTTGTTTTTTATAGGAAACATCACCAGTCATATAAGTATTGGGAACTTTCCCTTCTTCGATAACGGTAGAATAAGTTGTTGACATAATAAATTGGTTTTGAGTTTGGTTAATTAAAAACTATTATATTGCTCATCAGTTACAGGCTCAAGCCAGTCTACAATTCCCAGTTGGGTATTTGTGCTGATGGCAATATGGGTAAATTCGCTTTTTGGAGATGCTCCGTGCCAATGTTTAACTTCGGGCGGAATATTTACCACATCACCTTCCTGAAGCAACTGAATCGGTTTTCCAACTTCCTGATAGTAACCTGTTCCGTGCGTTACAATCAAAATTTGTCCTCCTGGATGTGTATGCCAATTATTTCTTGCGCCGGGTTCGAAAACGACATTACCAACTGCAGTATTTAAAATTGGGTCGTTTGGCACCAGCATTTTAACCCAGGCTTTTCCTGTAAAGTAATCTGCCGAAGCCAAATCGCCTTTAGGAAAAATTTCATTTAATTGATTTTCTGTAGTTTTCATAATTATTTGTTTTTTACTATCGGGAAAACTAAATCAGCAAAGCAAGAATGCGCTTTAAGAAGTTTTATTTAGTTCGCAGAAACCGATAAAGGATTAATACTAATTATTTCGAGGCAAAATTACTTTAGTAAATCCGATCTTAAATAACGATAATCAAACAAAAAATTAAGAATATGAAACAATTTACATTCTTAACGATTTCGGAATTGTCCCTGTAAGTCTTTTAAAGTAATTATTAAAATAACTCGGATATTCAAATCCAAGTGAGTAACCAATGTCGGCAATACTCCAGTCTGTGTGTTGCAATAAGGCTTTGGCTTCACCAATAATTCGTTCGGTAATATGCGCTGTAGTAGGTTTTCCGGTCACTTCCTTAACCGAACGATTTAAGTGGTTTACATGCACAGCAAGACTTTGGGCATAATCTTGCGGCGTTTTTAAAACAAGTGGCTGATCTTTAGTTTCAACGGGAAATTGTCTTTCCAGCAATTCCAAAAATAAAGAAGTTATTCTGGAAGATGCATTTTTATGTTTAAAGAAATTTTCCGACGGCTGCATTTTCATCGATTCATGTAAAATCAAATTGATATAATTGCGCATTAAATCATCTTTAAAAACATAATCTGTTTCTTGTTCTTCGATCATTTTTTGAAATAACGAGTCTACAAAAACTTTCTGTTCTGCTGATAATGAGAAAATTGGAGTTCCGCCAATTTTAAATAAAGGTGATTCATGAAGACTTTCTGAACGGTCGTTTACCTTTAAAAAATCTTCCGTAAAAACACAGGCATATCCTTCATAAGTTGGTGAAAGTGTATCCCACGAATATGGAATGTGCGGGTTTCCAAAGAACAAAATAGTTCCGTCGGTTTCGATTCCCCGATCTGCATAATGAATAAGACTTTTACTGGTATTAATACAAATTTTGTAATAATCCCTGCGGTTATACGTCGGAATTTTACTTATATCACCATTTATCTCATAAACTTTAAACCCTTTTAACTTTAAATCGTTAATTCCGAGTTCTGTTGCCTGACATGCGCTTTGCTCTTTCATTTTACAAAGTTATGAAAATCAAATAAAAGTCAAGAAAGTTTTTTTGTTTAAGGTTTCAGGTTTGCGTAATCGATTTTGATTGCGAATGATGGATTAAAATCCATCCCTACAATATGATCCGTTCCTCCGGAACTCTTTATAAAATTCCGGAGGAATGATTTATTTTGCAGCTAGGATTTCAATCCCTTGAAATGCAAAATAGCGCAAAAACCATAATAGATATCAAACCCGACAGGTTTTAAAACCGTTGGGTTATAAATACGTTACTAATTTACGCTCCGTTTGTCATCTCGACGGAGGAAAGATCACACTAGAAACTCCGCTATCAAAATCGCAAATCTTTGTAGCGTTACGCATGTGATCTCTCCTCCGTCGCGATGACAAAAACTTTGTGTGAACTTTAGTTTATAGACAAAGATTGAAATTGGAAACTTGAAACAAAACAAACTTGAAACCTGAAACTTTTTCTACAAGAAATGCAATTTCTCTTCCTCCAAATCTAAATGCAAAATATGCTTGCGCACAATTTCTTCATCAATTCGGTGATCTTTGTTTTTATCTGTAAGCCATTGTCTTTGCAGGTTTAATATTTCTCTGTAAACTTTTTTGGCCTCTTCGGTCATTAAAATATCTTCGTTGTTAGAAACGCTTGCATCTTCCCATTTTGCTGCGAGCTGCTGCAATACTTTTTCAGTTTCAAGATGTTGACTATAATTTGTTTTTAAATGATTCAGCGCCTGTTGAGAAAGCATTCGTCTTAACTTATTATACATTTCATCATCGGGCATAATAAAATCAGGATCAGACATATTGAGTTTTTTAATAAGCCACGGCAGCGTAAGTCCTTGTAAAAGTAATGTGGTTAATATCACAACAAAAGTGATAAAGAGAATCAAATTTCTTTGCGGAAATGCTGCTCCTCCTTGCGCATAAACCGGAATCGACAACGCCGCTGCCAACGACACAACGCCTCGCATACCGGACCAGCCAATAATTACAATTCCTTTGTAACCGGGGTGTCTGGAATCTGCAACTGTTATAAAATTTCGGGCTATCAAAGTCACAATTATTGCCGCATAAGCTGATATTAACCTTGCGATAATCAAAACCAATGTAATCAAAAGTCCATAACCAATCGCTGACGGAAGACTCACACCTCCCAATCCAGAAGTAATTTCGGGTAAGTCCAGACCAATAAACATAAAAATTAATCCGTTAAGAATAAAGCAGAAGCTTTCCCAGACATTAACGCCCCGCAATCGCGATGTACTGCTTAAAAACGAAAGTCGGTTATTGGATAATAATAATCCGCCACTTACAACGGCAAGAACACCAGAACTGTGAATTTCTTCGGCAACGAGATAAATAACATATGGCGTTACGATAGAAAATATGATATCGATATTGGCATCTGTCGGCAAATATTTATGCACTTTCATAAAAATAAAACCAATTGCTACGCCAACTCCAACTCCGGCAATTACCATCCAGCCAAAACTTGTTACAGCATTATACCAAACAAATTGTCCGGTTCCTGCGGTTATTAGCGCAAAGCGAAAAATAATCAGTGACGATGCGTCATTCAACAAACTTTCGCCTTCTAAAATAGAAGACAGTCGGCGGGGCACTTTTACAAATTTCAAAATGGCACCCACACTCACGGCATCAGGAGGGGAAACAATTCCGCCAAGCAAAAAACCAAGTGCCAGTGAAAATCCCGGTATAAAATAATTTGAAACCAATGCTACCGAAAGTGCCGTAAAAAACACCACCAAAAAAGCAAAACTGGTTATAATGCGTCGCCAGCGCCAGAGTTCTTTCCAGGAAATTTTCCACGACGCTTCATACAATAATGGCGGAAGGAATATGAAGAAAATTAGTTCGGGATCGATACGCAATTTTGGAATTCCGGGAATAAAACTAATTGCCAATCCCGCCAAAACCAATAAAACCGGATAAGCAACTTTTATTTTGTTGCTCGCCATAATAAGGAAAAGAATGACAATGACGATACCGATATAAAACGCAAGATTATCTAACATTGGAGAATTTTATTAAAAATTTATAAAGCTATAATCTTTTGAATATCAATATTAGGAAATATTTTTTGGATAAAGTAATTTCAATTGGCTGCGTTTTTATTTAAACACATAGAAACTTAGCTTTTTAAATTAAAAATTGAGAATTAAAAATTAAAATAATTCTAAGAATTCACAAGGCTGTTATGTACGTTTGAACACATAGAAGCATAGAATCTGTGCGTTTAAAAAAGGCGTTTCACTTAGTTAAAATAAACATAGTTCAAAATGAAAAAATCTCGATTTTCTAAAACCAACATTAATTTTAATTTTTAATTCTCAATTTTTAATTAAAAAATTTTATTTCACACTAACCGTTCCCGTTTTTAATCCTTTGGCTGTACCCGATAAAATAACTTCGCCCGCATTTTCGTCTTTTTGAATAATGATTTGTGCGTAACCGTTAAATAATTTTCGTTTCCACGATTCTGCAGGAGTAATTACCTGAATAATTCCGGGATCAGTATTCATCACATCCCAGTCCTTATTTTTTTGCAAAGGCGGCGCAATAATCTGAATGGTGTTTAAACCCTGTTTTAAAACAGCAGCATTCAAAACATATTTTTGATCGTCTTCTGAACTTGCCGGAATTTTATTTCCGTTCACAAAAACGACTGCATTTATTCCGATTTTTTTATAAAAGAAAGTAACCCTATTGGTTTTAATATTGTTTTTTAAATCAAATTTTCCACGATACACATATGCAGGAGCCTGATTTTTATAATCTCTGTCTTTAAAAGCTTCTTTCCAGTTATTATCTGCTTCAACGGTAATTTGGTTAGGAATAGTAGCCGACGCCAATTTCTTCTCCTCAAAATTAGCTATAGCAACCAGTTCTATGTTATCAATAAATTTATCTCTTTCTAACGATGTTGGGTTACCATTTCCTACTCCAAGAATCTTTCCGCCTTTTATAGTAAAAGTCATTTCGTGATTGGCAGTTGGTACATGAGCGCCTTTTTCATCTATTGTTTCAGCCGTAATAACCACAACATTTGCATTCAAAATATTTTCTTTATCAACAGAAAGTTTGATGTTTTGAGCATTTTCTGTCGTTTTCTGAACGTCCGAAAGCACCTTTTTTCCGTTTTTATAACCAACCGCTTCAAGCGTTCCCGGAACATATTTTACCTTCCATTCTAAATGTCCGTTTTGTTCCATTTTCTTTTTACCGAGACTCTCTTTATTCAGGAAAAGTTCCACTTCATCACAATTAGAATGTACCCAAACATCAATTTCTTTTCCTGTACTCCAGTTCCAATGTGGCATAATGTGCAAAACTGGTTCTGTTCCCCACCACGATTTCAAATAGAAAACATTGTCTTTCGGGAAACCGCAAACATCCATCATTCCAAAATACGAAGTAACCGATGGCCAGCCGTAAGGAGTTGGTTCTCCGCGATAATCAAAACCTGTCCAGATAAACATTCCTGCTAAATATGGTCTTTCAGCATAAAATTTCCAGCCTTCTTCAATACTATAAAAACTCGGACGCGGTTTTTTGTCGTAAGCACTTTGGTAATGTTTGGCATCATCTGTAAAATAAACACCGCGCGTTGCAAAAGTAGAACCTTCCTCTGTTCCCATTCCCGGTTGTTGTTTAAACTGGTTTCTGTGTGCATCAATATCGCCGTTGCCCATGTAATTATAGCCCATAATTTCGACAACAGATGAAATTCCGCTTTTAAAACCACTGCTAATTCCCACTGTTACAGGTCTTGTAGCGTCGATACCTTTCGCAAATTCCTGCATCACATTCGTAATACGTTCGCCTGTACTATTGCCTTCAATATTCCATTCTTCATTTCCTACCGACCAGCAAAAAATACTCGGATGATTGCGATCGCGTTTTATCATGCGTTCCAAATCATTCAAATGATAATCATTAATTCCCATCAAACGGGTTTCATCAATAACCAGCATTCCCAGTTTGTCGCACGCTTCGAGCAATTCAGGCGTTGGCGGATGATGCGAACAACGATACGCATTCGAACCCATTTCTTTCAGTTTTTTAATTCTGAAATACTGCAATTCATCCGGCAAAGCGGTTCCAATTCCTGCATGATCCTGATGATTGTTTGTTCCTTTTAGTTTTACCGGTTTTCCGTTAAGGAAAAAACCTTTCTCTGCATCAAACTTTATAGTTCTAATTCCGAACGGAGTTTCATAACGGTCTATAATTTTTCCTTCTTGTTTAATTTCAGTTATTAAACGATATAAGTTTGGGTTTTCTATATCCCATAATAATGGATTATTAACCGTTAATTTTGAAGTATAATTTGTTGTTTTATAAAAATTGGGAGCAGTTCCGTTTTCAGAAACCGTTGCAATTTGTTTTCCCTGAGCATCCAAAATCGTTTGAACAATTTCGATTGCTCCTTTATAATTTCCATTGTTTTCGATAGTAGTTTCAGCCGAAACTTCCGCTTTATTTTCTTTTATTTCAGAAGTTACATAAGTTCCGTTTTGCGCCACATGAAGCGGATTTGTCTTCTTCAGATAAACATGTCTGTAAATTCCCGCGCCTTCATAAAACCAGCCTTCTTCCATTGAGGCATCAACACGCAAAACAATTGTATTTTCTCCGCCGTAATTCACATAAGCTGTTACATCATATTCAAAACCATTGTAACCGCTCTCTTCTGTTCCAAGGAAATAGCCGTTAAAAAACACTTTCGAATTTCTAAAAACGCCCTCAAATTTTAGGGAAATAATTTTGCCTTTATCAGTTTCGGGAATACTAATTTTTTTTCGGTACCAGCCAATGCTTTTTTCAGGAAAACCTTTTCCGGCAGTTTTAAAACCGTGACTAAAACTCGCTTTTTCACTAAAGGATTGTTCAACCGCCCAATCGTGCGGAAGATCTAATTTTCTCCATGCTCTGTCATCAAAATTGCTTGCTGCCGGACCATCACCAAATCCCGTTTTGGTTAAGTAGGAGAAGTAGCCGGTTGCATGACCAAAATCTTTCCCGGTATCAAATAAATGTCCAAATGAAAACCGCCAATCTTTATCGATCAGGGTCAAATCTCTTTCTGATTTATTTTGTGCCGAAGCAGGATAGAAAATAAGAAAAATAAAACAGAACAGAATTCCTTTTGAAAAAATAGCTTTCATAAAACGTGGTTAACGGAAATGGTTTGAAAATAGCGATAAAAATATTGTTTTTAATTTGATTAAAATAATAGTATTTTATCAAATCTTGTTTATTTCCCTTTAAATTAAGCGTAAAAATTAGATATTAAAAATTTAGAATGATTCTACTAGCAGTTCTTTAGGAAGATCTTGTTCTTTTGGTGTAATTTTATATTGAAATTCAACCAAAAAAAATAGTACCATGAGTGTTATTAAAGATGAAGATACGCTTCTTAGCACTATTAAGCGTATAGATCAGGAAATTGACAAACTAAATGATCAGAAAATAATTGCTTTTTTTGATCATCTTGGATTGAGCGAAAGAGACGATGTGCCAAAGAATTTTCTGGATTTTGAAACCATTCTTATCGTTGTGCCAAACCGACATATTTCGCATCAATTAAAATATTTTAAATATTCAATCGCAAGACTTTCTTTCGTTACCAATCCGTATGCGAAAAATATTCACGTTTATGATTTTAAAGAATGGGATAGCGTGACCAGAAACAAAACACAATTTCAGGTAAGAGAATTGCTAAAGACCAATTTTGGAGGTGTCAGAACTATTATTGATGGGTTAAACTAATCTGAAGTAACTAATAATGAAGTGGATCACAAGAGAAAGACCAAAAATTGACCGAATAGCATGTCCCTGGCTAATTCAAAAATTTGTTGATCCCGAAGCTGAATTTATTTATGTTCCTTTTGATCAGGTTATAACCAAAGCAAAAGAATTAGATGCGATTCCTTTTGATATTCCTGATGTCGAATTTACTCATTATAATGAAGAATGTACTTTTGATTACATTATAAAAAAGTATCAAATTAAGGATCCTGCGGTATTGATTATGGCTAAAATTGTTCGTGGCGCAGATACGGACAGACACGAAATCGCAAAAGAATCAGCGGGACTTTTCGCAATTTCTGCCGGGCTTTCTTATAATATCACAGACGATTTAGAATTGCTAAAAAATGGAATGATCCTTTATGACGCGCTTTACAGCTGGGCCGGACATTTATATAAACAAAACCATTTGCAAAATAGTCCATTCGAAAATTTGCTTCATGAAGTTTACAATAAATTTTTAAACGAAAAAAAATCAAGCAAAAAAACACCTTCCTGGGTTACGGATTTAAAAGAAATAATTCAGGATCAAATCGACGCTCAATTTACTTTTGATCTCAAAAAAATTTCCAATGATTTAGAACTCAATCCGTCTTATTTATCGCGGGAGTTTTCTAAATACTTTGAAGATTTAAATTTTGGAGAATATGTTCGAAAATTACGCATCGAAAAAGCCATAAATCTTATTCAGAATTCGACTTATACGCTAACTGAAATCGCTTACATGACAGGCTTTTCAGATCAAAGCCATTTTACGAGAATATTCAAATTACATACAGGAAAAAATCCGTCTTCGTATCGAAAAAATGCCCTTAAAAGTAATTCAGATGGAAAAAGTAAATAACTCCTACTATCTTTTTATTTCAAAAATATTGATAAACTTTTTTTCTAGCTTTTGTCGTTTTCGCTCTTCATACCATCTCGAATAGAAAGTCAAAAAAAGTAAAAACAAATTAACAATTGTAGACGCTCGTCTTAGTCCTCTTGCAAAAAAGAGAAAAAATATATTAATTGCCAGAATCAAAATTATTGGAGAATAGTGCGACCAAAATTGCTGGTATTTATTACCCGCTTCCACAATATATTCTACTGTGACTCTATCATTAACTATTTTATACTTTCCATTTATTATATAATATGTTGATGCCTTTAATGAATTAACAGTCAGACTAAAATTGTTATCATCAAAAAATCCATAAAAAGGCTTTACTGCACCAGATAAAGGAAAGACTCTAACCTGCCCCAATGCTGCTTTTGGAGAACCAATTTCTGTATTATCAGTTAATCTTCTACGGAATTCTGACAAACTTAGATTTGATTGCATAAAGTATTTGTTTCAGGTTTTGTTTTTGTTTCAGGTTTCAGGTTCACTTTGTGTTTATATAACCGCAAAGTCCGCAAAGTTATCGCAAAGCACGCTAAGCTTTATAAACTTTGCGTTCATAGCGTAAATCTTTGCGAACCTTGCGGTTAAGTCGAACCTGAAACAAAACTTTTACTGTCCTACAATACTCTTCACCATTTCATTCAAGGCATTTCCATGAATGTTTTTGGCTATGATAATTCCGTTTTTATCTACTAAAAAGTTTAGCGGAACTGATTGCAACATATAATCACCAACAACTGGTGAAGTCCAGTATTTTAAATCACTTACTTGTGTCCATGGCAATTTTTGTTTCGCAATTGCTGCCAGCCAAAGCGGTTTTTTAGTATCCATTGATACGCTGTAAATCAAAAATTTTCCCTGATAAGTGTTGTATAATTTTAGCAATTCAGGATGTTCTTTTGTACAAGGTCCGCACCAGGATGCCCAGAAATCAACCAAAACCAAATCTCCTCTTAAAGAAGAAAGCACAACGTTGTTTCCTTTTGGATCCGGAAGATCAATTTCCGGTGCGATGTCTCCAACATCAGTTCCAACAACCTGAGCTTTTGAGTTTGTTACAATGCACAATAAGAATCCTAAAATAAGTAAAGTTTTTTTCATAGTAATTATTGATAAGTTTGGGGTATCATTTTTGATTTTATGCATTTTTGTCATCCTGAGGAACGAAGGATCACACTATAAACTCCTCACAGTATTTCTCCAATCTTTGTAGAGCTACTTGTGTGATCCTTCGTTCCTCAGGATGACAAGATCCTTTGCGAGATTAATCTACAAGCAAATATAAATTTTCTTTATTAAATCTTTGAATATTTCTCCTCTCCTTCTTAAAATTATCCTAAAAAAAAATCTTTAAATTGATATATCGGGAAAAGTCGATATATTTGCACCATGGAAAATATAGAAATCTTTAAAGCATTATCTAATAAGTCCAGATTGCAAATGCTGGAATGGTTAAAAGAACCTGAAATTAACTTTCCGGATCAGCTTCAGCACGCCGGATTTGAACACGGCGTTTGTGTGGGACAAATACAAGCCAAAGCCGGTTTGACGCAATCAACAGTTTCAGAATACCTGTCTATTTTACAGCGCGCCGGTTTCATCGAATCCAAACGCGTAGGACAATGGACTTACTATAAACGCAACGAAGGTGCCTTTGAAGCACTCAGTAAATTAATTCAATCTAATTTGTAAATTACTATGAGTACAAACAACCTGTTTTCTCCATTTAACTTAAAAACGTTAAATCTTAAAAACCGAATCGTAATGGCGCCAATGACGCGTTCATTTTCTCCAAACGGAATTCCAACTGATGAAGTAGCCGCTTATTATCAAAAAAGAGCTGAAGGTGAAGTTGGTTTAATATTATCTGAAGGAACTGTAATCGACAGACCATCCTCATCAAACGACGGAAATGTGCCTCATTTTTATGGTGAAGCATTAAATGGATGGGAAAAAGTAATTAAAGAAGTTCACGCTGCAGGCGGTGCAATGGGCCCACAGATCTGGCATATGGGAATTATGGACAATCACCATTCAGGATGGGTGCCACCAGTACCTTTTGAAGGTCCGTCAGGACTAAACCGACCAGATTTCAGCAACGGAAACACGATGACTGAAAAAGATATCGAAGATACTATTATGGCTTTTGGTAAAGCTGCTGCTGATGCCAAAAGATTAGGTTTTGATACCATCGAAATTCACGGTGCACACGGTTATTTAATCGACCAGTTTTTTAGAGCTGAAACTAATTTACGTACCGATATTTATGGTGGAAAAACATTGCCGGAACGTAATCGTTTTGCCATTGAAGTAGTAAAAGAAATTAGAAAACAAGTTGGAAATGACTTCGCCGTTATCATGCGTTTTTCTCAATTTAAACCTTCTGATTACAATTATAAACTGGCTAAAAATCCACAGGAATTAGAAGCGTGGCTTAACCCTCTTGTTGATGCAGGTGTTGATATTTTACACTGTTCTCAACGTCGTTTTTGGGAACCTGAATTTGAAGATTCTGATTTGAATTTCGCAGGATGGGCTAAAAAAGTTACGGGAGCACCAACCATTACGGTAGGTTCTGTTGGGCTTTCTGGCGATTTCTTCGGAGCTTTTGCAGGAGAAAGTTCTGAACCAACTTCTTTGGAAGAATTAAACAGACGTTTCGACCGTGGCGATTTTGATTTAGTTGCCGTTGGAAGACCTCTTTTATCTGATCCTAATTGGGTTGCCAAAATCAAAGCAGGGAAAACAGATCAATTGAAAGGTTTTAGTAAAGAAGCTTTGGGAGCATTGGTTCTTGAATAAGTTTTTTTTTAAAGGTTCAAAGGGACAAAGGTTCAAAGGGACAGAGTTTTTCTTTGGATTAATTATATGCAACATGCCCAATTTATAATTGTAAAGATGAACAATTATAGACATGCAAAATCGTAGAGACGCACAGCAGTGCGTCTACACAATGCATATTCGCAAATAAATATACAAAAAGGGATGAAAATATAAAATTCATCCCTTTTTTTAATCATCATCTTCATCACCTGATTCGAAAAATTCATTTGGATCAAAAGGAATATCTTCATCCAGATCTTTATCATGCGCGTTTACACCAGGCGGATTAAATAATCCCCAACTGTCTTTAATGTGATTCCACATATCAAAATTTGCAACCCAATCAATAAATAACAATCGAAATTCTTCAATTGTATTTCGCAGTAATTCAATATAATCTTTATCTGTAATACCTTCTTCATATCGTAAACTACCGGCCTGAACATATAATTCCCTTGCTGCTTTGCGAATGATAGTTGCATTTTCCATTCGAAGATCATATAAATCTCCTCCTTCTGCTCCGGCGATTTTTACAGGAATCAACATTGCATTTTCTAACATATAACGAACTGTCGTTTCTTGCAAAAATTCGTTTTCTACAGGAATTATTTGAACCAGTCCCTCTGTTAGTCTAAAAATTTGTTCTGCCTTTTGATATATTGGCATATTATCGGTTTTGTCTGCTTCTGGCATTTTTTTATCGTTTTTTGTTCTTCCAAATTTAAAATATTAATAAAAGAAAAATGAATGAATTAAATTACATTTTTTTATTTATTTCGAACGTTTTTATTCTTTGTCGACATACTTTGTGTAGACGCACTGCTGTGCGTCTCTACGATTATGGGATCGGATAAATTTTGGAATCGGATAATTTGGAATCGAATAATTTGGAATCGAATAATTTGGATCGAATAATTTTCTTAAATAAAAAAGGGATGAAACACAAACGTTTCATCCCTCAATTTGAATATCTACAACTAACAAAATTAGAAATTCAATCTTTTTATTTAGGTTCAAAGTTGCATAGGTTCAAAGGCACAAAGTTTTTTCCCTCTGAACCTTTGTTGCTTTGTCACTTTGAGCCTTTGAGCCTTTGAACCTTTATTACTTTGAACCTTTGCTTCTTTTAAGAAGCCAATTTCTAACTGGTTCGTCATACAATTTCAAACATAAATACGCCATTATAATACTGGCAAGTAAAACTCCGATTCCTACTACATACCCATCTGCAATTGAAACTTTATTATCTACAACCCAAGCCGTAAACCAATAAATTAACGGATAATGTGTGATGTAAATTGGATATGAAATATCTCCTAAAACTTTACATACTTTAGTCGAAAATGCACTTTTAATTTCTCCCCCGGCACCAATCGCAACAATAAGAGGAAAAACTAAAATGATACAGAAAGATTCATATAAACCATTCATCCATAAAGTGTTTTCGTCACCAAATCTTGGTAAGGCAAGCACAATTGTGATTAAAATACTGCAAACCCAGAAAGCGCCTTTTATGTGAATTAATCTTCCTAAACGGGAAAGTAAAATCCCTGCAAAAAACGGAAATAATAAACGGGTGAAACCAACATTCATTTGTTCCAGATTTAAGGACCATCCGCCAATAACATCTCCTTTTGGACCAAAAACGGTATAATTAATAAGTAAACCGGCAAATATCAGGACAAAAAAACCTAAAACTTTATTGGAGAATTTACGGAAGATTAAAGCGTACAAAATATTTGCTATATATTCGAAGAATAATGACCATGCAGGTCCATTTAACGGATGCATTTCGCCCCAGCCTCTAATTTCTAATGATGGCGGAATTGGTAATAATGTAAACCCAATAACCATGGTTATAATTACTTTCCAAACTTCCATTCCGGCAATCATCGGAAATAAAATATCCGACGCCTGAAAGTAATAGAAAATGGCGCCAATAATCATTCCCATAATGACCATGGGCTGCAAGCGTATTAAACGGCGTTTGTAAAATTCCCATTGCGACATTTTTACCCAGCGATCATCATACGCATAAGCAACAACAAATCCGGATAAAAGAAAAAAGAAGTCAACGGCAAGATAACCGTGATTGATGATTTGTATAAAACGATTTCCGCCGCCAAAAGCTTCAAAAATATGGAAAGCAACGACTAAAATCGCCGCCACTCCGCGTAAACCGTCTAAAATTTCGTAATGTTTTTTTGGTTGAATTTCTGTCATAAAATGGTTAATGGTTGATGGTTAGTTTTTAAATTTTATTGAGATGATTGAACCGCAAAGTCCGCAAAGGTTTTACGCAAAGATCGCAAAGCTTTGCGCAAAACTAAACAATTATCTAATTTTCAAATTATCTCAATTATCTAATTAATCTACTCTTGATGGTTTTTCAACCATTCCAGTCTTCTTTGATCTGGTAAATGGGTTACTTTAAAGTTTTCGAATTTAGCTTCAAAACCTTTTCCATCTGGAGAAGCGGCCATTAACCCAACCATAACGGGCGTATTGTCCTGCAAAGGCGCATTTCTGGCCAGGATATAATTTTTATCATCAAAAGAGTAGAAAACTTCAACAGCATCCAATCTTCTCACGACTTTTATCCATACAAATGGTGGTGCTTTTTCTAAAGTTGTTACGCTCCAATCGCTTTTGTCGTGTGTTACAACCGTACTAATATTAAATTTTCCGTCCACAAACTCCACTCCTGTTTTGATGTAGTTTTTTTCATCAATACGAAGCATTAATCCCATTTGGTCAAAACGCGCAATGTAGCTTCCGGTTAGTTTTACTTTAGCTTCAAATTCGCCGCCGTAAGTGGCATAATAAAACGGGGCATCGTCAACCGTAAATCCGTAATGCGAAATTCGCCAGTAATCGCTATTTGCTGTAACGTTCATGATTAAAGCATTGTTTTTAATTTCCCATTTTTCAGGTTCATTAAACCATTGCATTTTGTTCAGGCTTTGCGCCGAAAGATTCTGTGCCAAAAATAAAACTACGGCACTAAGTACAATTTTTTTCATGTGATTTATATTTTTTAAAACATTAATTTTTTATTTTTTTACCATTAAGATATTAATTTTAAGTTCGTTGGCTTAACTTTCTTGATCTATTTTTTTTAACCACAAAGCTTAATTAACTTAATATCTTAATGGTAAAATATTTAAGTTTAACCAAACACAAAGCTTATTTAACTTAATATCTTAATGATAAAATTATTTAAGATAAAGCTTCCTAATATTTTACCTACAACTTACTTCTAAAAGCAAAGCCGCAATTTTTTACAATTGCAGCTTTACAACCAACCAATTTAGAAATAATGAAACTATTGAAGTGAGAATCCCACTTTAGATTTTATATCTGTTGAAGAGGCACCAACGATTGCTTCAAAAGCGCCCGGTTCTGCAACCCAGTCGTGTTTTTTATCATCAAAAAAGCTCAAAGCTGTTTTATCAATTGTAAAAGTCACCGTTTTTTCTTCTCCTGCTTTAAGCGAAATTTTCTCAAAACCTTTTAATTCTTTTATCGGACGAACTAATGAAGATTTTAAATCGCTGATATAAAGCTGAACAACTTCTGAACCTTCACGGGTTCCAGTATTTTTTACTTTTACAGAAAACATAATTTTTCCATCAGCAGAAACCTGTTTTTTATCCGCTGTCACTTTTCCATATTCAAAAGTCGTGTAACTTAATCCGTGACCGAAAGAGAATAATGGTTTTGCTTTTTGTTTATCAGCATAACGGTATCCAACAAAAATGCTTTCATTGTATTTCACATCATCTCCGCCAGGAAATTCTCCTAAAGCGTGTGCACCGTTATCAGACAATTTTACAGGGAAAGTAAAAGTCAATTTTCCTGACGGATTTACATCTCCAACTAAAACAGCTGCTAAAGCATTTCCTGCTTCTGTACCTAAAAACCAGCCTTGTACAATTCCCGGAACTTCTTTTACCCACGGCATTGCCACGGCATTTCCTGAAATATTTACAAAAACTATATTTTTATTCACTTTAGCCAATTCAGAAATTAATTTGTCCTGACCATACGAAAGTTCTAATCCTTTACGATCGTGACCTTCTGCATCCTGATTGTCGCTTTTGTTTAAACCTCCAATAAAAAGCACAATATCAGCATCTTTAGCCACTTTTAAAGCTTCTGCAGTTAGTTCAGCAGCAGAACGTTTGTCTTCTAAACTTACTTTTGCAATAACGCCGTTATAATTACTTGTCGGATCTCCCACATAACCGCGAGCGTAAACGATTTCAGCCTGATTGCCAATTCTTTTCTTTAATCCTTCCAGCGGTGTAATTTCATATCTTGCTTTCAATGAAGAACTTCCTCCTCCAACAGTCATCATTTTAATAGCATTTTCACCAATTACAGCTATCTTTTTAGTTTTAGAAAGATTAATTGGCAAAATATTATTGTTGTTTTGAAGCAAGACAATTCCTTCTTCGGCAATTTTTAAACCTGCTTTTGCGTGCTCTTCTGTTCCAAAAGATCCAAAAGGACGGTTTTTATTCATCGTTGTCAGGAAAGCCAAACGTAAAATACGACTTACTTTCTCGTCTAATTCTTTCGTTCCCACTTCGCCTCTGGCAATCATAATGGAGTATGGTTTTGCCAAAAAGTAGTTGTCATAAGCATTGCTCGTTCCCCACGAAAGTCCATTTGTCCAGGAACCAAATTCCATATCCAAACCATTGTGAATTGCTTGTTTAGTGTCATTTACTCCACCCCAATCTGAAACTACAACGCCTTTGAATCCCCATTCTCCGCGAAGAATATCGTTTAGCAAAAACTCATTATGACAACATTGCTGTCCTTTATATTTATTGTAGGATCCCATAATGGCCCAGGCATCGCCTTCTTGTACTGCAGCTTTAAAAGCCGGCAAATAAATTTCGTATAACGCTCTGTCATCAACAATTACGTTAACCGAGTTACGATTTGTTTCCTGATTATTTAAGGCAAAATGTTTTACGCAAGCCGCAACTCCGTTTGATTGTACTCCTTTAATATAAGGAACCACCATTTTTGAAGTCAGGAAAGGATCTTCACCCATATATTCAAAATTACGACCATTTAATGGCGTTCTGTAAATATTAACTCCAGGTCCCAATAGTACATTTTTATTACGATAACGTGCTTCTTCACCAATTGATTTTCCGTATAAAGAAGCCATTTCTTTGTTCCATGTTGCAGAAAGTGCGGTAAGTGCCGGAAAAGCAATACAGGAATCGTTTGTCCAGCCTGCCTGATCCCATTCGTCCCATTTAACTTCGGTACGAATTCCGTGTGGCCCATCGGTCATCCAGTTTTCCGGAATTCCCAAACGCGGAACACCAGGCGAACTAAATTTAGATTGTGCGTGAATCATGGCAATTTTTTCGTCGGTGGTCATTTTTGAAAGTGCATCTGCCACACGCTCTTCAATCGACTTTTTATCATCAAGATAAACCGGAACTTTGTTTTGGGCATTCATCCCAATCGAAGCCAACAAAAGTAAAACAACAATTGTTTTAACGTTTTTAAACATAACTATAATTTATTAAAGCATTAATTTATATATAAGATAGCTTTGTGTCAAAAGTACCCTTTAATAATATTGTAAAGCTAAAACGTTATAGTATGCATGAGATTTGTAAACGAAAAAAAGTAGTGAAATAAAAATTTAAAATATTGATTTACAAATATTTAATAAATTTTAAAGCCCAAAAAAAGTAGTGGTTTTAAAACAAAACATTACACTTTCAGTGAAATTAAACCTATTTTCATGACCATTTCTTCAAAATCATTTCGCGAAACTGCGGCTTTATTTCGAGCTCTGGTTCTATAGTTGTAAATTGTGCTTAAAGAGTAACGAAGAAAGGCAGCAATTTTTACGCTGTCGGTAATTCCGAGTCGGATTAAAGCAAAAATTCTAAGTTCTGTATTGAGCAATTCACCTTGTTTCAAAACGATTTGTTCTTCTTTAATCAGCAATTCGTTAAAGTCTTTCACGAAAGTGGGATATAAATTCAGAAATATAATATCGAAGTTTTTATATAATTCTTCGAGTTCATTATCAACCAAAGTAGTTGATTTTAGCATTTTATAAATTTCATCAAACTGTTTTGCCGTCGCTTTTTTGTTTAAAATAATGCGATAGTTTTCTAATTTATTGATGTAAGCCGAACAGAGATTGAAAAAATGCGCAATATATTCTTCCTTAACGTGATTGGATTCTGATAATTGCGAATTACGTTCCTGCAACTGATTATTGGTTTCGGTAATATCTTTGTTTAATTCTGCCAGTTTTTGGCTTGTTTCGTATAATTCTCCACGAATTCTCGAAACTTTTTTCATTTGTTTGTAAACGTAAATAACCGCCACAATCAAGAATACAGAAAGTAAGCTAATGCATAAAAGATACAATTGCAATTCTGTTTTTCTTTTGGCTTCTTTTTCTAAATAAACGGTATTGATAATCGAATAAACTTCTGACATTAAGAGAGTTCGAAATTGTACATTGCAATACAACGCGTCTTCAATTGCCGATTGTGTGAGCTTGTACGCCATATCGACATCGCCAGCTTCATAAAAAACCAAAGCCAGTTCCTGAAGCGATGCATTGTCTTTATTTGCATTTTTAATATCTGCGGTGGCAGAAAGTGCGTAATATTTTTTTCGCAATTCTAATTGATGCGTTCCCTCATAAATACTTCCCAAAAGATAGGTAATCATGGCATATTGCGGATTATCTTCTTTGGTTTTTTTCAATAAATCCAGTAATTGTTTTTGCGAAATGTCTATTTTTTTCTGAGACATTCGCTGCTGAATTTTATTAATCTGATAGTTTAAACTATTTGGATCCAAAACCATTAGCAGCGAATCACGGTATTTTCGTATTTGCTCAATGTATTTTATATCGTAACTATTGGCCGCATAATGCTCAAAAAATTCACGATACGCGACGTAATAATTAGGAAGCAATGTTTTTGATAATGCTTTTTTGTTGATGCTTTTTAAAATAGCTTCAGATTCACGGTATTTTCCCGAAGAAGAATATAGCGTAACCAATTGAATATTGGCTAAATCCGAAAGTTCTTTGTTTTGAAGTTCTTCAGCAATTTTCAGGTTCTTTTTTACATAAAAAATAGCCGAATCTGAATTGAATTTTTGGTATTCTGTATATAAAGTTTTGTTGTAATTGTATTCTTGCTCCTTACTTAAATCAGCCGATTTTATTTTTTTGAAATTTAAAATTCGCTCTTCTTTTAGCTCCACATATCGCTGTTTATTTTTTAAGGCGTCGTTTAGTTTCTTCAAAATAGTATCTGTACTATCCGATGCAAAAACAGGATTTCCTAAAAGAACGAACAAACAAAACAACAGATAATTTTTCAAACCAATTTAAGATATAATGAGACTTACAAATATAAGAAAGTGTGCCAACAAAAATGAATTATTTAGTAAGTCGTGAAATTTGAATTTAGTAACAAAAAATATTAAAAAAACCAATTGGGAGCAATTTATAAAAATTTAATTAAACACATAGAAACATAGATTTTTTGATTTTAAAAAAAGTAAATTAAAAAGAAACTCGTTTCTCACAAATAGTCCCGATAGCTATCGGGATGCATTAATGCAAGTGAAACGCCTTTTTTGAGTTCAATAATTCTATGTTTCTATGTGTTAAAAAATAATTACACTCAGCGGGTTATAAAAAATATTTTAAGACAAATCAAAATAATGTTTTTGTAGCTTTGTTTTAATTGAATTTCTTACCTTTTAAATCCAAAAAAACATGCCACATTTTATTATTGATTGTTCTGAAAACGTAATCCGAATGAGATCTGCAGATGAAATAATGCAGGAAGTTTTTGATGCCGCTTTGTCTACGGATCTTTTTATTGCTTCTGAAATTAAGGTTCGCATTAATCCCTTTGCGTATTATAATAACGGAAATAGTTTAGACGATTTCATTCACGTTTTTGGATATATTATGGAAGGTCGAAATACAGACCAAAAATCAAAATTGTCAAAAGCAATTGTAACCAAACTGAATGAAATTCTTCCTGAAGTTCCCGTAATTTCAATCAATATCAAAGATTTTGAAAAAGCGAGTTATTTTAATAAAACTATGATTTAAACTCAAATCACAACTCAATGATATTATTAAAATTGATTTCATAATTATTTTGTCATAAAAAAAATAATTCCACTTGTTTATTCAAATCTGAATATTCAAGCGGAATTATAGGCCTTAATCAATTTTTATCTAACCAAAAATATACTTTTGTAATTAAGGTTTAAGCTCTGTAAACTTACTATCTGCTTCAAAAGCTTTTTTTACTTTTTCAACTGTAATTTCTTTTGCTACTGAAAACTCAGCTGTCTTTTTAATATCTTCAGATGAAGCTCCAACCAAAACTTTATAAGTTCCGGCTTCTGCAATCCAGGCGCTTTTATTTTCTAAAAACGAAGCCAGATCTTTAGGGGATAATGTCAATTGCAACGTTTGGCTTTCTCCCGGTTTTAATTCTTTGGTTTTGCCAAAAGCTTTTAATTCTTCTTTTGGTTTATCAATAGATTTTGCCGGAGCCGAAAGATAAACCTGCACTACTTCTTTACCGGAAACTTTTCCTGTATTTTTTACTGTAACAGAAACCGTCAGTTCGTCTTTAAAAGTTGGTGCACTTAATTTTACATCTGAATAATCGAATGTTGTGTAAGAATTTCCAAAACCAAACTCATAAGATGGTTTTACATTAAAGGTGCTGTAATAACGGTATCCAACATAAACGCCTTCTTCATAAGTTACTTCTTTCGGATTATTAGCAGGAATTCCAGGGAAATTTTTTGCCGAAGGTGTATCAGCATATTTCACAGGGAAAGTCATTGTCAATTTTCCTGACGGATTTATTTTTCCTGAAACTACATCAGCAACAGAATGTCCGCCTTCCTGACCTGGCTGCCACGCCAGTACAATAGCATCAACTTTATCTTTCCATGAAGCTGTTTCGATCACACCTCCAATATTTAAAATAACTACGACCTTTTTTCCTTTAGCATGAAAAGCTTTTGAAATTTTATCCAGCATTTCTAGTTCTTCTGCTGCCAGATTAAAGTCATTATCAACTACTCTGTCGTTAAATTCTCCAGAGTTTCTTCCTAAAGTAACGAATGCAATTTCAGAACTTGCTGCTTTTTTAGCAATAAAAGCACCATCCAATTTCAATTCAGGAAGTCTTTCCGGCAAAGCCATAACTCCTTTTTCTTTTCTTCTTTCCTTTTCAGCAAGTACTTCCTTATCAGCGTATGGTTTATACAAATCAACTAATTCCTTATCTAATTTGTAACTTGCAGCAGTCAAACCTTCTAAAAGAGAAACCGTGTGTTTGTTATTTACACTACCGCTTCCGGTTCCGCCGGTAATCCATGCATAAGACGTAACGCCAAATACAGCAACTTCTTTTTGTTTGTCGGCAAAAGGCAATGCATTATTGGTGTTTTTAAGCAAAACTATTCCCTCAGCAGCCGCATTTCTGGTTACTTCGGCATTTTTTGTTAAATTAGGTTTGTCGCTGTATTTATATTTTGCAAAAGTTGGCGTGCGAAAAATATATTCTAAAATTCTTTTCGCATTTGCATTTGCCACTTCCTGAGATAATTTACCGGAGTTTAAGGCTTCCAACAATGCCTTTTTCTGTACCGGAATTCCTGGCATCAAAAGATCGTTTCCAGCAATCATTTGCTTCACTACTTCAGAATTTGAACCGTCCCTAATGCTTTCAAATCCTGGAAAACCGCCAAACCAGTCTGTCATTACAATTCCCTTAAAACCCCATTCGTTTCTTAAAACTTCCGTCAGTAAATCTTTTCTGGCAGAAGTATATTCGCCGTTAAGTTTGTTGTATGAAGACATTACGGTCCACGGCTGCGATTCTTTTACCGTGATTTCAAAACCTTTTAAGTACAATTCTCTAATCGCTCTTTCCGATACGTGCGCATTAATTGTTAAACGGTTGGTTTCTTCGTTATTAACCGCAAAATGTTTGATCGAAGTTCCTACGCCCTGCGACTGAATTCCGTTTACAATTGCTGCTGCCGTTTTCCCTGAAATTAGTGGATCTTCAGAATAATATTCGAAATTTCTTCCGTTTAAAGGATTTCTGTGGATGTTTAAAGCCGGTGCTAATAAAACGTCAACACCATATTCTTTTACCTCATTCCCCATTGCTTTTCCAACTTCTTCTAAAAGTGCTTTATTCCAGGTCGAAGCCAAAGCCGTTCCAACCGGAAAAGCCGTTGCATAATACGTTTTTGTATCATTATCTCTGGTTGGCTGAATTCTTAAACCCGCTGGACCATCAGCAACAACTGTGGCTGGAATTCCGAAACGCTCAAAAGCAGCAGTTCCGCCGGCAGCTCCCGGAACCAAACCTTTTTTAGAATCTCCAATAGGACCAGTTAAAACTTCGATTCCGGGCATTCCGGTTCCGATAAGCAGTTCTGCCTTTTCTGTGTTTGTCATTTCTTTGATAATCGCATCAATTCTTTGATTATTAGAAAGACGTGTATCTTCCCAAAGATCTAATTTCCCGTTTCTGTTATAATCCGTAAAAGTAAATCCTTTGATGGTTACCTGTGGTGGATTCGTTTCATCATTTGGAATGGTATTCCATGATAAATTAGAAAGTACTAACGCGGTTAAAAGTGACAACTGCGCTGTTTTTATAATTGTTTTTTTCATAATTGGAAATTTAGAAAGTGGTTGAAAATAGTAAAGTTGTAGTATTTGATAATTTTCATTGCTTCAATATGAAGCAATATTAATTACTTTTTTCCGTATCAACAAATAAATTCACTTAAATTTTCATATATCATAATTTTATAGAAATAAACCAAATAAATTATTACCTAAATAAATATTCGATTAGGAATAATTTAGAATAAAAAAAGGGTCAGAAGGATTGATTTAAAAGGAATTTCCAGAATTTTAGCATTATTATACTCATTTATAATTTTCAAAAAGAGTAAATTTGAAAACAAATCAACACAATGGAATTTAAGAAATTACTCGAACAGCAATCTGAAGAAGCGTTTAAAAAATATATTCCGACGCTTTCGATTGACTGTGCTATTTTTAGCTTTCATGAAAATTCACTTCATGTCCTGACTGTAAAAATGAAGGATCAGGATGCCTGGGGACTTCCCGGAGGTTATGTAAAAAAAGAGGAAAATGTAGATGATGCAGCAGTTCGCATTTTAAAAGACAGAACCGGAACAGAGAATATTTACCTCCAGCAATTTTATACTTTTGGAAACCTGCATCGCTCCGAAGATGCTTTTGCAAACTACGATGACAGCATTTGGAACAAGCAGCGCTTTGTTTCTATTGGATATTATGCTTTGGCCGAACATTCAAAAGTAAATTTAGTTATTGATGAATATTCTACAAACGTGCAATGGCATTCTATTGAAAATCTTCCGTCGTTTATGATGGATCACAGAACCATTTTAGATAAAGCACTTTCGACACTTCGGGAACAATTAAATAATCATCCTATTGGTTATAATCTTCTTTCGGATAAGTTTACGATGCCGGAGCTTCAAAAATTATATGAAGCTATTTTAGGAAAAAAATTGAACCGCGGAAATTTCTATCGCAAAATTCTTCGTTATGATATCCTGACAAAATTAGACGAATCCCGTAAAGGCGGCGCTCATAAAGCTCCTGATTTGTATAGTTTTGATTTAGAGAAATATAACAGTGCCCTTAAAGAAGGTTTGAAGGGAAGCTGGTAGAATAAGCGATATTTATAATTAAAAAAATAGCCACGAATTCACGAATGATTGCGTGAAGCTTTTTAATAATTCGTGAATTCGTGGCTAAAAAAAGCTTTGTCAAAGTTTAGATCTTTGACAAAGCCCCTAAAAAAAGTCTATATTCTTTATTCTTCTATATTCTTTATTCTATATTCTATATTCTTTACTCTATATTCTTTACTCTATATTCTATATTCTATATTCTATATTCTATATTCTCAATTAACCGCAATTGGCGCTGCCAAACAACTTTCTGGAATGTCGAAAGCGTTTACCAATGCCACAGCATCAGGGCGAATATCCCAGCAAAGCTGATTGACTATTTTACGAACTGCTTTTGTTTTAACAGCTTCCATATAACCATCTTCAAGATACCACGCTTTGTTTTTTTCTATTTGTGAAAGCGCGTATAACTGGTATAATTTTGTCAATATTTCTTTTGATTTTTCGTCTTCAACCGTTTTTATAGCTTCCTGAAATTGCTCTAAAACAATTCTCTCCAAATATGCCTGCGCTACGTCTATCATTTGATGCTGCACCACATTAAACGCATCGTAAGGTTCTAAACCACCATCGACCAATTTTTTAATACGTCGTGCTGCAGAGGCTAAAATTGTTTTCTCTCTATGGATAAATGCCTGCAAATGAAATTCTGAATCTAATAAATGTTCATCATCTGTTCTTCTGGTTGCGATTGGATTTTTTTCAGAAATCGCCACTTTTGCATTTTCGTATACATAATTGATGATTCCCAATGAACCCATTTCACCAAATGCTTTTCTGAATTCAGCCAAACGATTTTTGGCGACTAATTGCATTAAAACCGTATTATCACCTTCAAAAGTGGTGTAAATTTCAGTGTCGTTTTTTAAATCGTCGATTCTGTTTTCAGATAAATAGCCTTTTCCTCCAATTGCTTCGCGGCATTCCTGCAAAATATCTCTTGTAGACCATGTTGAATACGATTTCATTCCGGCTGCAAGCGCTTCAATTTCCTGCATTTCGGCTTCGGTTTTGTTTAAGAAACGATTTGTAAGATATTGCAATGCAAAATGAACCGCATAGGTTTTTGCCAAATGTGGCAGCAATCTTCGTTGGTGCATTCTGTAATTTAAAATCGGTACTTCTGATCCGCCTTCGGGACCAAATTGTCGGCGTTGATCGCTGTATCGAATGGCAATTGTTAATCCGGATTTAGCTGCTGCCAAAGCGGAACGCGGAATCCCGATTCGGCCACCAACCAAAGTACCTAACATGGTAAAAAAACGTCTGTTATCACTCGGAATCGGGCTTTCAAATTCACCTTTTTCATTTACAGAAGCAAATCTGTCCAGCATGTTTTCTTTTGGAATTACAACTTGATTAAAACGAATTGTTCCGTTATCAACGCCATTTAATCCCATTTTATGACCACAATCGCCAATGGTAATTCCGTTTAACGTATTTCCGTTTGTGTCGCGCAGCGGAACCACAAAAGCATTAACGCCATAATCGTGATCGTTAATAATTAACTTGGCAAAAACGGTTGCCATTTGTCCGTGAACGGCTGCGTTGCCAATGTATTCTTTTTGCGCTTTTTCATGCGGTGTATGAATCGTAAACGTCTGATCGTTATGATTGTAAGTTGCCATGGTTTCTAATCCTTTTACGTTTGATCCGTGATGTGTTTCGGTCATGGCAAAACAGCCCGGGATTTTTAGCGAACCAATATCATTTAAATATTTAGCATAATGCTTTTCGGTTCCTAATGACTGAACACTCATTCCCCAAAGTCCAAACTGAACGCCAAATTTGATCACCAAACTTAAATCGTGATAACTCAACGTTTCCATAATCGCAAAATAATCGGCTATGTTTTCTCCTCCGCCATATCGCTTTGGATACGCCATATTTCCGAGATTTTCTTCGGCTAAAATTTTACACCAATTGTAAACGGTTTGACGATAAACATTGATGTCTGTCGAAGTTTCATACGCAAATTCAGATCTTGAAATCACTGATTTTACTTTTTTTATAATCGCAGCTTCTTTTCCGTCTAAAAGGGCTGTTATTTTTTGAATATCAAAATTAGAATCCGTTTTTGAAGTTGCTGTAAAAGATTCTGCTTTGGTTTTAAAATTCTCAATTACTTCTTCGCCCAAGACACCCAAATCATTTTCGAGTTTTAAAAATTCCGGTCTTAAAGTCGAAATATCTACGTCTTTTTCTGAAAGTGCTTCGGCAATATCAAAAACCGATTTTATTGATGATTTATCTTTTATACTGCTTTCAATATCCTGTTTCCATTGCGACAATTCATTTCGCGTAGGCGGATTTGAAATGTCAACTTTAGAAAGAAGCTGTTGTTTTTCTTCCGGCGAAAGCCATGTCAAATCATTAATAAATGTCTGAATGGTGGCAAATTCTTTCTGTGTTAAAAGATCGTCTGACCACACTAAATAAAATAAAGGAATGAAGGCTTGTAATTTGGTATTTTTCATAAGATTTTGAATCTGGTTATTTTTTGCCACAGATTTAAAGGATTTTTTAATATTAAACTTTATAATCTTTTTTAATCTTTGGAATCTGTGGCATTTTTTTCTTTTTATAACATAAAAAAAACAGAAATGAAAAATACTCATTCCTGTTTAAATATGCTGTTAAGATTCTGGTAATTTTATGAATTAGGTATTAAAAATAATCGCCACGAATTCACGAATTATTACAAACTAAATTCGTGAATTCGTGGCGGAAAAATTTATTGACTTAACTTCTAAATTCATTTATAAAATTAGCCACAACTTCACGAATGTTCATCAAATTCATTTGAAATCTGACTATGTCAATTTGGAGTTTTCAGGTTCGTGAAGTTTGTGGCAAAAAGTTTAAGCATTTTTTGAAGCTGGTGTATATCGTTGCTTCAACGCAAAAAGGTGATGCGAGTTAAACACTAAAACGGCTATAAAAATAATACTGTAAGCTGTTATTTGTAAAATCGTGATATTTTCGTGATACACAAAAGTGGCCAACCCGAAGGCAATCATTGGGTTTATGTTTAACAGCATGCCAACTGTTGATGAATTAATGCCCGAAAGTGCATATAAATTAAGGAACAACGGGAAAATCGTAAATAAAATAGCAATGGTTTCGATGCAGAAATAAAACTTAAATTCGGTTGGAAGCGGACCGCTGTACGCCGGATAAAAAGGCAACAATATCAACGCTGCCAATGTGATATGAAACGTAAGAACGATAAATTTGTCAAAACCTTTATTGACACGCTGACTTACTAAATAACAGGCATATGTAAATCCTATTATAATGCTAAAAAACATATCCATAATATCAGCATACGACAAAAGCAAACAACCGGAAATGCTTAATCCGACAGAAATCCATTGTGTTTTGCTTAGTTTTTCATGCAAAAGAAAATACGCCAACAGAGTTGTTAGAATGGGACAAACCAAATACGCCAATGAAGTTGCTTTTACACTAACATGGTTCATTACATAAATGAATGTGAACCAGTTTAACATCAGGAAAACGCTTCCGCCAATGTTTAATAAAAGTGCTTTTCGTTTTTCTGATTTTGGCAAAGCTTTGAAGGTTTCGATGGTTTCTTTTACTTTTTTTCGTTTGAAAGCAAAAGAAATCAGCAACATTAAAATACTACAGCTAAAAACACGAAAGAACAGAATATCCAAAGAGGCATATTCGTGAATTGGTTTTAGCACAAGGCTAAAAAATCCCCAAATGGTGTATGCGGTAATCGCTGCGATGTAGTATTTTGTTGTTTTCACGGATTCTAATTTTTGGTTTGATTTTGTGATGAAACAAATTTCTTAAAAATAAATAAGCAATACAGATACAGTTTTTGTAAATTGCACCATAACAGTTTTTTTTTATGAGAAATTCTAATTACTTGTATCTGCAGTTTGCTGACCGAATTGAAAAGCAAATCAAATCGGGTGTTTTAAACGTTGGTGATAAACTGCCTTCAATTCGTGAAGTAGTAGCCGAAACCGGTTACAGCATGAGCACGGTAAGCAAAGCCTATTACGAAGTCGAGAGCCGATCTTTGATTGAATCGAGACCGCAATCGGGCTATTATGTGAGTAATACATCTGCGAGGATTATTACGGAACCTTCACCGAGCAGTCCGGTTTTGAAATGCCTGAACATTGATCGTGAGGACTTAATAGATCAGGTTTACCGCAATATGACGGATAAAAGTATTACGATGCTTTCTTTGGGTTTTCCGTCGAATGAGCTTTTACCAATCGCAAAGTTGAACAAGGGAATTATTCAGGCAACCCGCCAACTCGCAAATAGCGGAACGAGTTATGAGGAAGTGCAGGGAAATTTGAATTTAAGGAGAGAAATTGCGCGATGGTCATTTACCTGGGGAGGTTCGCTGACAGAAAATGATATTATTACAATGCCAGGATGTACAAGTGCTATATCGCATTGTTTGATGACTTTAACGAAACCGGGCGATACTATTATTACAGAAAGTCCGGCATATTTTGGTGTTTTGCAACTGGCTAAATCATTGGGTTTGTATATTATGGAATTGCCAACAAATATGACAACCGGAATTGAACTGGACGCTTTAAAAAAGGCGCTTGCTACAAAAAAAGTAAAACTTTGTTTGTTGATGAGTAATTTTAGCAATCCGTCTGGGAGTATGATGCCGGTTGAACATAAAAAAGAGGTTGTAAAGCTGATGGAATTTTATGATGTTCCGTTGATTGAAGATGATATTCACGGCGATTTGTACTTTGGCTCGAGCCGACCAACGAATTGCAAAACCTACGATGAAAGCGGCATTGTGCTTTGCTGTAGTTCGGTTTCTAAAACTTTGGCGCCGGGTTATCGCGTGGGTTGGGTTTCGCCGGGGAAATTCAAAAAACAGATTCTGCGAAACAAAATTTATCACACACTCTCCTCGCCTACTATTACGCACGAAGTTGTGGGCGATTTTTTGAAAAACGGGCGTTATGAGAATCACCTTCGTAAAATACGCCAAATTTTACATCAAAATTGCAATAATTATATTAATACGGTTTTAGAATCTTTTCCGGAAGGAACAAAAGTGAGCCAGCCTCAGGGCGGTTTTTTTCTTTGGATAGAATTAGACAAAAGCATTGATACGGCGGCTTTTTATCATTTGGCTATGCAACATAAAATTAGCTTTGCGCCAGGAAGAATTTTCTCTTTTCAGGATCAGTTTTCGAATTGTATGCGATTGAGTTTTGGTTTGCCGTGGACAAATGAATTGCGCCATTCGATACAGACTTTGGGAAAATTGCTTAAAACGTGACGCTGTCTATGTTTGTTTTATTGCGCTTCCAGGGATTAAAATCCCTGGCTACAATATAAATCGTTCCTCCGGAACTTTACGAAAAGGGTCGTCAAATAAACCTGATAGGTTTTGAAAACCTGTGGGGTTTGCTATGTGTATACTTTGTCATTTTGTACAGTTTGTCAGAAATGACAAAACAGGCGAAAATATTCTTATGGAAACGAGTGCCTTAGCCCCGATAGAAGTGGAAAGCCCGGAGCTAAAAAAACTAATTTTTCTTGCCAGAAAACAGCGACCAGCGGAAGCTCGTTTTATGGCTTAGAAAAATAGTTTTTTTAGCGAGGACTTGGAATGGATAGCGGGATTAGCTTCTAATAAAAATTTAAATTCCAATTTTGAAATTCCAAATTCCAAAAATAAAAAAACCAGACAACACAAAAGCGTTGTCTGGTTTACAATTAAATAGACTAATATTAATTAAAGAACAAAGTACTCGTTTCCGGTAAGTTTTGCAGGTTCTGGTTTGAGATCAAATTCTTTAATAATGTCAAACTCAACCTGAAACTCGTTTAGCATTTGCATTAAATTCTTTTCGATTGCCTGAGAAATAGCCGTTACTGGCGTATCTGTTGGTCTGTTTTCGAAAGGGTCCTGCAAGTGAATTGCCATTTTTTCGATCAAAAAGAAGGTTCCTGCAATAATTGTAATTAAGGGTATCGCGAACCAGCTTAATAAATCAATTAATCCAAAAGGCAATAAAATAATAAACAAACACAATGTCATTCTGATATACATACTATATGTGGTTGGGAAAATCGTGTTTTTAATTCTTTCACATTTACCCATTGCGTCACATAATCTTGTTAGTGTATTGTCTATTTCTACTTGCTGATAAGTGTTGAAACGCTTGTCTTTTCGGGCATTTCTTAAATCTCTGGCGTGCAGTAATAAAATTGCATTTGGAATATTCTGATGATTTTTTACAAAATTCAGTTCTTCTTCGGTAATAAAATTTTTGATGGGCTTTATGGCGTCTCTATTTCGCAAAGCCTGTCCTAAGCTATAACACCAGGCAATTTGTCTTTTGGTAAAATTTTCCTTGAAATCATTGGCTTCAACAGAAAAATCAGGGTCTTTATAAAACGTTAATACTTGTCTAATCAACGTTCTGGATTCATTTACGATTGATCCCCAGATAATTCTTGCTTCCCACCATCTGTCATAAGCCTGATTGGATTTAAAGGCTAATAATAAGGATATAATGGTACCAACCATTGTTGGTATTGCGATCGGAATATCAACAGAAATATTGATGAAATAGTGGTGAAAAACTTCAAATAATATGGTATAAGCCATTACAAGACCTAATTCCACCTTAATTTTTCCGAGAACGTACCTCATTGGAATTCTTTTCTTTAATAACATATTTTTTAGTTTTAAATTAAACTTATTTTGTTTTTCAGAACAGGCTTATGCCAATTCTTCGTAAAGCGATAAAACAGGAAGTCCCAGTTTATCGGTGCTATTTTCTTTTTTAGTTTTTTTGAATTTGATTTTTTCGCCTTTACGGGTTTCTACCAATAAATCGATATCATATTTTGAAATGGCTTCAGACAAATAAGGTGCAAATTGTTCGTAATTGTCATCAAAATTGGCCGTTTGGCTTACGATTTCATAAGAGAAATTTTTGCTTAAAAACTGCTGAACATCTTTTACATGCATGCTTGCTCTGGCATTTTCGATGTAAAGTGCTTTATTGAAATCATTTTTAAGGGATTCTGCGCCTAAATGCAAAATTGGGCATTTTTGATTTCCTGCTAATTTTACAGCATATTGATGAATGCGCTTTGTTTCTTGCTTATAAGAATGTGTGAGAATAACCAGTTTTATGGCAAAGGCATCGATAATTCCTTTAAAAATTGGTGCTGAAAGTCCGTATTGATTGTGCACTTTTATTTTGCAATTATCTGTGTGTGAGATAATGTAACGGCACGTTTCAAGAACTTCTTCCTGGCTTGTGGTTAGACTTGTTTTCATTTCACGTAAAAATTGTGAAGATGAAAAAGTATCAGGAGTATCAGAAACCATCATTAATATGATCTCGCAATTGGTATTTTTTGCCTGATTAACTGCTGATTTTACAGCGCCGATAGTATCTTGTTCTAATGTGGTAGGTATAAGGAAATTTTTCATATGTATAATCTTTTAGTTTATACATACAAAATAACATCGTGCAGATTAGAAGGGTGTTAATCTAAAATTAGAATTTCCTAAGATTCAACATTAGAATTTTTAATGTTGGTTTTCTTTACTTTTTTCTTAAAAATAATAGTTACAATTGTTCCTTTGTTTTGTTCCGATTGTACCTGAATTTCACCATCGTGCATTCGGATAATTTTGGATGCCAAAGGAAGTCCTAAACCGTATCCAATATATTTAGCGGCAATTTTTCCTCTAAAGAAAGGTTCGTACAAATGCGGAATATCTTCTGGTGGAATTCCGATTCCGATATCGTTAATCGAAATTTTAATCCATTCATTAGTAGCCGAAAGCGTCACGAAAACTTCATTATTATCAGAGTATTTTACACCGTTTGTAATAATATTATTGATCGCCAGCTCTAAAAGCGGCTTATTGCACGGAATTAAAAGTAAATTAGAATCTGTTGGAACAAAATTCAGTTTGATACTCACGCGGTTATCCGGATAAATTTTATCCAAATCAGATTTTACATCCATTAACAGTTCATCGATTCTGGCAATATCCAAAACCTGTTTTTTGCCGTCGTAACCTGTTTGAGTCAATTTTAATAAACTTTCGGTTAGATTTCCTAATCTTGATGCCTGACTGTAAATATTTTGCAATGATTCGATATATTCTGAAACTTCTCTTTCTTTTAAAAGCATAATTTCAGACTCGGCAATAATTGTGGTAATTGGCGTTTTTAATTCGTGAGAAGCATTATTAATGAAGTTTGCCTGAATTTCGAAAGAGGTTTCCAATCTATCCAGCATATCATTAAAGGTATGGGTAAGATCTGAAATTTCATCAGAGTTCTTCACTTCAGGCAGTCTGTTATGCAAATTTGAAGCACTAATTCGATTTACTTCTCTCGTAATTCTAGCCACAGGATTAATCACACGCTTGGCCAGAAGACGCCCTAAAAAGAAAGCCAGAATTATAAAAGCAAAACCGCCAAAAACTAATATTTTTACAATATAAACGGTTGTCGTTTTTCCGCGTCGGTCTCTGGCGCCCACAATTACAATATATTTCTGGTTGTTTTCGGTGAAAACCTGACCTAAATAATACTTGCTGTTTATTTCAAAATAGTCTTTTCCCGTTTCGAGAATAGTAGAATAAAATGAATTGGGTAAATTTAATTTTGTGTTATAATCAAAACTATTGGCGCTGTTGATTTTAAGAACATATTCTTCTTCTTCAATAAGTTCTTCCAGTCCATTTTTTTTAAGATTGCTATAGTATTTTATTTTTTCGGGATCGTCCTGAAAATGAATCGAAGCGACAATTTTTGCTCTGTCTTCTAGTCTTTTTAAGAAATGATATCTATTGTTTTCACGAAATAATACAAAAACTACAATACACAATAACAGTGTACTAAAGGTAGAAAGTGCAACATAAGTAAAAGTAATTTTTTTTCTTATATCCATTTTATTCTTGTATAACATAACCTAAACCTTTCATGGTATGAATAAGTTTGGTTGTAAAAGGTTTGTCTATTTTTTTTCTTAAATAATTGATATAAACATCCACAACATTGGTGTTCATATCAAAATTAATGTCCCAGACATTATCTAAAATTTGGTCTCTGGATACAATTCTGCCCGTGTTTTTGGCTAAATAATAGAGCAGCTTAAACTCTTTGGCGGTTAAAACAATCTGTTCTCCTTCGCGTTTTACTGTTTTTGCCTGACTGTTTATTTCTAAATCACCAATTACTATGGCATCTACTTTTTCAGTTTCCTGATGAGCTCTTCGGTTTAAGGCGTTTACCCTTGCATCGAGTTCGCCAAACTTAAAGGGTTTTACCAAATAATCATCGGCTCCGGCATTGAGTCCGGTTACAATATTTTCTGAGGTTCCAAGTGCTGTTAAAAGTAAAATTGGGACGAAATTTTTATCGGCACGTAATCTTCTGCAAATTTCAATTCCGTTAATGTCAGGTAACATTACGTCTAAAATTACTACATCAAAAGTATAGTTTTCAATCATTTCCAAAGCCGTTTTACCATCAAGAGCTACGCTGACATCATTGTTGTTTTCAGCAAAGCCTTTACGTAAAATAGAGAGTAGATTGGGTTCGTCTTCGACTATAAGTAATTTCATTGAATATGGTATTATAAACAAAAATAGCAATTGAGTTTAAAATATAAATCACAATAATTTAGAATTATGAATTTATTGTGAAGAAATCAATTTTGAAGTGGAAAAAATGAAGTTCTCATTATTAATAGGTACAATAACAAAGAAGTCTTATTTTAAAAGGTTTCTCCCGCATTTAGATAAAATCCTTTAGAACTATTCCCCCAGGCCTGATCAACAATCAAATTGGTTCGGGTTGCTTTATCTATTAAAATTCTTAAACCTAAACCTGCTGCAGGCTGAACAGAACGAAAAAGTTTTGTATTAGTATCTGGATTACTTGTAGTTACGAAGTTGGTAAATACGGTTCCGCTAAACATTTGATTGCAAGTTATTGGAAATCTAAATTCTGTTGCCAGATAAATTAAGTTTGTTCCTCTGAATAATCCTTGTGTATAGCCTTCTCCACTTCGACTCCGTTGATCCCAGCCAATTGCAGGTAAATTTAAGTAAGGAACTTTACCACTCGTCACAAATTGTCCATAAGCCCAAAGCGCTAAAATATATCGTTCATTCTTTTGTGAAACGGGAATGAAATTACGATATTCTGCAAAAAGAATATTACTATTATCTTGATTTTTAAACAATACTGGATTAAAACGATAATTTAAATTGGCAAACCAGCCACGGCTTGCATTAACCTGATTGTCCCTTGAATCGTAAACTAAATTAAGACTCACACCTGTCAAAAAATACTCCAGATTATCAAATCCATATTTTTGACTATAGTTGTAATGATAAGTCGTTTTTCCGTTTGCCGGATCTAGTTCTTTATCTACTATATTAGCGTACCAATCGATATTGATTCCACCACCAACATAAAAATTCTTTTTCACTTCAAAAGAAGCAGTTTGGTGAAATTTAAAATAATTATAATCCATTGGCTGTGCAAGCGAATCAATGCTAAATCCCTTTGGTTTATCTCTGGCAGGCGGAATTATATTAGTTCCCAAGCCATAATTCGGCTGTGAAAATATATAGATTCGATAATCACCACTTAAAAATATCTTATTGTTTTTTAATAAAATATTGTTTTTGATATTTACCAGCCATTGTTTTTTTGTAGTGTAGGTTATCCCAACATTCGCTATTGAATATTTATCGGCTTTTTCTTTTCCTTTAAAAGTATATTGCGCAACTGCTCCATAAAAAAATCCCGTCGCAGGCTGTGAACCAATCGCCGGAATAATTAAAAAGAAACTGTTTTTTATGGGTTTAACAACGTAAACAGAATCTTTCTTTTTGAAGATTTCTAATATAGTTTTTGGCGGACAAAGTTCTTTACTGATTGAATCATTTTGAGCAAATAAAGTAAAAGGAATAAGAAATAACAATCCGAAGATTTTATATTTTTTTTGAAAGAGATTATTTTTTAAAAATTTTACCATTTGAAAGCTTTAATTTTTTGGAATAATAATTAACCTTACCGTAAATATAAGTCTTATTTTCAATATCTTACACTAATATACTTACAAATTAAATCAATATCTCAAGTAAATATTATTGAAGAGAAGCATTAAAAAAGATCAATTATCCGGGTTAATTATTATAATTTAGCTTTAAAATAATCAGCACGACAGCCTTGAAAAAAGAATCAGAATATTTCCTTGATAAAGAATATGATACCATTACTTATGGTAAGGACGATCTTAATTTAAAAGATTTTGAATGCTGTATTTTTAATAATTGTAACTTTTCTGCCTGTACTTTTCTTGCAGTTACTTTTATCGATTGTATTTTTAACGACTGTACTTTTAATGAAGCCAAAATCAATTATGTAGCTTTTAGAACTGCTACATTCAATCGATGTGAAATTAAAGAAGTTAATTTTGCAATGTGCGACAAACTTATTTTTGAAGTCCATTTTTATAATTGCATTTTGGATTTTTCGAAGTTTTATACTTTAAAAATAAAAGGAACCACTTTTACCAATTGCAGTTTAATTGCTGTAGATTTTATGGCTGCCGACCTTACAAGTGTTTTGTTTGAGAATTGCGATTTATACCGATCTGAATTTGATAAAGCCATCGCCAACAAAGCCGATTTTAAAACGAGTTATAATTACACTATTGATCCTTCAAAAACAAAATTAAAAAAAGCTGTTTTTGCTTTGAAAGAATTAAAAGGATTGCTGTTTAAGCATGATATTATGGTGAGTTAAGGACAAGTTATAACTGATTTTTATTATTCTTTTTATGTTTTGGAAGAATTGATTTTGGTAAAAAAAATAAAATCAGCAATACACTTGTTAAACAAAACAAATGAATAAAAGTTCCATAGTAAAAAGCAGTATAAAAATGTTCAAAATCTATGTTTCCTTTTGTCAAATAGTAAAATACACTTCCAGTTATTGTAATTCCCAAAGCACCAAACAATTGCTGCAAAGTAGAATAAACGCCAGATGCATTTCCAATAACATTTTGAGGCAAATTTTTCAGTGCAATATTGGCAAATGAAGGCAAAATTAATGCAACACCGCAGCCATGCACAAACATCACGATATATCCTTTAAAATCAATTGTTTGATCGTAAAAAAGAAAAAGTTGTAAAATCAGTGCTAACATAAGAAGAAATACACCAAAAATTAGTACAACTTTACCAAAGTGCAGCACCAATTTGGCAGAGAAAAAAGAGGCAATAATAAAACCACTTCCCTGAAATATAACAAAATATCCGGCCTTAACAGGTGAAAGTTGAAGTCCGTCCTGTAAAAAAACAGCAAGCACAAAAAAATAGGCATCAAGCATGAGCATAAAAAGAGCAGACGCCAAAACTGCCATGTTGAAATTCTTATTCTTAAAAAGTTCCATGTTTAATAATGGTTCTTTTTTCATTGATTTTCTTCGCATTTGTCTGTATAGAAAAGCCGTAAGGAATACTATTGATATAGAAAAAGTAATTATAACCCAATCGCTTTGTTCCAATCCGACAGCAATGGAAAAAACCAATAACACGAGTCCTATACATAATATAAAGGCACTTAAATAGTCCATTTTTGTAAAAGAATAATCCTTAGACTCATCAAGATAGCGAATGGCAAGTACAATAGATAATGCACAAACAGGAACATTGATAAGAAATATGTATCGCCATGATTGATCAATTAAAAAAGGTTTCAATTCTACCAGAAAACCACCTAAAAACTGTCCCAACATGGTACCAATACCAATTGCAATTCCGTACCATCCCATAGCATACGTACGCTCTTTATGATCGGTAAACAGAACTTGTATATAAGAAAGTACTTGTGGAGACATTAAACCCGCACTTATTCCCTGAAAAAACCGCAATACAATAAGCTGATCTGTTGTAGTGGCCAAACCACATCCTGCAGAAGTAAGCATAAATAGAATTATGCCTAAAATAAAAATTCTTTTTCGACCAAAGTAATCTCCTGTTTTGCCACCAATTATTAAAAAAGAGGCAAAACCAATCATATACATGGCTACCACTAATTGAATTTTCCCGTTGCTGGATTCAAGTCCGCGCTGAATTGAAGGGATAGCAATATTGACGATAAAAATATCTAAAATAGTAAGCAAATGTGCCAGTAAAAGTACCAGTAATGAAATGTGTTTTTTATTTTTCATAATATATAGAACAGTCTATCTATTTTTAAGTAAAAAAAATTAGAAAAGTTGATTAATCATTTTTTTTACAGCTTTAAGATCATTAGTGTTTCCATATATACTTGTCGATACTACGGCACCTTCTATAATTAAAAAGATACTATTTTCCAGAATATTTTTTTCCATCGGAAGCTTTTGTATGGCGCCAATTTCATTAATCAAAGACGCAATATAATCACGTTGTTTCTGCTTATGTTCAACAATAATTTGAGTTATTTTTGAATCTGTTTGTCCAATTTCAGCATTAATTTTAATAAAGTGGCATCCTGAGAAATTGGAGTGCTCCTGAACTTTAATGCGATAATCTATCAGTTTAAGAAGCTTTTGCAATGGCTGTTTTTCTTCTTTCAGATAATCTTCGAGATTAGCAAAATATTCTATTTCCTCTTGTTCCAGATAATAGTATAATAAATCAGCTTTAGATTGAAAATGTTTATACAAGGAACCTATTGCAATATCCGCCTCTGCAATAATCTGATTAATTCCTGTACTATTATATCCCTGATGATAAAACAAACGGGATGCTGTATCAAGAATCCGTTCTTTTACACTACTTTTCTGTTTCATTTCCTTTTTTTTGTCAAAGATATAAAAATAGATAGAGTTATCTATTTTAATCTATAAAAAGAACAAATGCAATCATTGAAAAAAAAATCACAATGGCTTCTCCATTACATAATCTTCCATCAAATAGCCATTTCCAATTTCAATATCAACTTCTTCTTTAACTTCAAAACCTATTTTTTTATAAAAACCTAAAGCTGTATTAAATCGGTTTACGTTTAATAAAAGTGTTTTCGAATTATTATTTAAAGCCAATATTCCAATTTCATCAATCACTTTTTTACCAATTCCTTTTCCCTGAGTTTCCGGTAAGAGATATATTTTATGAATTTTGGTTACAGCTTCTCCATTATAATGATGTTCAATTCCGATAAAACCTATATTATTAGTTTGATCTTCATAAATCATATAAAACAATTGTTCTTTTTTATTGTATTGAAGGGTTAAAGCCTCATCAGAATAAAAAAGATCCAGCATATAATCTAATTGTTCCTTAGATAAAATTGCACCGTAAGTAATGGGCCATGTTATATGTACTATATTCTGAATTTGTTTAATATCGTTTATTGTTGCTTCTGAAATTGTAATCATATCCTAATTTAAAATGCTTTATTATTTAGTGAAAATCTGGTTTTCCTGTTCGCTTACGCGGATGAAAGTCGTTCGTTTTGTTAATTCTTTCAATCTTGAAGCACCAACATAAGTACAGGTACTTCTTAATCCGCCTAAAATGTCTAAAACTGTATTTATGACTTTTCCCCTAAAAGGAACTTTAACTGTCTTTCCTTCGCTTGCTCTGTATTCTGCTACTCCGCCAACATGTTTGTCCATTGCTGTTGTTGAGCTCATTCCGTAAAATTGTTTGAATTTTTCGCCGTTAATTTCAATCAGCTCTCCTCCGCTTTCTGTATGTCCGGCCAACATTCCGCCCAACATTACAAAATCTGAACCTGCACCAAAAGCTTTGGCTACATCGCCCGGAGTACTGCAGCCACCGTCACTGATAATATGTCCGCCTAGACCATGAGCTGCATCGGCACATTCTATAATGGCCGAAAGCTGTGGATATCCAACGCCGGTTTTTACACGTGTTGTGCAAACCGAACCTGGCCCAATCCCTACTTTTACAATATCGGCTCCAGCCAAAAGTAATTCTTCGACCATTTCTCCGGTAACGACATTTCCGGCAATAATTACTTTATCAGGATATTGTTTTCGGGTTTGTTTTAAAAACTGAACAAAATGCTCTGAATAGCCATTGGCAACATCAATACAAATGAATTTCAGCAATGGATTTTCGGTAATGATCTGACCAATTTTAGCAAAATCTTCTTTTCCGGTTCCGGTGCTAATGGCTATATAATCATAGAAGTCTGGTGTCACTTTCGATAAAAAAGTCTTCCATTCTTCTGGTGAATAATGCTTGTGAATGGCTGTAAAGAGTTTTTCTTTCGCCAAAACTTTTGCCATTTCAAAAGTTCCAACTGTATCCATATTCGCTGCCATAATCGGAATTCCTGTCCAATTTGTGGTACTATGCAAAAATTTAAAATTTCGTTCTAAAGAAACTTCAGACCGGCTTTTTAGCGTTGATCTTTTTGGTCTGATCATTACATCTTTAAATCCTAATTTGAGATCAGTTTCTATTCTCATGAGTTTGAAGGTTTGGTTACTTTCAAATGTAAGAAATTTTGATTTTAGATTGTAGATTTTAGACTTTAGATTATTGAAAACTTTGCGCTTAATTTGGTACGCGGATGACACGGGTTCGCTAAAGCGAAGACGCGGATTTATGCGGATTTTTTTTTTTGATTTCTCAGAGATTCGCTAAGTTTCTCAGAGATTCACAAAGACTTACAAACCAATATTTGGAATTTGGAATTTAAAAAATTGGAATTTTAATCCCCGTTATCCATGAATCGTTTCGCCTTTTCCGTAATTCGTGATGATCGATTCTTCGAATGCTAACCATTCTCTCCAGCGTTTTTCTACGTCAATTCCAACTCCATATTTTCTGGCGTATGTTATGAATGTAACGTAATGTCCGGCTTCGCTTTCCATTAATTCTCTGTAGAAAACAGCTAACTCTTCGTCCTGGATATTTTCAGATAAAACTTTGAAACGTTCGCAGCTTCTGGCTTCGATCATGGCTGAAAACAATAATCTTTCTACAAGACCTGAAACTCGGCTTCCGTCACCGCTTTTCTTCATATACAAATACAATTCATTTACATAATCGTCTTTGCGTTCGCGGCCTAGTTTTAATCCTCTCTTGATAATGATATTGTGAACTTGCTCAAAATGATCGATTTCTTCTTTGGCCAAAGCCAATAAATCTTTGACCAAATCCTGATGCTCAGAGTTATTGGTGATAATGGTAATCGCGTTTGTTGCTGCTTTTTGCTCGCACCAAGCGTGATCTGTCAGGATTTCTTCGATATTTTTTTCTACAATATTTACCCATCTTGGGTCTGTTGGCAATTGTAATCTTAATACGCCCATTTTTTTTTGTTTTTGTTATTTGTTTAAGGTTTTCTTTGTTTCAAGTTTCAAGTTCACACAGAAACTAAAAAAGTTTAAAGTTTTGCTTTACGTCTTTATTACGCGCCACAAAACTTTAAACTTGAAACTTTAAACCTGAAACTTTTTAATTAGTATACGAAAATCGGTCTTTCGCTCATCATTTCGTTTACTTCGTTGGCTACTTCTTCGATTACGGCTTCATTAGTATGATCAGCCAGTACTCTGTCGATTAAAGCTACGATAGTTTCCATATCTTCTTCAACTAAACCACGAGTTGTGATTGCAGCTGTTCCTACACGAATTCCTGACGTAATAAATGGTGATTTATCATCAAACGGAACCATGTTTTTATTTACTGTGATTTCTGCTTTTACTAATGCATTTTCAGCTTCTTTACCAGAAATATTTTTATTTCTTAAGTCAATAAGCATCATGTGGTTATCAGTTCCGCCAGAAATGATTTTGTATCCTCTTTTTACGAAAGCATCTGCCATAGCATTTGCATTTTTTTGCAATTGCATAGCGTATGTAAAGAACTCATCTTTAAGAGCTTCACCAAAAGCAACCGCTTTAGCAGCGATAATGTGCATTAAAGGACCACCTTGATTTCCTGGGAAAACAGCAAGATCTAATAAAGAGGACATCATTCTGATTTCTCCTTTTGGAGTTTTCAATCCTTGTGGGTTTTCAAAATCTTTCCCCATTAAGATCAAACCTCCACGTGGTCCACGCAAAGTTTTGTGTGTTGTTGTAGAAACAATATGACAATGTGGAATTGGATCGTTCATTAATCCTTTTGCAATTAAACCTGCCGGGTGAGAAATATCAGCAAATAAGATTGCTCCTACACTGTCAGCAATTTTTCTGAAACGCTCAAAATCCATATCACGAGAATAAGCCGAAGCTCCTGCGATGATCAATTTTGGCTGTTCCTTTGTTGCAATTTCCTGAATTTTATCATAATCTAAACGACCTGTTTCAGCATCTACACCATAAAAAACCGGACGGTACAAACGACCTGAAAAGTTTACCGGAGAACCGTGAGTTAAGTGACCACCGTGAGATAAATCGAAACCTAAAATAGTATCACCAGGATTTAAACAAGCGTGATAAACTGCTGTATTTGCCTGAGAACCTGAGTGAGGCTGTACGTTTGCGTATTCAGCACCAAATAATTCTTTTGCTCTGTCAATAGCAATTTGCTCAATAACGTCAACTACTTCGCAACCGCCGTAGTATCTTTTGCCAGGATATCCCTCGGCATATTTATTAGTTAAAACAGAACCAGCTGCTTCCATTACTTCGTCACTTACAAAGTTTTCTGAAGCAATAAGTTCTAATCCGTGAATTTGTCTGTCTTGTTCCTCTAGTATAAGGTCAAAAATTTGTTCGTCGCGTTGCATTTTTTCGTTTTTCGTTAATTTCCTGCAAAAATACAAAAAAACGTTTGTCAAACTGTTAGATTATGATATATTTGACATAGAATTTTTCAACAAATAATTAACATTCACATGCCAATAACCGCCAACGATACCAAAAGAAAATCATGGTTAGAAGTACCAGAAAATAGTGACTTCCCTATTCAAAATATTCCTTTCGGTGTATTTCTTACCAAAGAAAATGTCGTTACAGTAGGAACTCGAATTGGCGATTATGCTATAGATTTAGGGGCTTTACAACAATTAAACTATTTTGAAGGAATAGATTTAACCGATGATATGTTCATGCAGGACACGCTTAATGATTTTATTTCTGATGGAAAAAAAACATGGCGTTTGGTTCGAAACCGTATCGCTGAAATTTTCGACGAAACAAATCCAAAACTTAGAGATTCAACAAAAGACAGAGATATTGTTATTTTTAAAATCGACGATGTTGAGATGCAATTGCCTGTTTTAATTGGTGATTACACTGATTTTTACTCTAGTAAAGAGCACGCTACAAACGTTGGTAAAATGTTCCGCGATCCTGAAAATGCTTTGTTACCAAACTGGTTACACATTCCGGTTGGTTACCACGGTAGAAGTTCAACTATTGTTCCGTCTGGAATTCCGGTTCACCGACCAATGGGACAAACTTTGCCTGCAGGCGAAAAATATCCTGTTTTTGGCCCGTCTCGTTTAGTAGATTTTGAACTGGAAACTGCTTTTATTACAACTGACGTCAATATAATGGGAGAAAATATCCCAACTTATGAAGCCGAAGATTATATTTTCGGAATGGTTTTATTGAATGACTGGAGCGCACGCGATATCCAGAAATGGGAATATGTGCCTCTTGGACCATTTTTAGCTAAAAACTTTGCTACGTCAATTTCTCCATGGATTGTTACTATGGATGCTTTGGAACCTTTTAGAACTAAAGGTCCGAAACAAGATCCGTCGCCGCTTCCTTATTTACAAACTAAAGGAAAAAAAGCTTTTGATATTCATTTAGAAGTTTCAATTCAACCTGAAGATCAGGAAGAAACTGTTGTTTCTAAATCAAATTTTAAATATCTATATTGGTCAATGGCACAGCAATTAGCACATCATACCTCAAACGGATGTCGTGTAAATTCTGGCGACATGATGGGTTCTGGAACAATTTCTGGTCCAACTCCGGATAGTTTTGGTTCGATGCTAGAATTAACCTGGGGCGGAAAGAATCCGATAAAATTAAAAGATGGCAGCGAACGTAAATTTATTGAAGATAATGATACCGTAATCATTAGAGGTTTCTGCGAAAATGCCGAAGTAAGACTTGGTTTTGGAGAAGTTTGCAGCCAATTATTACCTCCTTTTATCAGACCATGAAGAGCAAATAAAATTGATTAATTGTTAATTGGTTAATCTTCGAAATAAAAAAAAGCTTGTTAGTATTGTGCTAACAAGCTTTTTTTTTATGTTTTGAATAATCTATCTCTCGCACAGCCATGAGATTTTGGCGCTGTAATATAAATTAAGGTTTATTTTGAGGATTTCTGGAAGTATGAAATACAGAATGAATAATAATATCATTTCGATAATTTCATAAATAATTACAAAAGGAAATTTAACCAAAGGCAACTCTCTATAATATGGTTTCTTTTTTATTTCAAATAATTCTGGATTTGCCTTTAAAACTTTTAGATAAGATTTTAAATAGGATAAAAATTGTTTTCCCAGACCTTTGCATCTGCTTTCATAAAACTTAATAGATTCATCAATTTCTTTTTCTGCTAATGGTAAAATTTTAAGATTAAAGACCATATTTAGTATTCAATCGCTGTTCTACTTCTTCCCAAGAACTGGTTTTATTTTCTCCTGAAATATATTTTTCTCTTTCTTCTGCTACAATATCATAATGAGAATCTGAAACAATTGATTTTTTTTCATCAAAATTTATAGCATCAAAAACACTTTCTAAAATTTCCAATTTAGAATCGTCCTGAATGAATTTTCCAAAATCCTTTATGAGTTTTCGTCTTAATTCTTTCGTTTCCATTTTTCTTATATTTAATTCAAATTTAAGCTTTTTTAATTTTCAATTGTGTTAATAAAACTTTGTATACAAGTGTTTCTAGCACTAAGCCGGAATCTGCTGGCTTAAACAATGTAAAGTCCCAAATCCCCAGATGAAATCGATACAGCTAATTCCGATTACTTCTCTATCCGGGAAACATTCTGAAAGTATATTTAAAGCTACGCGATCATTGCTGTCATTAAAAGTTGGTACTAAAACGCAATTATTCAAAATTAAGAAATTAGCATAACTTGCCGGTAATCTTAAATCTTCAAAATCTACACGTTTAGGCATTGGTAATGCTACAATAGTTGGCGATTTTCCGTCTTCTAATTTTGCGTTTTGCAAACGTTTTAAGTTATCCTGTAATGGCTTGTAATTAGCATCATTTTTATCTGTTTCAACAATCGTTACAATAGTATCTTCGTTTACAAATCGGCATAAATCGTCGATATGTCCGTGTGTATCATCACCTTCGATTCCGTCTCCCAGCCAAATTACATTTGTAACTCCAAGATATTCTTTAAAAACAGCTTCGTAATCTTCTTTGGTAAAGTTTTTATTTCGAACCTGAATTGTTGGATGCATCAAACATTCTTCAGAAGTTAGTAAAGTTCCTTTTCCATTTACATCAATTGCACCGCCTTCAACAATAACCGGTTTTCCTTTATACATTACTTGTGTAAGCGGAACATCAATAAAATCAGCTATTTTACTCGGAACAAATTTATCTAATTGGTAATTTTTATATTTTGCCCAACCATTAAAATTGAAATTTAATGCTTCTCTTTTCGAACCATTTTTTACAATAATTGGTCCTGAATCACGCATCCAGCTTCTGTTTGTTTTATGAATGATATAAGAAACGTTACCCGTATTTACGCGAGCACTTTCAAGCATTCCTGCTACTTTTTCTTTTATTTTTTCATCGGCTACGACCAAAAAAACGGTTTCAAAAGTAGCTACTTTTTTAATAAATTCTACAAAAGCCCATTGAACTGCTTCGTATTTTCCCGGCCAATCATTTCCGTTATGTGGAAAACATAATACAATTCCTTGTTGTTTTTCCCATTCTGCCGGAAATCTTCTATTATTTGTGGTCATAAAAAAGTTTCTAAATTAAAGAGTACAAAGATAATCATTCGCAAGGATTATAAAACAGCTTAAAAGACTTCAGATCCATATTTATAGCATTATCCTTTAAAAATTAAGTTAAAGATTAAATAATGAAGACTTAATATACACGCTACAATCGCTAATTACTTTTGACGAAACTAAAAACTAAAATAATATGAAAAAATTAAGTCTTTCATTATTAGCATTAATAACCATTTTTGCGAGCTGTAATAATGATGATAATTCTAGCAACGAAGAACCGGAAGTTGTTATCAATGAAAATCCTGCAGCCTTCAAAGAAATTGGTTCTATCACCATTGGCGGAGAAGCTGCTGCAGAAATTTCGGCTTATGATGAAAAAACTAAAAGATTGTTTACAGTAAATAATAGCGGAACAAATCAGATTGATGTGATTGATATCACTGATCCGACAAAACCAATTAAGATTGGTAAAATTGATTTGACTCCTTATGAAGGTGCTTCAAATAGTGTTTCTGTTTATGATGGAAAACTGGCTGTTGCTCTGGAATCAACCGCTAACAAACAAGGAAATGGAAAAGTTGTTATTTTCAATACGACTGATTATAGTTTAATTAAACAAGTTACAGTTGGTGCTTTACCTGATATGATTACTTTTTCGCCAGACGGAAAATATATCATGACTGCAAATGAAGGTGAGCCCAATACGGATTATTCCCAAGATCCAAACGGAACGATTTCTATTATTGAAGTTGCTAATAATTATGCGGTTACAACTTTAGATTTTGCTTCTTTAAGCGGTCAGGCCGAAACTTTGAAAAAAGACGGATTCAGAATTTCAAAAGTTGCTAAAAGTTTTGCTCAGGATATTGAGCCGGAATATGTAACTATTTCTGATGATTCTAAAACGGCATGGGTTACTTTACAGGAAAATAACGGCGTTGCAAAAGTTGATTTAACTTCAAAAACGATTACAGCAATTTATCCGCTAGGTTTTAAAGATTTCAATACTACAGATAATGCGATTGATGTAAGCGATAAAGATGCTAAAATTGCTTTTAATCCGTGGAAAGTAAAAGGTATGTTTATGCCGGATGCTATTAGCCATTTTTCTGCAAACAATGTTTCTTATTTTGTTACTGCAAATGAAGGTGATGCTAGAGAATACGCAGCAAACACAGATATTAAGAGAATGAAAGACATGGCATTGGATGCAACTGTTTTTCCTGATGCTGCTACTTTAAAGTTAGAACCTAATTTAGGAAGATTAAACCTTATTGCAGATATGGGCGATACAGACGGAGATGGAGATCTGGATGAAATGGTTGCTTTTGGTGCACGTTCTTTTACAATATGGAATGGAAATACTGGAAAAATTGTTTATGACAGTAAAAATGATGTTGATAAAAAAACAAATGAACTGGGAACTTATGATGACAAACGCAGTGATGACAAAGGCTCTGAGCCAGAAGCCGTTGTTGTTGCTAGAATGGGAAATCAGAATATATTATTTGTTGGTATTGAAAGATCTGATGCTTTTATGACTTATGATGTTACCAATCCTGCATCTCCTCAATATTTACAAACTGTAAAAACAGGTGATGCGCCGGAAGGAGTTTTATTTATTCCTGCCTCAAAAAGTCCAACTAAAAGAAGTTTACTTGTTGTAAGCAGCGAAGGTGATGGAACTATTAAAATCTATCAGCCTGATTTGAAATAAAATTTTATTAGGATTCGAAATATAAGGGACAATGTAAATTGTCCCTTTTTTGTTGTTCACTTACCTAATTTTACATAACAAATTCTCATAAATATCAATTAAAAGATGGGAATTATGTAAAAACAACAACACATGTTTAGAACAGAATTTACTTATGATTGCTCTAAGTTTGTCGTGAGTTTAAAAAAATTCACCAAAACAAATTTAAATCACAGACATCATGAAAAAGAAATTAGCTTCCCTATCAATTTTATTATTATCATTCGCGGCAGGAGCTCAAAATGTGGCAACGACATCTAATCAACCTTCTGTTGACACCCCTGCATATAACAAATGGTCTATTGAATTGAATGGCGGTGTTAACAAACCTATCAGAGCAATATCTTCGGGTTATTCCACCGCAACACTTAACCCTTTCCACGCAGACCTGGGGGTAAGGTATATGTTTAGTCCAACGTTTGGTGCAAAACTAGATGTAGGATATGATCAATTCCAGGAACGCGATGACACACGAAACTTCGAAAGCAGATATGTTAGAACAAGTTTACAAGGTGTTATCAACATTAGCAGAGCCTTGAATTTTGAGACTTGGACAAATACAATTGGGATATTAGCGCATGGTGGTGTTGGTGTTGCACAAATAAGCACTGAAACGGGATATGGCGGACAAGATTACATGGGGCATGGGATTTTGGGCTTAACAGGACAAATCAAATTAAGTAACAGAATTGCCTTAACAGGAGATTTCACTGGAATTGTAAATGCAAGACAAAACTGGAACTTTGACGGAATGGGGCGTACGAACACAGGACCAATAGACGGTATATTATTAAACGCATCTGTTGGTTTGACTTTTTACTTAGGTAAAAATGAAAAACATGCTGACTGGTATGCGGAAGAAAATGACAGATTAAATAAATTAGAAGACAGAGTTGGTCTTATAGAAAATGGACTTTTAGATACTGATAAAGATGGCGTTGCTGATTTATATGATTTAGAACCTAATTCAATTACTGGTGTTGCTGTAAATACAAAAGGACAATCTATCGATACCAACCAAAATGGTGTTCCTGATGAATTAGAAAGCTATTTAGACAAAACTTATGCTAAAAAAGGCGATAATAATCTAACAAACACTACTGTAGAAGAATTAATTAATGGTGGATACGTAAATGTATACTTCGACTTTAACTCTTCTAAACCAACGAATGCGTCTTTATCTGGTGTTGATTTCTTAGTGAAATACTTGAAAAACAATCCAGGAAAATCTGCAGATATCATTGGATATGCTGATGAAATTGGAAATTCAAGTTACAATACCGAATTATCAAGAAAAAGAGCTGAAGCTGTGAAAAAAGTGGCGACTAATGCCGGAATCGATGCTTCGAGACTTAATGTAATTGCTAATGGAGAAGACACTTCTGTGAATAAAAATTCTAAAGAAGCACGTCAAATCGTTAGAAGAGTTACTTTCCAGGTGAAATAATAAAATCAGAATCTATATTAATTTCAAAAAAGGCGGTTTCAACAATTTGAAACCGCCTTTTTCTTTGCAATAAAACACAATTATTTATCTATTGCTCTTTTTGTAATATCTCCAAAAGCATCGATTCTTCTGTCTCTGAAAAATGGCCAGTTCTGGCGCACATTTTCCTGTAAATCCAAATCAACTTCGGCAATTAGGATTTCTTCTTTATCGTGAGATGCCTGAGCTAAAATTTCACCTTGAGGACCGGCTATAAATGAAGCTCCCCAAAACTGAATTCCTTCAGTTCCATCAATATATTGCTCTAAACCAATTCGGTTTGCAGCAGCAACAAAAACTCCGTTTGCAACAGCGTGACCTTTCATTACATTCATCCATGCACCGTATTGATTTTCTCCGTATTGTTCTTTTTCTTTTGGATGCCATCCAATTGCTGTTGGATAAAATAAAACTTCTGCTCCTTTTAACGCTGTAATACGAGCTGCTTCAGGATACCATTGGTCCCAGCAAATAAGAGTTCCAACAGTTCCTTTTTTAGTTTCGATAGCCTGAAAACCTAAATCTCCCGGAGTAAAATAGAATTTTTCATAGAAATGCGGATCGTCCGGAATGTGCATTTTACGATATAACCCCGCTTCTGTTCCGTCTGTATCTATAATATAAGCACTGTTGTGATAAATTCCGGCCATTCTTTTTTCGAAGAAAGGAACAATAATTACCACTCCTAATTCTTTTGCCAATTCGCTAAAAGCAATAAATGAAGTACTGTAAAGTGGTTCTGCTAATGCAAAATTGTCTACATCTTCGCTTTGGCAAAAATAGTGGCTGCTATATAATTCTGGTAATAAGATCACTTCAGCGCCTTTATTGGCCGCATCTTTTACCCAGCTGATACATTTTTTAAGATTATTTTCGGCTACGTCGTTAAGATTCAACTGAACAACGGCAATTTTATATTTTCTTTTCGACATGTCATAAAATTTTAGAAGTGCAAAAATAGTAATTTTTAAAGGAATGACAAAGGGAGTTAGTATGGTCTTATGAAAACTAAACCTCTCATATAGCCTCGATAGTAGCGATATCCTTTTTCTGGCTTCTTTAGCCGGGAAAAGATATAGCGAATAGCGGGACTAATGTTCTTTTGAAAACAAATTCTTCTGCTTCAAAAAAATAAAAAAACCGTTTTATAAAATAATTTATAAGACGGTTTTTAAATAACTTTATTAAAATAAATTATTCAACAACAACTGTTGTTGAAATGTATTCTGTTTCTGATTTGGCAAGTCTCAAATAAAAAGTTCCTTTGGTTTGTGGAGTAATTTTATATACTGTTACTCTTCTTTCAGGAGTTGTTTTTGCGCAAGTAGCTATAGGATACTGAGCTTCTACCTGATAAACCAGTACTTTATTATATTCTACTTCTACTAATTGGTGAAATTCTCCACAACCATTTTCCGACGTAAACTCTATATCATAACTAAGTTCCTGACCTACTTTTCCTGTAGTAGGACCTACAACAGATGTCGCATAAGCTGTTTTGTAAACAACTTTTGGATCTTCCGGTGCATCATTATCACTGCTGCATGAAGTTAACACAGTTACGAATAACATTATAAGTGCAATGGATTGTAATTTAAAATTTTTCATAGGGTGATTGTTTATTCTTATTTTTTACATAGATACTAATAAGTTGTTTTGGTTGCCTGAAAAAATTGTTAAAATTGATTCTTAAAAATAACCAGCAACAAATCAACGTTTTATATTATCAATTATTTTGCCACTTCTTTCTTTTTAAATATCATTTTAAAAAGATTTACAATTCCTAAAACGACAAACCCTAATGCCAGACCGATTACAAATTCTTTTAAAATGGAAGGTAATTTAATTGTAGGCACCACATGGTGGAAGAATGGGATATAATGCACGAATATACCTCCCGCAACCAATAATAAAGCGATTGTACCAATTACAGTTAAAGCTTTAATTACTAAAGGAAGTGCTTTTACCAATATATTACCTATAAATTTTGAGATACTTTTTTCTCTTTTACTAAATTTAATAAGTTTATAACCAGCTTCATCCATTCTTACAATCAAAGCAACAATACCGTAAACTCCAACTGTTGCAATTACAGCAATTATTGATGTTACCACTATTTGCTGCATTAACGGCTCATCGATTACTGTTCCTAAAGCGATAATTACAATTTCGACAGATAATATAAAATCGGTTACAATTGCTGATTTTATTTTACCTTTTTCAACAGTCAGGATTTCTTCTTCTGTCAAAACTTCTTGTGTTATTCCTTCTGATTCTTCGTGCTTGTGAGGAAAAATAAATTCGTAAATTTTTTCTGCTCCTTCGTATGCCAGAAATAATCCTCCAAGTACAAGGATTACAATGATTGCAACAGGTAAAAATGCACTTAATAAAAACGCAATTGGCAAAATGATAATTTTGTTAAGAAGTGAACCTTTACTAATAGCCCACAATACCGGAAGCTCTCTTGACGATGCAAATCCTGATGCTTTTTCGGCATTTACGGCTAAATCATCGCCCAAAATACCTGCAGTTTTTTTTGCTGCAATTTTGCTCATTACTGCAACATCATCCATAATTGCTGCGATATCATCTAATAGTACGAAAAAACCTGATGCCATTTTATTTTTATTTTTTGCGAATTTAATACTTTTAAATTAATTAATTTCTACAAATTAATGACTGCATTGGCCCAATAGCACCCAAATAATAATAAATACAAAAATAGTTCCGAAGCAACCGCCTCCTAATTTTTTTGCGCCGTAACCTGCCAATAATCCTCTAAATAAGTTATTCATAATAGTTGTTTTAAGTTAGAGTAAAGATGATCAAATAAATAGCGTTATTCTTTATAACAATTTTGAAAAAAGTTTCATTATTTACGGATTTAATTTAAGCATAAAAAAAACACCAGTGTCTCCACTGATGTTTTTTGAATATTTAAACTAAAAAAAATTACTCAACAGGCTGTGTTTGATTTCTAAAAACCAATTTACCATCAAAAGCATCTATTAAAATAATACTGTCTGTTGTGATATTTCCCGCGAGAATTTCTTTTGATAATTGATTCAAAACTTCTCTTTGGATAACACGTTTTACCGGTCTTGCACCAAATTCAGGATCAAAACCTTTGTCTGAAAGATATTTGATTCCCTCTGGCGTTGCATCCATTGTAATGCCCTGTAAAGCCAGCATTTTACTAACACTCTTCAGTTGTAAACTCACAATTCTTGAAATATTATCAACTGTTAACGGCGTAAACATTACGATTTCGTCGATACGGTTTATAAATTCAGGGCGAACAGTTTGTTTCAATAATCCTAAAACTTCCACTTTTGCAGCTTCGGTTGCGGCTTCGACACTTCCTTTCAGGTTCTCAAATTTCTCCTGTATAATCTGACTTCCCATGTTGGATGTCATGATGATAATCGTGTTTTTAAAATCGGCTAAACGACCTTTGTTATCTGTCAATCGTCCTTCATCTAAAACCTGCAATAAGATATTGAAAGTATCCGGATGTGCTTTTTCTATTTCATCTAATAAAATTACAGAATATGGTTTTCTACGCACCGCTTCTGTCAATTGTCCACCTTCATCATAACCCACATATCCCGGAGGCGCACCAACCAAACGGCTCACACTGTGGCGTTCCTGATATTCACTCATATCAATACGTGTCATCGCATTTTCATCATCAAAAAGATATTCTGCTAATGCTTTAGCAAGCTCTGTTTTACCAACTCCGGTTGTTCCTAAAAACAAGAATGTCCCGACTGGTTTTTTCATATCCTGCAATCCGGCACGGCTTCTGCGAACGGCGTCACTCACAGCTTCAATCGCTTCTTCCTGACCTACTACTCTTCTGTGTAATTCTTCTTCCAGATGAAGCAGTTTTTCTCTCTCTGTCTGAAGCATTTTCATGACCGGAATTCCTGTCCATTTTGCAACAACTTCGGCAATATCTTCGCGGGTTACTTCTTCTTTAATTAAAGAATTCCCAGATTGATATTCCTGTAATTGTTTTTGCAAAAGATCGAGACGCTCTTGTGCTTCTTTTATTTTTCCGTAACGAATTTCTGCTACTTTTCCATAATCCCCCTCACGTTCTGCGCGTTCTGCTTCGTATTTAAAATCTTCAATTTCTAATTTTACAGCCTGAATTCCATCAACAACATCTTTTTCAGATTTCCATTTGGTGTAGATTTCGTTGCGTTCTTCTTTCAAGTTAGCCAAATCCATGTGAAGGATTTTCAGTTTGCTTTCTTCTTTTTCACGTTTGATGGCTTCAATTTCAATTTCCAATTGCATGATTTTACGGTCTAAAACATCCAGTTCTTCTGGTTTTGAATTGATTTCCATACGCAATTTAGAAGCCGCTTCATCCATCAAATCGATTGCTTTATCCGGTAAAAAACGATTGGTTATATAACGCTGTGAAAGTTCTACGGCTGCAATAATCGCTTCATCTTTAATCTGAACTTTATGGTGCGTTTCGTATTTTTCCTTGATTCCACGTAAAATTGAAATTGCACTTTCAGTATCCGGTTCATCAACCAAAACTTTTTGAAAACGACGCTCTAAGGCTTTGTCTTTCTCAAAATATTTTTGATATTCATCTAAAGTTGTTGCTCCAATCGCTCTTAATTCACCACGAGCCAAAGCCGGTTTCAGGATGTTGGCCGCATCCATTGCGCCTTCACCTCCACCCGCGCCTACAAGCGTGTGAATCTCATCAATAAATAAAACGATATCACCTTCGGCAGCTGTAACTTCTTTTACGACTGATTTTAAACGTTCTTCAAATTCTCCCTTGTATTTTGCACCAGCAATAAGTGCTCCCATATCCAGAGAAAAAACAATTTTATTTTTTAAGTTTTCTGGTACGTCGCCATCTACAATTCTGTGCGCTAAACCTTCTGCAATAGCGGTTTTACCAACTCCGGGTTCACCTACTAACATTGGATTATTTTTTGTTCTACGGGTAAGAATTTGCAATACACGACGAATTTCTTCGTCGCGACCGATAACCGGATCCAGTTTTCCTGTACTTGCTAATTCGTTTAAGTTTTTAGCGTATTTATTTAAGGCATTATATGTTTCTTCTGCAGATGCCGAAGTCACTCTTTCACCTTTTCTAAGTTCCTCAATAGTAGCTTTTAAGCCTTTTCCGGTAACGCCCTGATCTTTTAAAATTTGCGCTACTTTACTTTTCGAATCGAAAATTGCCAAAATTAAATGTTCGATCGAAACGTATTCGTCGTTCATTTTTTGCGCGATAATTTCAGCTTCATTCAAAGCTTTATTGGCGTCTCTGGAAAGCATGATATCTCCTCCTGAAACTTTTGGAAAACTCTGAATTGTTGAATCTAAAATTTGCAAAAACAAAGGCACATTTACGTTGAGCTTCTTCAAAATAAAAGGCGCCACATTTTCATCTACTTCAAAAATAGCCTTAAAAACGTGTTCGTTTTCTATTTGTTGCTGCCCGTTGCGTTGTGCTAGCTGCTGGGAGAGCTGAATGGCTTCCTGCGATTTAGTTGTAAATTTATTTATGTTCATATTTTTTTACGATTTAGGATTGATTTTTTATTTTTGATATTCGATTAAATTAAAATTAGAATTTATTGCATTAAGTTTTAACTTTAAATAGGCTAACTTTGCTTCTATATTTCAAAATATATTCCACACTAAAATTACAGACAAAATGGCGCTTAATGCAGCTTTTTAGCTAATTATTAACGTCAAAAAGTCATAAAACAAGTCAAATATGAGTTTTTTAAATTCAATCTTCGGAAATTCAGAGAATACAGATTCTCCTAAAAGCAATGTAAACTGGACTGAATTGACTGATGTATTACAGTTACAGGAAATTGAAGCTATTTCTAATGAAAAGCCGGTTGTCATTTTCAAACATAGCACAAGATGCAGTATTAGCCGAATGGCTTTAAAACAATTTGAGCGTGAATTTGAATTAAATGATACAGTTGATGCTTACTTTCTTGATTTAATTGCACACCGTGATATTTCGAATGAAATTGCGCAAAAATTTAATGTATATCACGAATCTCCTCAATTGATTTTAATCAAAAACGGAAAAGCTGTTTATGATGTTTCACACAGCGATATTGATGCAGAAGCATTGAAAAGTAAAGTTTAATTTTTTTGCCACAGATTAATGAATTAATTTGATTTTTAAATCCTAAAAATCTTTTAATCTGTGGCAAATATATTTTAAAATGTTCCGTCTGAGCCTCCTCCGCTAAAACCTCCTCCGCCAAATTCCATTGGAGATTCTGTTTTTACTTCTGGTTTTAAACCGAAAGTCGAAGCTACAATTAAAGCTTCGGCATTCAATAAGGCATTTGAATTATTAATTCTGTCCGGTTTAAAAGTTACTCCAACTTCATTATTTTTTAATTTTCTTATTGAAAAATAAGCTATCGTAAATAAAACCATTCCCCCTAGTGTTAGCGCTACTTCTATTGGTAAAACAGAATAATAGAATCGTATTGTGTAAATTGAAAAAGCAATAGCTAAAAAGCTAATCAAAAGCATAATTCTGTCTTTGGTCCTTAAAGCTTGCACCAAATAAACAGCCGGAACAATAAAGGTAAAAGCATAGAAAAAATAAGAAAACGGAATATCCTGTCCGGGAAGAACTTCATTTCCTAAAAGTTCTGCTGAAAGTTCTCTTACTACCAAATAATTACAAGAAAGATAAAACAAAATTAAACAGAAAGTGTTTGCCCACAAAAGACCTTTATAATAATAACTTTCAGTTAATTTACTGATTACTTTTTTAGTAAAAAAGTAAAAAACTGCAGCCAATAACATAGTAACAAATGGAAGTATAGCTTTTCCGATGGAACCAAACTCAAACATTCCGTAAAATAAAAGTGCAGAAACAGCAATACAGAAAATAAGCATTGACATTAAATGCAAATATCTTTTATACATCATAAATGAAGCTATTGCAACAAAAAAAGCAATTACTATTTCATGGCCTTCAGTCGTAATACCAATAGCAAATCCCACATTTAAGAGAGCTCCTAAAATAGAAGCATCATCCAAGCCATGTTCGTAATAATTTTGATTTGCCAGAAACTCTGCGCCGGCAAAACCAACTATAGCAAAAATGTAGCAGCAAATTTCAAAAAAAATCCTTTCAATGCTTAAACCCACTAATGAGATTACACCGCAAACTGAAATGTATAAAAATGATCCTAAAAGAAAGAATCCTAATCGCACCAAAATATTACTTTGCCTTTTAAAAGCCGGTAATTCTTTTTTGATTAAATCTTTTTGTTCTTTACTAATAAAACCAGCCGATTGTAAAGACTTTGCCTCTTCGACAAGACTCAAATTATCTAATAAATTTTTATCGTATACTATCATGCTGCAATTTCTTTATTGAATTTTTTAATTAGTTTAATAAACAATATTATAGAACCTATAAAATATATTGGAAGCGCTATAATAATAAATATCCATAAATCTCGAAAATCCATCAATTCCAAAACTCTGAAAATGAATATATTTATTCCGATGTAAGCGTAAATAATCATAAAGACATACAACGAAATTGCCTTATATTCATGACTTGTTTTATAGAAATAATAAGAAGACCCGGCTAAAGCAATTACAAAAAACAACCAGACTATATCTTCAAAATAACTGATCAAACTACTAATTGCTGCAATACTTATAATATGCAAAGCAAAAGTTAGGTAAATAATATTAAAATGTGTTTTTAACTGGATTCTAGAACTATAAATCGTCCATAAAATCAATAACACGCCTAACATTATTGCGGAATAACTTAAAGTTTGATCTTCATAAAAATTAATGTTTTTTAATAAATCCTGAGGTGTTACCGAAAGCCCGATATAAGCTGCTAAACCAGTTATTGCAATGGCTAAAACACTTTTGTTATCAAAATAATAAGCACAGGAAAAACTGACTATTGTTGGTATTAAAGTTGCCAAACCATAATGCGTACCAAATGCCTCATATTGAAACTGTAGATATCCTATAAAAATACAAGTCAGAATATTGCCAGCCAAAACCAAATATTCTAAAACGGGATGTTCAAAAACTGTTTCTTCTTTTTGAAATCCTTTTGAGTTTTTAAAACAATAATAAAAGCAAACGCAAATGAGTATAAATATAATCGATAGAATGGCGATATGCCCAATACTGTCAATATTTTTATAAATTAAAACTCCAATTCCCGAAGTAAAAAGTAAGACAGATAAATAAAGAAAAAATTTTAATTCGGCATTAAGCGAAAAAATATTAAGACCGCGGTAAGTTGCGATTTCCTGATATTGATTTTCAGTAATTAGATTTTTATCCAATAATGATTTTGTAGCCTGGTCATCAAATTTATTCATAGTTACTATTTAAACATTCAAATCAAAAATAGTCTTTTTTTGTTTCGAATAAACTTTAAGTAAAAGAAACTAATAAGAAATAACACCTCTCAATTAAATTTTATTTATGTAAAATTTTAATTGTATAAAAAAGCCGATTTGCAAATACAAATCGGCCTTTTTTATAATGAAATGCTTTTAAAAAGCGGCTTTCATTTTATCTTTAATAGCATCTAAACACAGATTATTAATACTGCCTTCGTGCGTGTGTTTTGTTTCTTTTGGAGATTGATATGTTCCGGCTTCCAATTGTTCTGCAACGGCTTTGTATGCATCTCTAAACGGCATTCCGGCAACGACCATTTCGTTTAGAGTATCAACTGTAAACAGATAATCGTATTTTTTATCTTTTAAAATATTGTCTTTTACTGTAATATCTTTTACAGAGAAAATAGCAATATCCAGACACGCTTTTAAGTTTTGAAGCGCTGGAAACAAACCTTCTTTTAAAAGCTGTAAATCTCTGTGATAACCGCTTGGCAGATTATTGGTGATTAAAGTGATTTCATAAGGAAGCGCTTGAATTTTGTTGCATTTTCCTCTGATTAATTCAAAAACATCAGGATTTTTCTTGTGCGGCATAATGCTCGAACCTGTTGTAAGATGTGCCGGCAAACTGATAAAATCAAAATTCTGACTCATATACAAACACACGTCCATTGCAAATTTTGATAAAGTTGCTGCAACGCTGCTCATGGCAAAAGCAACAGTTTTCTCAGCTTTTCCTCGGCTCATTTGTGCAGCTACAGCGTTGAATTTTAAGGTTCCAAAACCTAATTCCTGAGTTGTAAATGTTCTGTTTATTGGAAAAGAACTTCCGTAACCTGCTGCGGAACCTAACGGGTTCTGATCTACAATTTTTGAAGCTGCGTTTAACATCGTAACATCATCGATCAAGCTTTCCGCATAAGCAGAAAACCACATTCCGAATGACGATGGCATGGCGATTTGCAAATGTGTATAACCTGGCAACAACACATTTTGATGCTTTTCTGCTGATTCCATCAACAAGTCAAACAATGTTTTTACTTGTTCTTTTATGGCTTTTAATTCGTCTTTTAAATACAAATGAACATCAACCAAAACCTGATCGTTACGAGAACGCGCAGTGTGGATTTTTTTTCCGGCATCGCCCAGTTTTACCGTTAATAAATATTCGATTTTAGAATGAACGTCTTCAAAACTATCTTCAATTTCAAAATTTCCAACGACAATATCTGCAATGATATCGTTTAAGGCATCAACTAGAGAAGTTGTTTCTTCCGCAGTTAATAATCCAATTTGTCCAAGCATTTTAGCATGTGCAATTGAACCTAAAGCATCGTATTTTGCCAGAACCAAATCAAGTTCACGATCGTTTCCAACTGTGAAATGTTCAATTTGTTTGTCTGTTGGTATTCCTTTTTCCCAAAGTTTCATAGGTGATTTTTTTAGATCCTATTACGGTTAGTTTTCCGCCACGAATTCACGAATTGATTTTAAAATAATTCGTGAATTCGTGGCGTTTATTCTATTTCTTATAATTTAAAGAAATCGCTTAGTATTTTGATATATAAGTCAACTCCTTCTTCAATTTCGTTAATGAAAATAAATTCATCTGCTGAATGTGACCGCAGGGTTTCTCCTGGTCCTAATTTTAAAGACTGACAGCTTAAAACAGATTGATCTGAAAGCGTTGGAGACCCATAAGTTGTTCTTCCTAAAGCGATTCCGGCCTGAACCAAACCATGCGCTATTGGAATAGACGATGCGTTTAAATGCATCGATCTTGGCGTAACTTCGGCATTTACATTTGCTTTTACCACTTCCAGAATTTCGGTATTTGAATAACGATCGGTTACACGAATATCAACTACCAAATCGCATTCTGACGGCACTACATTATGTTGTTTTCCAGCGCTGATTTGCGTTACAGTCATTTTTACGGGACCTAAAACCTCTGATATTTTATCGAATTTATAATTTTTAAACCATTCCATTACAGGAATTGATTTGTATAATGAATTATCGTCGTTTTGATGCGCAGCGTGACTTGCAGTTCCTTTTACTTTTACGTCAAGAACTAACAAGCCTTTCTCAGCTACAGCCAATTGCATTAAAGTTGGTTCACCAACAATGGCACAATCTAACTCTGGTAAATGTTTTAAAACACTGTTTAAACCGTTTTTTCCGCTGCTTTCTTCTTCGGCGGAAGCCACAATTACGATATTATGTGACAAATTTTGATTTTCGTAAAAATGAACAAACGTTGCCAGTAACGAAACCAGACATCCTCCTGCATCATTACTTCCTAATCCGAATAATTTACCGTCTTTTTCAATCGCTTTAAACGGGTCGTTTGTATAGGCTTGGTTTGGTTTTACGGTATCGTGATGTGAATTCAGTAAAAGTGTTGGTTTATTCTCGTCGAAATATTTATTGAAAGCCCACACATTATTGTTTTCTCTTTTAAAAGGAATCTCGTTTTGATTGAACCAATTTTCTATTAAATGTGCCGTTTGATCTTCTTCACTTGAAAATGAAGGGGTTTCAATTAGATTTTTTAATAAGTTAATTGCTTCCTGGGTAAGCGTTTCTATATTTTTCATTTTTGTAGGTACTGAGGTACTAAGGTTCTGAGGTTCTAAGATTGCAAAAGTCTTAGTTTCTTAGCAACTTAGCAACTTTTTTCTTTATAATGTAATCGTCGTATGCAAAACATCTGGATTTTGAAGCATTTTGTGATGCCCGATTTTGATTTTCTGCACACCTCTTGATAAACTATTAAAACAATTATCCAATTTCGGAATCATTCCGGAATGGATTACTTTTTCTGCTTTTAGCTTGTTGTATAATTCTTCGTTTATTGCTGTAATTACAGATGAATCATCTTCTGAATCTTGCAAAACTCCCTGTTTTTCAAAACAATATGTTAGTGTAACATCAAAGACTTCAGACAATGCAATTGATAATTCACTCGCAATGGTATCTGCGTTTGTATTTAAAAGTTGTCCGTTTTTGTCGTGTGTAATCGCGCAAAAAACAGGAACAATTCCGGCTTCAAGCAACGTTTTCAATAGAGAAGTATTGACTTGTTTTACATCACCAACAAAACCATAATCAATTGTTGGATGGTTTCTTTTTGTGGATTGAATTAAATTTCCGTCCGCTCCCGAAAATCCCATCGCATTGTTGTTTTTTGCCTGCAATTGCGCAACAACATCTTTATTGATTTGTCCGGCGTAAATCATCACGACAACATCAAGCATTGCAGCATCGGTAATTCGGCGACCTTCAATCATTTGAGGTACCAAACCAATACTTTGTGCCATTTTTGTAGCCGATTTTCCACCACCGTGCACCAAAACTTTGTATCCTTCTATTTTAGAAAAGTCGGTTAAGAATTGTTCTAATTCTGTTGGATTGTCGATAATGTTTCCACCAATTTTTATTACTTTAACTTTATTCATGAGGTTCAAAGGTTCAGAGAAACAAAGGGACAAAGTTTAGATTCAGTTTGTAAAAACCTCTGAACCTTTGCAACTTTGTGCCTTTGCAACTTTATTTATAACTTCTTAAGAATCTTTTGTAAAACTAATTGTGCCGAATAAGTTCTGTTATTCGCTTGCTGAATTACTATTGAATTTTCGCTGTCAATAACTTCGTCGCTTACAATTACGTTACGACGAACCGGAAGGCAATGCATAAATTTTCCGTTATTGGTTAAAGCCATTTTTTCGGCCGTAACGGTCCAGTTTGAATCTGTATTGGTTACTTTTCCGTAATCGTTGAAATTGCTCCAGTTTTTAACGTAAACAAAATCAGCATTTTCGAATGCTTTGTTTTGATCGTATTCGATTTTGCAATCTTTTGTTATTTCCGGACTTAACTCGTAACCTTCAGGATGTGTGATTACAAAATCCATATCTTTTTGCATTTGCATCATTTCTACGAAGGAATTGGCAACAGCTTGTGGAAGCGCTTTTGGATGTGGCGCCCAAGATAAAACCACTTTGGGTTTGTGTTTCGTTTTGTATTCTTCCATCGTAATCGCATCTGCCAGAGACTGCATCGGATGGCGAACTGCGCTTTCCATGTTTACAATTGGCACTGTTGCATGTTTCAGGAATCCTGAAATTACCGTTTCAGCATAATCTTTTTCTTTGTCTACCAAACCTGCAAAAGCACGAATCGCGATAATATCACAATACTGAGATACTACTTCTGCCGCTTCTTTAATATGCTCTGAAGCACCGGAATTCATTACAGCTCCGTCTTCGAATTCTAATGTCCAGCCTTCATTGGTAAAGTTCATTACCATAACGTTCATCCCTAAATTTAAAGCCGCTTTTTGAGTACTCAAACGCGTTCTTAAACTCGGGTTGAAGAATAACATTCCTAAGGTTTTATTCTTTCCTAATTTTTGATTTTTAAGCGGGTTCTTTTTGATTTTAATCGCGCTTTTTACCCATTTTGATAATGAGTCGATATCTTTTATTGAAATATAATTCATAACTTGTTGTTTAATCGTTTATTTGTTTAACTGTTTATTTGTTAGCGATTAACCGAATTAACGATTAAACAAATAAACATTTTATACAATCTTAGTAAAAGGAATTTCTCCTTCTAATGCCTTTAAAATAAAATTATCATTTAATCCGTTTACGATCCAGGTTTCTATTTTGGCGGCTTTTGCGATTCCGGCTGCTTCGATTTTCGACTGCATTCCGCCTGTTCCGTGTGATGATTTTGATTCGCCTATTTCTTTTTCTAACACTTTTAAATCATTTACCAATTTAATCGTTTCCGGATTTTCATCGTGAATAGAATCTTTCGTATAAATACCATTTGTATTTGTTGCAATAATCAGAATATCAACATTTAAAAGAACCGCTGTTAACGCTGCTAATTTATCATTATCACCAAACCGAATCTCATCTGTGGCAACGGTGTCATTTTCATTAATAATCGGAATGTAATTGTTATCTACTAAAACATTGATCGTATTCACAATATTAACTTTCGATTGTTCTTTTTCGAAATCAGAATAAGAAAGCAAACATTGAGAAGTCAATAATCCTAAATCGCTGAAATTCTCATGAAAAATCCGCATTAAATGAGGCTGACCAATTGAAGCTAAAGCCTGTTTTAATGCAATTTCTTTGCCTTTGCTTTCCAATTTTACAAATTGTTTCGCGGCTGCAATGGCTCCTGAACTTACGATTACAAATTCGTAATCTTTGTTTAAAGCGGCGATTTGCATACCAATATCTTCAATCTTTCCCCGCGAAATATGATTGGTTTCTTTGGTTAAAGTGTTACTTCCTATTTTTAATAAAATCCGTTTTTTAGTCATTTTTGTTTTGGTTTTGCCACAAAGGCACGAAGGCACTAAGTTTCTTTTTACCGCAAAGGCGCTAAGGTTTTTATATTCTATGTGTTTACAAACGCCAAGTTCGCAAAGCTTTGTCTTTAATAAATTCCAAATTCCAACCCTGAATTCAAATCGTTAATCCTCAATCTAAAATCAGAAATCTAAAATTACCTGATTTGTCCTTCTCCGTACACGTACCATTTATTGGTTACAAGATGTTGAAGTCCAATTGGTCCGCGTTGGTGTAATTTATCTGTGCTTATCGCTAATTCTCCACCAAGACCAAATTGCCCGCCATCTGTAAAACGTGTTGATGCATTGTGATAAACTGCAGCTGCGTCAACTGATTCCATGAATTGTTTTGCAATATGTTCATCTTTTGTAATTATTGCTGCCGAATGTCCACCGCAATATTTATTGATTTTTTCGATTGCATGTTCTTCAGAATCAATTGTTCCGATTACGATTTTATAATCTAAAAATTCTTCATACCAAATATCTTCATTTTGAAGCGTTTCGGTATTTTCGAAATTTTCTAACGATTTATCGACGATTACTTCAACTTTATTTTCAATTAAAGCTTCAATTAACATGGCCACAAAACCTTCAAAATTAGGTAATCTTGAATCGATCAAAACCTTATCCAAAGCATTACAAGCTGAGATTTTAGAGGTTTTAGCATTCAAAATCACTTTTAAAGCCAAATCAGTATCTGCATTTTGATGAACGTAAACAAAATTATTTCCGCGACCGCTTACAATTACTGGGCAAGTGGCGTGTTGTTTGACAAACTCAATCAATTTTTCTCCTCCTCTTGGAACAATTAAATCTACTTTTTGAGTTGGTTTTTCTAAAAAAGCCTGAGTTTCTGTACGATTAAAATTCAAATATTCAACCCAATCTTTCGAAACTCCGTTTTCTTCAAGAGCCTGATGCCATAAATCAACAATCTTTAAATTTGATTTTAAGGATTCTTTTCCTCCTTTTAATAAAATCTTATTTCCGGATTTAAAGGCAATTCCGCCTGCTTCGATTGTAACGTCTGGGCGCGATTCATAAATAATTAATATGGTTCCGAATGCAGCTGTTTTATTGACTACTTTAATTCCATTATCATGAACAAAATGAAAACGCTCTACTCCAACAGGGTCTTCCTGAGAAGCCAATTGGTTCAACGATAAAATCATCTCGTCGACTTTTTTATTATCTACTTTCAGGCGTTCTTCCATCGCTAAATCTGAGCCGTCGTAAGCCAATAAATCTTCCTGATTGGTGAGAATTATTTGACTCCGCTCCTGCTCGACCAGCTTTGCCATAGATCGCAAAACCAGATTGCGCTTTTCGATTGATAATGGGTTCATTTTTTTTGGTTTAATTGGTTAATTGTTAATTCGTTTAATCGATTAACCAGTTAAAAAACGATTAAACGAATTAACATTTGTGGTAACTTAGTTCTGAAGCTCTTCCAAACTTTCTTTTAAAGCTACAATAAACGTATCAATATCAGCTTTTTTTACTGTCAATGGCGGTAAAATTCTTAATAGATTTTTGTTGTTCGCGCTTCCTGTAAAAATGTGTTTTTCGATAATTAATTTCTTTCTTAAAGCTGCTACATCAAAATCAAATTCAACTCCAAGCATTAAACCTTTTCCTTTTACTTGTTTGATGCCGTCAACTTCTTTGATTTTTTCTAAGAAATATTCATAAACTTCGTTTACATTATCTTGTAATTTCAGTTTTTCCATTACGTCAAGAACCGCAATTCCTGCCGCACAAGATAAATGGCTTCCGCCGAAAGTAGTTCCTAATAATCCGAAACTTGCTTCAAATTTTGGCGAAATTAAAATGGCTCCAACCGGAAAGCCGTTCCCCATCCCTTTTGCAACCGAAATAATATCAGCGTTGATTCCGTGATGTTGAAAAGCGAAGAATTTTCCGCTTCTTCCGTATCCTGATTGTACTTCATCTAAAATTAAAACAACATTATGTTTTTTACATGCTTTTTCCAATGCCTGAAAAAATTCTGTTGTTCCCTGGTCTAAACCTCCAACTCCCTGAATTCCTTCGATAATTACAGCTGTAACATCTCCTTTTGCCAATTCAGCTTCTACCAATTCAATTTGATTTAATGGTAAAAAAGTAACAACTTGCTGTGCATTTATTGGCGCAACGATTTTTTTATTATCTGTAACGGCAACGGCTGCAGAAGTTCTTCCGTGGAAAGAGTTATCAAAAGCTACAACTCTTGATTTTCCATTATGGAAAGAAGCTAATTTCAATGCATTTTCGTTCGCTTCAGCGCCAGAACTGCATAAAAACAATTCATAATCTTCTAATCCTGAAAGCTTTCCTAATTTCTGAGCCAATTCTACCTGCAAAGGATTCTGAATAGCATTCGAATAAAATCCTAAATGATCTAATTGATTTTTAAGTTTTTCAACATAATCAGGTTGCGTATGGCCAATCGAAATTACACCATGTCCGCTATATAAGTCTAAATATTCCACCCCATTATTGTCTGTAATTGTGCAATCTAGTGCTTTTACAGGTGTTATGTCGTAAAGTGGGTATACGTTAAATAAATTCATGTCTTGAAAAGTTATATATTATTTGTTATGAGTTAGAAGTTTCAAATACAGATGTTAAAAAACGCTTAACTTCTACCCCATAACTTTTTTTTATTAAAATCCGCTTGGTTTCAAATGTAAACCAGTGGTTTCTTCAAGTCCAAACATTAAATTCATGTTTTGAATCGCTTGTCCTGAAGCACCTTTGGTTAAGTTGTCAATGATTGAGGTAATCAAAATCCGGTTTCCTTTTTTCATTAAACTGATGATACATTTGTTGGTTTGAACGACTTGTTTCATATTAATGTTTGTCGTTGTAACGGTTACAAACGGTTCATTTTTATAGAACTCTTCGTATTTGGCAACGGTTTGTTCCAGACTTTCGTCGGATGTTGTATATAAGGTTGCAAAAATTCCTCTTGGAAAATCTCCTCTGTTTGGAATAAAAAGCAACTCGCTTTCAAAATCATCCTGCAATTGGACCAGACTTTCTGAGATTTCTCCTAAATGCTGGTGTTCAAAAGCTTTATAATGCGACATATTATTGTTTCTCCAACTGAAATGTGACGTTTCTGAAAGTCCAACGCCAGCGCCTGTACTTCCAGTTGTAGCATTAATATGAACGTCATTATTTAGCAGATTATTTTTAGCCAAAGGTAACAACGCCAATTGAATCGCTGTCGCAAAACAACCCGGATTCGCAATATAATTTGCTTTCTTGATCTCTGATTTATTCAATTCGGGTAAACCGTAAATAAAGTCTTTACCTACAAAATGAGCATCTTTGTTCAATCTGAAATCATTTCCTAAATCGATGATTTTAGTATGACTTGCAAATTGATTTTCCTGCAAAAATGAAATCGATTTTCCGTGTCCAAGACATAAGAAAACAACATTTACGTCCGGATTTATTTTATCAGTAAAATTCATTTCAATGTCTCCCAACAAATCGTGGTGTGCCACAGAAAGCGGTTTACCCGAATTTGTCGTGCTGTAAACAAAATCAATGCTTACATTGGGATGATACATTAATATTCTGATAAGTTCTCCGGCCGTGTAGCCCGAACCACCAATTATTCCGATATTAATCATGAGTTAAATGGTTTACAGATGAAAATATGTTTTGAGCATTTCCTAAAATCTTAATAAATCCTTTTGCATCTTCAGATGTCCAGGCATTGTTCATTTCTCCGTATTGACCAAAACCGGTGTTCATCAAATCATTTTTAGATTCGATTCCGTCAAGCGAAAAATGATATGGTTTTAACGAAACAGTTACGGTTCCGTTTACTGTTTTTTGTGTGTCTTGCAAGAATGTCTCAATGTTACGCATTACAGGATCTAAAAACTGACCTTCGTGAAATAACATTCCGTACCAGTTTCCTAGTTGTTCTTTCCAGTATTGCTGCCATTTACCAAGTGTGTGTTTCTCTAATAAATGGTGCGCTTTGATGATAATCAAAGGTGCAGCAGCTTCAAAACCAACTCTTCCTTTAATTCCGATAATGGTGTCTCCCACGTGAATATCTCTACCAATTGCATAAGCATTTGCCAGTTTTTCAAGCTTTACAATATTATTTTCAGGAGCATCTTTTTTACCATTTAAGGCAACCAATTCTCCTTGTTCGAAATGTAAAGTCACTTTTTCTTCTCCTTCTTTTTGCAATTGCGAAGGATAAGCTTCACTTGGCAAAGGCTGGCCCGAAGTTAAAGTTTCTTTTCCTCCAACGCTGGTTCCCCAAAGCCCTTTATTGATCGAATATTGTGCTTTTTCCCAAGAATAGTGAACGCCGTTTTTAGCCAAATAATCAACTTCTTCTTGTCTAGACAATTTTAAATCTCTAATTGGAGTTATAATTTCAATTTCCGGAGCAATGGTCTGGAAAATTAAATCAAAACGAATCTGGTCATTTCCTGCACCTGTACTTCCGTGTGCAATGGCGTTTGCTCCTACTTTTTTAGCATATTTAATGGCTTCAATTGCCTGAAAAACACGCTCTGCACTTACTGATAGTGGATATGTATTATTTTTTAATACATTTCCAAAAATCAAATATTTTATAGCTTTATCGTAATATTTGTCTATGATGGTTAGGTTGGCGTGTTGCGCACTTCCTAATTCATAAGCTCTTTTTTCGATTGCTGTTAATTCTTCTTCACTAAATCCTCCTGTATCTACAAGTACGGTATGAACTTCGTATCCTTTTTCATTTTTTAAATATTTCAAACAATACGAGGTATCTAATCCTCCACTATAAGCTAATACAACTTTTTTCATTTTTTATAATTTAGGCTAATACTTTCGTATTTAGCAAGTTTGAGATTTATTTTTATTTGTTTTTAAGATAAAAAAACAAAAGACATTATTTTATTTAAGAATAAAGCTTGTTTAATTTTCTTTAATCTGCTCAAAACAGCTTCGTTAAAAGGGTGTCTCGGCGGACCTTTTGGTTTGTCTTTTGGATCATAAAGCATTCCTGTACACAGGCACATTTTGTTTTCTTTACTTTGCAGAATTTGAAAATTGGTACAGGTTTTACAGCCTGCCCAAAAACTCGGATCTGTTGTAAGCTCTGAGAAAGGCACTGGTTTGTAACCCAAATCAGAGTTGATTTTCATTACTGCCAAACCGGTCGTAATTCCGAATATTTTTGCATCAGGATATTTCTGTAGCGAATAATCAAAAACCTTTGATTTTATTTGTTTTGCCAAACCTAAGTTTCTGTAGTCCGGGTGCACAATTAAACCAGAATGTGCCACGAATTTTCCATGCTCCCAACTTTCGATATAACAAAAACCTGCAAATTTTCCATCTGCCAAAGCAATCATCGCATCACCGTTCGACATTTTTTTCTGAATGTATTCAGGAGTTCTTTTAGCAATCCCAGTACCTCTTAATAAGGCAGATGATTCTATCGTATCGCAAATTTCCTGTGCGAATTTGAAGTGTTCTTCCTGAGTTACAACAATAGAGATTTTCATTTCAATAGTTGAAGTTAGAGTTAAAAATTAAAACGTATTGTTTAGTTTGAAATCTTGAAACCCATCCAATAAAGTTAGACAAAATAGAAGTAACATTCTCAAAATCAAAAAGTTGATTTAGAAAATAATTAAAATAAGATATACTTTTAGGATATGTTTGTCCAATGGACAAATTATGTGATTTCAAAATGAAAAATGAATATAAATAAATACGCGGCGAAAAACTCTGTGAATACTATAGAGATAGTATCCGTACTTCGGGAGAAGTTACAGGTGAGTTTGTCCGTGACAAAGAAGTTATATGTAAACTTATTTTATTCATCGGTGCAAAAGTACACTATTTTTTAATTATCAAAACAAAAAAATAAAAATCTAACATTTTTTTAATGGAATGTTGGTTTTTTCTAAGGCCCTGAGCTGCTAAGATTCTGAGGTTGTGAGTTTTTTACTGAACCTGAAACTTTAAAATTGAAACCTGAAACTAAAAAGAAAACCCGATAGCTATAATAACTATCGGGTTTTAAACATTTTAATATTTTTGATTTTATTTCTTAGTGAACGGAATTACTTGTCCGTTACCTAAAACAATCATATCAAAACCAGTTTTTGCTTCGTTAAACTTGAATTTTAAACCTGCTCTTTTTGATTCGAATGTATCTTTTTCATTTGCAACAGGAGATAAACTAAATTTTGGATAGTTTGGAAGTTCTGCGCTTAAAACGCTGTTTTTCTCTGTCATTTCAATTGTCAAAGGTGATTTGGTAGTAACATAATTTCCTAAATAACCATCTAAGATAATATCTTTTTCAATTTTCCCGTTTCCCGCTTTCCAAACATTATTGCTTTCGTTATAATCTGGAAAAGCATGATCAGGATCTAAAGTAATGCTTTCTATTTCTTCTGTAGAATTATGTTTGAAAAACCAATCGTTGTTACGCTGCCAGATTTCTACAGGTAATTTAACTCTGGTTACTTTTCCGCTTTTTGTTTTTACATCCAAAACAATTGGCATTGGCATTTTGTCGAAATTTTCAACAGTAATAACCACTCCTTTTGCAGGATCATTTTTTACATATTTAATAGAGTTGATTCCCTGATCAAATCTCCAGTTGTTTACGAACCAGCTTCTCCAGAACCAGCTTAAATCTTCTCCGGCAACATTTTCAATTGTTCTGAAAAAGTCATCCGGCTGCGGATGTTTATAAGCCCAACGCTCTACATAAGTACGCAATGCCTTATCAAAACGCTCTTCTCCTAAAACCTGCTCTCTTAAAATTACCAATCCAGCGCTTGGTTTTGCATAACATAAAACACCAATATTCGCTTCCTTCATATTATCAGGAGAGCTCATAATAGTTTCTAATTTTGGACTTGTATAATACTCTGCATCTTCATGTAAGTTTGAAGCTGGCTGCTTGTACTCTCCATTATTAAAATCGTAGGAACTTACAGAGTTAATGAATGTATTAAAACCTTCATCCATCCAGGCAAAATAACGCTCGTTTGAACCTACGATCATCGGGAACCAAATATGTCCAAATTCATGATCTGTAACTCCCCATAAATCATCTCCTTTAGATTTCCATCCGCAAAAAACAATTCCCGGATATTCCATTCCGCCTTCATTTCCTGCTACGTTTGTAGCTGCAGGATAAGGATATTCGAACCATCTTTTTGAGTAATTCTCAATAGACGCTTTTGTATATTCCGTAGAGCGTCCCCAGGCATCATTTCCTGCACTTTCTACCGGATAAGCCGATAAAGCCAACGCTTTTTTGCCACTTGGCAAGTTTATTTTTGCTCCGTCTAAGATAAAAGCCGGAGACGATGCCCATGAAAAATCACGTGCATTTTTAATTTGATAATGCCATGTTTTTTCAGCAGCTGCATTTGTATTTGCTGTAGCAGCAACTTCATCTGCAGAACGAATCATTATCGTTTTATCGCTTTGTTTGGCTTCTCCATAACGCTTAAATTGTTCAGCAGAAAACACTTCTGATCCATTTAATAATTCACCCGAACCTACAACATAATGATTGGCAGGAGTTGTGATTTTCACATCAAAATCACCATACTCTAAATAAAACTCAGATGCTCCCAGATACGGTGCAGTATTCCAGCCTCTTACATCATCATACACACACATACGCGGGTACCATTGCGCAATTGTGAAGATTTTCCCGTTTTTGGTTTCTAAAACTCCCATTCTGTCTGATCCTTCAAAAGGTGCGATGAACGAAAATTCGATTTTAATTTTTACAGATCCTCCTTTTGAAGCTAATTCTTCCGGAAGAAAAATTTGCATTCTTGTATCTGTAACTACATATTTTACATCAGTTTCTGTTTTTTTCTTTCCAGAAATTACTTTCACCGATTTAATTTTATTTCCTCCTTCAAAAACCTGACCCTGTGCTCCGTTACGGCTTCCTGTTAAAGGAACAACAGCATTTCCTCTGGAATCTTCTTTAAATAAATTTTGATCCAGATTTAACCAGACAAATGATAATTTATCCGGACTATTATTAGTATACGTGATTTCATCCGTACCGCTAATTTCATTTGTAGTCCCGTTTAATTTTGCTGTTATTTGATAATCAGCTCTGTTTTGCCAGTATTCAACTCCCGGCTGACCGCTGGCAGAACGAGTTGGAGTACCATTTTTAGTGTAAAAATGTGGTGCAAAAGCATCGTGGTAATTGTAATTATTAACAGAGGTAACTGCTGTTGTAGCTGGCGTTTGTTGCGCCCAAACAGAAGAAATCCCTACAAACAAAGCCATGGTTAATAAGGCTTTTGTGGATTGTTTTTTCATATTTTTTAGCTGTTTATGTAGCAAATTAATGAAAAAAAAAGCTATTTACAGAGAAAAATTTAACCTTAAATTAAAGTTTAGCAAAATTTTATAAAAAAAATAATTTAAGCGATTTTTCTTAAAAAACTAAATTTTATAAAATATATTTACATCACTTTTTAAAACTAATTTCTTTCAATTATACTATTTTGAATACAACTATATCAAATTCAACGCTTACAGCTTCTGTCAAACATGCCGGAGCTGAATTATTTTCTTTAAAAGACAATCAAAACCAAGAATATATCTGGGAAGGGAATCCTGATTTTTGGGGAAAACATTCTCCTGTTCTTTTTCCGATTGTGGGAACTTTAAAAAACAATGCTTATTCCATTAATGGAAAAGAATATGAATTACCAAGACACGGATTTGCGCGTGATATGGAATTTCAATTGATTGATAAAACCGAAAATAGTGCTGTTTTTTCATTGCAGTCCAATAGTGAAACACTGAAAAAATATCCTTTTGATTTTGAATTGCAGCTTATTTATACGCTGAATGAAACCGCTTTAGACATTGCATACAAAGTAATTAATAAAAGTGAAACTAAAATACCTTTTTCTATAGGCGCACATCCGGCGATTGCTCTACCTGAAAATTTTGAGAATTATTCTTTTCAATTTGAGAAAGAAGAAGATTTAAAATATTCTCTTTTAGAAAATGATTTGATTTCGAATAAAACAGAAAGTTTGCAAACTATTGAAAATCTGGTTCCGCTGAATTACAAATTATTTGAAAATGATGCGTTGGTTTTTAAAACTTTAGAATCTAATTCACTTACTATTCTTGAGAATTCAAAACCTTATATAAAAGTTGATTTTGCAGGTTTTCCGAGTTTAGGAATCTGGACAAAAAATCAGGCGCCATTTGTCTGTATTGAGCCGTGGTTTGGTTATTCAGACACGGCCGAAAATTCAGGGAATTTATTCGAAAAAGAAGGGATTTTGATTTTAGATGCCAAAGAAACATTTAATTCAAAATTTAGTATACAAATATTATAAAAATAAAAAAATGCTGGAATTTAACTTTTCTCCATTTCCAATCATAGAAACCGAACGTTTGCTTTTAAGAAGAATTACGAATGACGACGCAAATGAAATTCTTGAATTGCGCTCGAATCCGGAAACTATGAAATATATTCCGAGGCCTTTGCTGAAAAATACTGAAGATGCACTCGGGCACATTGCAATGATTGAAGAAAAAATTGAAACTAACATCGGAATAAATTGGGCAATTACTTTAAAAGAAAGCCCTAAATTACTAGGAATTATTGGTTTTTACAGAATGCAGCCTGAAAACTATCGTGCCGAAATTGGATATATGTTATTACCTGATTTTCACGGAAAAGGGATTATTCCTGAAGCCGTAAACAGGTTAAACAGATATGGTTTTGATGATTTAAAATTGCATTCTATAGAAGCTGTAATCGATCCGGAAAACTTTGCGTCAGAAAAAGTTTTGCAAAAATGCGGTTTTGTTAAAGAAGCTCATTTTAAAGAATCCGATTTTTATGAAGGTCGCTTTCTGGACAAAGTAATTTACTCATTGTTAGACAAGTAAACTTTTATAGATTTTATATCAAAAAATATAATCAAATACTCTGTTTTTTTTAACATACAACAAGTATTAGTTGCGTTATATTTGCATCCGAAATAAGTAATTTTAACTTATTTATCACTATGAAAATCTTGTTTATGAAAAAATTACTTGTTCTGTTTGTTCTTTTCTTTTCTATTCAATCGCAAAGTCAGACTTATATTAAATTTAATGCCGCTACGGCTATAATAGCTGTACCGAATATTGGAGTTGAAACAAGCATTGGAGAGAAACTTACTTTTAGTGTGGATGTTATGGCTTCTTTTTGGGAATCTTTTAATGGCCATAGCCCAATGAAGTTTTATACTTTGACTCCTGAACTTCGTTATCATTTTAAAGAAAAATACGACGGATTTTATGTTGGCGGACATGCCGGACCGGATATTTATGAAATACAAAAATGGAATTATTTTGACTCAAATAAATATGAACATGGCTTTGGTTACCGTCTGGGTGTTTCAGTTGGTTATAATATCAAACTAAATGATAAGTTTCTTATAGATATTTTTGCCGGAGGTGGCTGGCATCAGGGATTTTATCATGGATATTACAATGATGGAACTCCGGGAAGATATGAAACGGCGCCGAATTGGAACAAAAGCGGTGAATGGTTGCCATATCGTGGAGGAGTAATGATTTCGTATAAATTATAATTAATTTGCCAGTTTTGGCAATGTTTTTACATATAAATCCTCTACTTTTTTGCGTGCCCAATCCGTTTTTCTTAAAAAGGTTAAACTTGATTTTATACTCGGATTTGAGGTAAAACATTTTATAGGAATTAATTCTGATAAGGTATCAAAACCATAATATTCTACTAATGTTTCTAGTATTTTTTGAAGGATAACTCCGTGTAAGGGATCTTTAGATTGATTCTGCATTTTTTTACTTTTATATAATATTAAAAAAGACCATACTTCAAAAAGTATGGTCTTTTCATTTTACAAAAATAACGATTTAATTAATCGACTACTATTAGAATATAAATTTAAATCCAAAAGAAAGTGGAGAAGTTAGATTTGGGTTACTTCCTGCCAATGCTGTATTATAAAATGGGTCTACATTTGCTACATGTGCTAATCCAAAATTAGTAACTGTAGTTTTTTCGCCAATTTTAGGATCAAGGGTTGTAGAAGTAAAATTAGCCAAATCATAAGAGAACTCGACTGAAAAGTTTTTCGTCACGAAATAATCAAATCCTCCTGAAAGAGACAAACCAAATTGATTTACTTTTAAGTCGCTCTCTTTTTCTTTCCCAGTAATAACAGGCAAGGCCAATTGTCCGAAGAAATATAATGAACCAGCTACATTCCAGTATTTTCTTGCTAATGGCTCAATCACAATTAAATCTGTTTTTGCTGCAGTTCCCGCCTCTGAATCAGCTTTAATATTAATATATCCCAAAGCTGCTCCAACAGCTACAGAAGGAGTTACAAATGTACCTACAATTGGCAAAACAGATAAACTTGTATTTTTTTTATCTGCGGTTTTGGTTTGCTGATAACCAAATTGAGATGTTACAAACCAGGAACCTTTTAATCCCTGACCTGTTTCCTGAGCTTTTGCGGTTAAACCTACTAATACAATACTGATTAATGTTACAATTTTTTTCATTTTAAAGTTTGTTAAATTATTTAACAAACTTACCAGTAAGGCTGTTTCTTAAAAATGATTAAAATCATAGATTAAAAAAAATCTTTAATTATCTTAGATTCTCATTTTTAATTATCTTAGGACTACTAAAGTTTTCAATTTTGTTTTACATTTGCACACTATGTTAAAAACAGTCAATATACTTAATAAAAGAGCTCGATTTGATTACGAAATCATCGACACTTATACCGCCGGAATAGTATTATCCGGTACAGAAATTAAATCTATACGATTAGGAAAAGCCAATATTACAGAGAGTTTTTGCGAATTTAGTAATCTGGAACTTTTTGCTATTAATACTTATATCGAAGAATATTCTTTTGGAAATCAATTCAATCATAAATCCCGAAGTGAGCGAAAATTGCTTTTAAATAGAAAAGAATTAAAAAGTCTTCATAAAAGTGTTCAGGCAAAAGGATTAACTATCGTTCCGTTAAAATTGTTTACCAACGAAAAAGGTCTTGCTAAACTGCAGATTGGTCTTTGTAAAGGAAAGAAAAACTACGACAAACGTGAATCTCTTAAAGAACAGGACACAAAAAGAGATTTAGACAGAATTAAAAAAGCATACAACTAAATCTTAATTTACTGGAAAAGAGCAATTTTAAATATTTTATACTTATTTTTACTACAATTAACTTTAATAAAAAAGTATGAAAAAGTATATCATTTTGTTCACTGTCTTTGCTTTTTTTAGTTGTGGCAGTAATACTTCTATTGTAAGTAGCTGGAGAGATCCTAAAATTACTGTGGCTCAGGAACATTTTAAAAAAGTTTTGGTCGTTGTTCTGGTAAAAGATGAAGCTTCAAGAAGAACGGCAGAAAATAGAATTGCTGCCAGTAATGAAATTTTTAAAACTTCATATCAATACCTGAACGAAAGTACTTCTCAACTTACTAAAGAGCAAAAATTAAAAATCCTTCAAGATGAAAATTTCGACGGAGTGATTACAATGCGTTTAGTAAGCACTGAAAAAGAAACCAATTATGTTCCGGGAACTTATACCGGAATGTATTACGGAGGTTTTGATGGAATGTACACAAATGTCTATGGTTACGGTTTCGGAAATTGGTACGGTATGTATTCGCCCAGCTTTTATGATCCCGGATATTATCAGGAAACCACATCGTATATGGTCGAAACCAATATTTTTTCATTAAAAGAAAACAAACTCATTTGGACAGGAACAACAAAATCAGAATACGTAACAGATTTAGGACAAACTGTTGATGCTATTATGCAAGCAGTTGTTGCAGAAATGAGAAAAGACGGCTCTTTGCCTCCAAAATAAAATTATCGAAAGCAATATTTAGTTATTGCTTTTTTTATTACTAAAATAATGACTAAATCTGTCAAGACATTTATGATTATTAAAAATGAAAACGCTTCTTAAAAACGCCCGTGAGCAAAAAGGATTAAAAACTCGTGAAGTTGCACAGCTTTTGGGTATTGATCAGGCTTTAATAAGTAAATTTGAAAGTGGTACACGGAAACCAACAAAGGATCAAATTTCTAAACTAGCCCAGCTTTTAGAAATAGATTACGAAACTTTAATGATTGCATGGTTAAAAGAAAAAATTCTTTACGAAATTGGCGATGATGAGTTTGCGTTAAAAGCGCTTATGGTAGCTGAGCAGGAAATTAAATACAACAAAACGATTTCTAAAGTAAAAATATCAAATACTTTGGAAAAAATTCTCAAAGAAATTGATATTCTAAAAGAGAAACTAGATAGCTACAAGCAATATGATAGCTATAAAATAAGACAGGCTCTAGAACTGGAATATACTTTTGAAAGTAATCGAATTGAAGGTAATACACTGACACTTCGCGAAACAGATTTGGTTATAAACGAAGGTTTGACTATTTCCGGTAAAAGCATGAGAGAACATCTTGAAGCAATAAATCATCAGGAAGCAATTGGTTTTATAAAGGATTTAATGAGTAAAAATAATTCTATAAATGAACGTGATCTTTTATCAATTCACAACTTAATTCTTAGAGGAATAATTCCGGAAGATGCAGGCCGTTACAGAAAAGTCCAGGTAATGATCAAAGGAAGTACGCATATGCCTCCGCAGCCATTTATGGTTGCCAAAGAAATGGAAGATTATTTTATTTGGTATGAAATCAATAAAAACAAAATGCATCCCATTATTCTCGCTGCCGAAATGCACGAAAGATTGGTTACAATTCACCCTTTTATTGATGGGAATGGAAGAACTTCGCGTTTGATTATGAATTTAATTTTAATGCAAAAAGGGTATTTAATTGCGAATATTAAAGGAGATTACGAAAACAGAATGCAATATTATCAATCATTGGAAACTGCTCAGACTAAAAACAACAAAGAAGATTTTTTACTATTTATAGCTCAAATTGAGAAAGAAAGTTTAGAACGATATATTAGCATTATTGCACAATAAATTTTAAACAGGAATTCACGATTGCACAAATCTTAACGGTTAATTTAGTTTGTGAAATTAATTTCACAAACTAAATTAGTGCAAATTAGTGAAATTCGTGTTTAAAATTTTATAGCAATTTTTAATTTCTATCTTCTAATAAAGGAACAAATCGAAACTCTCCAAATTCATGTTTTTCGAATTGCGTTTCATTTTTACGAATTAACAATGTCATAATCTGAACGTCTTCACCTAACGGAATAACCAGCCTTCCTCCTATTTTTAATTGTGCCATTAAAGGCTTGGGAATAAAAGGCGCACCCGCCGTAACGATAATACTATCAAACGGAGCATGATTTGGCAAACCTTTGTAACCGTCTCCAAACGAAAGATGTTTTGGGCGAATATTTAACTTTGGAAACAAGTTCGAAGTTGCTTTAAACAATTCATTTTGCCTTTCTACACTATAAACTTTAGCGCCAAGCATAAACAAAACAGCTGTTTGGTAACCAGATCCGGTACCAATTTCCAAAATTTTATGATCCTTTTTTACTTCTAACAATTGCGATTGAAATGCAACTGTATAAGGCTGCGAAATAGTTTGCCCCGCTCCTATAGGAAATGCCTTATCCTGATAAGCATAATCTTCAAAACTTGAATTTAAAAAAAGGTGTCTTGGGATTTTTTTTATCGCATCCAAAACCGCTCTGTCAGTAATTCCTTTTTGTTCTAAAGTGCTTACTAATTGATTACGAAGTCCTTGATGTTTGGCAGTGTCTTTCAAAATAGGTTTATTTTATTTTGGTAAAATTAATAAACTAAATACTAAATCAAATATTGATTTTTAATTATTAAATCGCTAAATCTTTATTGTATTAACTTTTACTTTCAACAAATAAATTATATTTTTGTTTAAAATACATTCTCATGTTAAAAGTAGGAGTTTTAGGTGCTGGTCATCTAGGTAAAATACATTTACGCTTATTACAACAATCTGACAAATACGAATTAGTTGGATTTTACGACGAAAATCAGGAAAACGCCGAAAGAATTTCAAAAGAATTCGGTTATAAAAACTTCAGCACCATTGCAAAATTAATCCACGCTGTGGATGTAATCGATATTGTAACGCCAACGCTTTCACACTACAAATGTGCAAAAGTGGCGATCAAATCAGGAAAACATATCTTTATAGAAAAACCAATTGCCAATACTGTTGAGGAAGCTGAAGAAATTATAGCTTTAGCAAAAGAACACAACGTAAAAGGGCAAGTTGGTCATGTTGAGCGCTTTAATCCCGCGTTTATTGCAACAAAAAACATGATCGAAAATCCCATGTTTATAGAAACACATCGTTTGGCTGAGTTTAATCCGCGTGGTACAGACGTTCCTGTGGTTTTAGATTTAATGATTCACGATATTGATGCTATATTGAGTGTTGTACATTCAAAAGTAAAAGATATTCATGCAAGTGGTGTTTCTGTAATTAGTGATACTCCGGATATTGCCAATGCCCGAATTGAATTCGAAAATGGCTGTGTTGCCAATTTAACAGCGAGCAGAATCTCAATGAAAAACATGCGCAAAACACGTTTCTTTCAAAAAGATGCCTATATTTCTGTTGACTTTTTAGAGAAAAAGTGCGAAGTAGTTCGTATGAAAGATGCGCCGGAAGTTCCCGGAGATTTTGATATGATCCTGCAAAATGCCGAAGGTGTAAAAAAACAAATCTATTTTACAAATCCTGATGTTGAGCAAAATAATGCAATTCTGGATGAATTAGAATCATTTGCAAACGCAATCAATACAAATACAACACCTGTAGTTACGTTAGAGCAAGCTACAGATGCTTTAAGAGTTGCGTATCAGATTATTGATTGTTTCGACAAATAATATAATTTTAAAAATAAAAATAGCCACGGATTCACTACCTTAATTGGTGAATTCGTGGCTAAATCATAAATATAATACCAATATATAAAATGAAAACTATAGCTGTAATTGGTGCAGGAACAATGGGTAACGGAATTGCTCATACATTTGCACAAAGTGGTTTTACTGTAAAACTTATTGATGTTTCGGAGAAATCTTTAGACAAAGGAATGGCGACTATTGCCGCTAATTTAGACAGAATGTTATCTAAAGGAACAATTACTCAGGAAGATGTTGCAAAAACGATCACCAATATTATTACGTATACTGATATTAAAGACGGAGTTGTTGGTGTTGATTTAGTTGTTGAAGCTGCTACAGAAAATGTAGAATTAAAACTAAACATCTTCAAGCAATTAAACGAAGCTTGTTCTCATAATACCATTTTAGCAACCAATACTTCTTCAATATCCATTACACAAATTGGGGCTGTAGTTGCACATCCTGAACGCGTTATCGGAATGCATTTTATGAATCCGGTGCCAATTATGAAATTAGTTGAAATTATTCGTGGATACAATACCAGCGATGAAGTGACTAAAACTATCATGGATTTATCTGTAAAATTAGGAAAAACTCCTGTTGAAGTAAACGATTATCCTGGTTTTGTAGCAAACAGAATTTTAATGCCTATGCTAAATGAAGCCATTGAAACGTTATACAATAAAGTTGCCGGAGTTTATGAAATTGATACTGTAATGAAATTAGGAATGGGACACCCAATGGGACCACTTCAACTTGCTGATTTTATTGGCCTTGATGTTTGTCTTGCAATTTTGAACGTAATGTACGAAGGTTTCAAAAACCCTAAATATGCTCCTTGCCCATTATTGGTAAATATGGTTAGAGCCGGAAAATTAGGAGTGAAATCCGGAGAAGGTTTTTATGATTATAGTGAAAGTAAAAAAGCGGAGAAAATCTCTAAGCAGTTCGCTTAAATAAAAATTATGAAGAATCTACTTTTAATTTTTATTCATTTTGTAACATCAATTTGTATTTCACAAAACATAAAAATAGATTCTACTAAACAATTCACAACTAATCAAATTGATAGCATTTCTGCAAAAAATGGCAGATATATAATTTCAGAAGGAAAAACACAAGCAACGCTTGAAATTAAAAAGAAAAGACAAAAGGCAGAAATTTTAAACGGAAGCGGAGGTTTCTCATACAATCTTTATTTGCATCATTTTAATGAAAAGGAATACAATACATTATCAAAAGTAGCGCAAAGAAAATATAATTCTGACAAATATACCAATTTGATAAAAGGAGAATATCATTGGGGAATTCACTATGAGAATGCATATTCTGAAAATATTTATAGTGAGTTTTACTATTTTAAAGCATCGCTATTTTATGTGAAAATTAAAATTATCAAATCGGAAAATAATAAAGAAGATATTTCAGAAACATTTAGCTACAGTCTAGCAGAATTAGACAATTCAAAAGAAATAAAAAGCAATTCTTTCATTGATATTAAAAGCTGGGTGAACGAAAAAAATAATGAAATACTTAAGATTTACAATCGAAAATGAATTCAATAAAACAAAATTTAGTTCAAATAAAATCAACTATTCCAGAACATGTAACATTAGTTGCCGTTTCTAAAACCAAACCTGTTTCAGACTTAATGCAAGCCTACGACGCTGGTCAGCGCATTTTTGGAGAAAACAAAATTCAGGAAATGGCCGAGAAATGGGAAGAAATGCCAAAAGACATTCAATGGCATATGATTGGTCATGTGCAAACGAATAAAGTCAAATTTATGGCACCATTTGTGAGTTTGATCCATGGAGTTGATAGTTTGAAATTGTTACAGGAAATCAACAAACAAGCATTAAAAAACAATAGAATCATTGATTGTTTGCTTCAAATACATATTGCAGAAGAAGAAACTAAATTTGGTTTAGACGAAAATGAATTAAATGAACTTATTTCTTCATCTGAGTTCAAAGAACTCAAAAATATTCGTACCTTAGGATTAATGGGAATGGCAACATTTACAGAAGATCAAAACCAAATTAAAAAAGAATTCCAACATTTAAAATCAATTTTTGATTCTATTCAAAATGAAGATTTTTCCATTATTTCCATGGGAATGTCAGGCGATTATAAACTTGCAATAGAATGCGGCAGCACAATGGTGCGCATCGGAAGCAGCATTTTTGGAGGAAGATAAATTTCAAAAATCAATAACAATTACAATATCAAAAGTCAATTACATTAATGGAAAAAATTTTCAATTTTGAAGATAGATTGGTGCGGTTTGCAGGAGAATGCATTTTCTTTACAAGGCAATTAGAAAGGTTATTTGAAAATGAATATTATAAAAATCAATTAATTAGATCATCGGGAAGTTCCTCTTTAAATTTTGGAGAAGCACAAGGAACAATTACAGATAAAGATTTTATTTTTAAAGTATCACTAGTGGTAAAAGAGTTGAAAGAATCCAGAAACTCATTAAAAATTCTGGATTATATTAAAGAAGGTGATAGCGATAAAAGAAATAAACTTCTAATAGAAGTTGAACAACTAATAGCAATTTCATCAAAAATGATAATAAATAAAAAATAAATTCAATTACGATAACAATGGAAATTACAATAACAATTTACAAAAATTGAAATTGATTTTTGAAATTGACATTGCCATTGATTTTTGAAATTGACATTGAAAATGTACGCAATACTAGACATAGAAACTACTGGAGGACAGTTTAATGAAGAAGGAATTACCGAAATCGCCATTTATAAATTTGATGGACACGAAGTAGTTGACCAATTCATTAGTCTTGTAAATCCCGAAATTCCGATTCAGCCCTTTGTGGTAAAATTAACTGGGATTAATAATGCCATGTTGCGCTCTGCCCCAAAGTTTTTTGAAGTTGCTAAACGAATTATAGAAATTACTTCAGATTGTATTATTGTTGCTCATAACGCTTCTTTCGACTACCGAATTTTACGTACAGAATTCAGACGTTTAGGTTACGATTTTGAAGCCAAAACCCTTTGTACAGTAGAACTTGCCAAAAAATTAATTCCCGAGCAGCCTTCTTATAGTTTAGGAAAACTGGTTCGCGCACTCGGAATCCCGATGGCAGACAGGCATCGCGCCAGCGGAGATGCCATGGCAACAACGAAGCTTTTCAAAATGCTTCTTGAAAAAGACCTTGAAAAAACAATCGTAAAAGATTTTATAAAACTCGAAGTTGAAAAAGGAATTTCACCAAAATTAATGGATTTAGTAGGGCAAATGCCTTCTAAAACCGGTATATATTATATTTATAATGAAGGCGGTACATTAATTTATATCGGCAAAAGCCAAAACATTCGAAAAAGAGTAAATCAGCATTTTACCGGAATTACAACCAAAAGCAAAAAAATTCAGGCAGAAGTTTTCACCATTACTTATGATGAAACCGGAAGCGAATTGATTGCATTACTTAAAGAAAGTGAAGAAATAAAAGTAAACCGACCAAGACATAATCGCTCACAGAAAAAAACTTTTTTTCCGTTTGCTTTATATGCTGAGAAAGACTCTAATGGATATCTGAATCTAAAACTTCAAAAAGCGGATGGACGTAAAAAAGAAATCACATCCTTTATTTCTTTACAGGAAGGTAAAAACATGCTGTTCAAATTCACTGCCAAATATCATTTATGCCAAAAATTGACAGGTTTATATCAATCCAAAAAAGAATGTTTTCAATATAAAATAAAAGAATGTGACGGTGCCTGTATTGGCGAAATTAGTGCGGAAGAATATAATAATCGAGTACAACAATTTATCTCAGAACACAGTTTCGAAAACAAAAACATGATCATCATCGACAGAGGACGAAATGTAAATGAAAGAAGTGCGGTATTAATCGAAAATGGGCAATACAAAGGCTATGCATATTACGATTTGAATTATCAGATTATGAATATCGACATCCTGAAAAATATTTTAATCCCAATGCAAAACAATCGCGACGTAAAAAACATAATTCAAAATTACGTACGTAAAAGTAAATCAGTCAAAATACTTCATTTTTAACAAATAAAAACTTTCATTATATTTGTGAGTTATGAAAAAGATGAAATCAAAATACGAACATTTTAGAGAAAAAATAAAGATCGTTCTATATGGCACAAACACCATTTTAGGACGAATGTTTGATTTAGTACTTTTGGGGCTGATATTATTGAGCGTTCTTTTGATAATGATGGAAACCGTTCAGGGAATCAATCAAAAATACCACTCTCAACTTATTATCTGTGAGTGGATAATTACGGTATTTTTTACTATTGAATACATTTTAAGAATAATTTCAATTCAAAAACCAATCAAATATATTTTTAGTTTCTACGGAATCATCGATTTACTCGCCGTTTTACCCATGTATTTGTCTATATTTTTCCCTGGAGCAAGCATACTTTCCATCGTGCGGGCATTACGTTTCTTCAGGTTATTCAAAATATTACATATTCCACAAATATCGCATCAATCAATTCAGCTTCGGGAAGCTATTGAAGCCAGCAAAGAAAAAATTCTTGTTTTCATTTACTTCGTTTTGATTAGCACCATAATAATCGGCTCAATAATGTATTTAGTAGAAGGAAAAGAATCTGGATTTACCAGTATTCCAATGAGTATTTACTGGACAATTGTAACGTTGACAACTGTTGGTTATGGTGATATTTCTCCGCAAACTCCTTTAGGACAATTCATTGCAGCTTTAGTAATGATTCTGGGTTATGGAATTATAGCCGTACCAACCGGAATCGTTACAGCAGAATTTGCAAAAAGCAGTTTAAAAAACAGTAATAGCGTCAGTGGAAAAAAAACATGCAGAAAATGCAATTCAAGTACATTTTGATAACGCAAAATACTGTTACGAATGTGGAACCCAATTGCCTAATAATTAATTTAAGAAGCTAATCCAGCTGTACATTCCAACTCCTCCTTATCTTTGTTGCTTTTTTAAGGCATAAAAGGAGCTTCTAAAGTCGCTCTTTTATCCCAAAAAAACGAACAAACATAAGTCCGGGGTTTCCATTTCCATCTGAGCTAAAAAAATATGAAATACTTAATTACCATTGTCGGACCCACAGCCATAGGCAAAACAGCCTTGAGTATTGCTTTGGCAAAACATTTTAACTGCGAAATAATCTCTTGCGACAGCCGTCAGTTTTTCAAAGAAATGACTATTGGTACAGCAGTTCCCAATCAGGAAGAATTACAATCCGCCAAACATCATTTCATTCAAAATAAATCTATTTTCGAAAATTATACCGTTGGCGATTACGAAAAAGAAGCACTTTTAAAATTAGAAGAATTATTTCAAACAAATAATTTTGCTATATTAATTGGTGGCTCCGGTTTATATGTTGATGCAGTTTTAAAAGGATTTGATGAATTCCCAGAAATTGATTCATCCGTAAGAACAGAAGTTAATTCAAACTATGAAAAACTCGGAATCAATTATTTACAAGAACAATTACAACTTTTAGATCCGGAATATTTTCAAAAAATAACGTTAGAAAATCCGCAGACATTGCAAAACCCACAGCGAATGATGCGTTTTGTAGAAGTTTGCATTGGAATACAAAAACCTTATTCCTCTTTTCTAAATCAAAAGAAAAACAATAGAAACTTCACCCCTATTTTAATTGGTTTAGAAGCTGAAAGACAAATGATTTACAACCGAATCAATCAGCGCGTCGACATCATGATGAACGAAGGTTTGCTGGAAGAAGCCAAAACTTTGTATCCTAATAAAGCGTTAAATGCATTGCAAACAGTGGGTTATAGAGAATTATTTAGTTATTTTAACGGAGAATTCACCCTGCCATTTGCTATAGATGAAATCAAAAAAAACACCCGAAGATTTTCCAAAAGACAATTGACGTGGTTCAAAAGAAATAAAGCCACAAAATGGTTTGATTACGCAACAGATAGAAAACAAATAATAGATTATATAGAAGATTTTTTAAAGTAAAAGCAAAATCCTTCATCTTTCTTCTTTTCTCTATTCTCTAAATCAACCTAAAATCTAATATCAAAAATCTAAAATAAGAAAATGCCAATATCTCCAAATTTCACATCAGTTTTAAGCAAAGAGTGGGAAATCAATTTTACACAATGCACGCCAAACGGTTTCTTAAAATACACCGATTTGTGTAATATACTGCAGTTAACCGCTGCGGCACATTCTGAAGTAGGTGGGATCAGTTTTTTTGATATGCAGGAATTTCACCAGGCCTGGGTTTTAAGCAGAATGCGTGTTGAAATTAGCGCCTTACCAAAATGGCAGGATATTGTTACAGTAAAAACATGGATCAATAGTTTAGAAAATTCTCGTTCAGTTCGTGCCTTAGAAATGTATGTAAATGGCAAAAAAATAGTAGGCTGTGAAACCTATTGGGCTGTTTTCAATACGCAATTACGCCGTCCGGAAGCTCTAGCTCTGCCTTATGAACATTTTGAATTGTTTCCTGAAAACCGGGCCACAACTGAAGGTTTTTCAAAAATCAATATCAATCACGAAAAAGGAGCTATTTTTCAAAAAACAGTTTATCTATCAGATTTAGATATTGTAAATCATGTTAATAACGTGAAATATTTAGAGTGGTGCCTTGATCATGTTGATGAAAAAAGAATTTTAAAACAACAAGTAAAAAACTTTGAAATGAACTTCATGAAAGAGCTTTCTCTTAAAGATAATGTCGTGATTCACGAAAGCGAAGATGATGATCATACAACCGCGACATTTAGCATTACGAAAGGCGAAAAGACCTGTTTTGCTTTAGAATTACATTGGAAATAAGCTACTATCCATTCCTGCAAGGTTTTCAAAACCTTGTAGGTATTACATTTACCAAATATTTTATTTAAAATTCGATATCATAACCCAGATAACAAACCTACAAGGTTTTGAAAACCTTGCAGGAAATTATAGGTAATAAAAAAAGATGCTAATTGCATCTTTTTTTTATTAAAATTACTTTGATTTCTTTTTCAATTTCTTTGACTTCTTTTTCTTTTCAAGCAACTCCATTTTGCCTTTAATTCTTTTTTCTACTTCCATAATATCAGAATCATAAGCAAACTGTAAAGTTGTAAGTTTAGCATTCTTAATCTCCTTTAAAGCCTTTTTAAATTCTTGTTGGGCTTCAAGAAAAATCGCTTTCTTTACAAAAATTTCAGATTTATTTATTCCTTTTATGGTCAAAGCAAAATCGATCAGCTTTTGCGCTTCTTCGTAATCTTCATTCAAAATTAAAACATGCAAATAATAAGGATATACTTCAAGTGCATGAATATTAATGGCTAAAGCTTCCTGAAAATAGTTTTTTGCTTCTTCATAATTCAATAATTGCTCTGCCTGGATCCTTCCATATAAACACAAAACCATTGTATTTTTTGCATCATAAGAAAAAGCGTAATCTAAAGATTCAATCGTTTCTTCAAGCGAATACGGATAATTATCCAACGCCTGAAAAAGGTATTTATCAATTGTTTTCATTTCTCAAATCTGTTTTTAATTTCTGCCGAATTCCTTTGTAACTTTTAAGCACTTTATTTTTCTTAAAATCACTCCCTGTAAAAGTCCTAACCGGATTGCCACGCTGAACATTCAGTTGGTTTTCCCATTGTTTTCCAACATAACTTTTAAGTTGTTGCAAAGTTTCGTCTTCTAATTTTTTTAATAATCTTTCTGTTGCCACTTTTTTGTTTTGGTGCTGTGAACGGCTATCCATTGCTACAACCGCAATTCCTGTCGGAAGATGCGTTGCTCTAACCGCCGAACTTACTTTATTTACGTGTTGTCCCCCAGCACCAGAGCTTCGCATGGCCTGATATTGAATATCATTTTCCGAAATTGACGCATTTTTTTTCGGTTCAATCTCAAAAATGCCAATAAACCAATTCTTGCGTTTGTGCATTTTACGAAACTGACTTTGCCCAATCCATTGAATCGTTCCAATCCAGGAATTTACAAATGTTGCTGCATTTTTACCTTTCACAGCAATTGTTGCCGTTTCAACAGTTCCATTTTCAGAACCAACTTCTCTTTGTAATAATGTCGTTTCCAATTGCTGTTCCTGAGCTTCTTCCAACACTTTTTTAAGCACTTGGGCAACCACCCAAGTGCATTCTGCAGGTCCGCGACCCGCTGTTATTTGAATTATTTTTTCCATTTTTAATTTCTTTTTAGCGGTCCATCCTAACGATTTTCGGAGTAAAAGTTCCCAGAACTTCAACTAAATCCGTTTGATTAGCCATTACTTTTGTAATGTCTTTATATGCCATCGGAGCCTCGTCGATATTTCCACCTATTAAAGTGACACCATTTGCTTTTAAAACTTTTTTGATTTCACTTTGGGTAAAAGTAGCTTTACACTTCGCTCTTGAAAATAAACGCCCTGCACCATGCGAGGCTGAATTTAAACTCTCAGCATTTCCTTTCCCTTTCACAATATAGCCGGGAGCTGTCATCGAACCAGGAATTATTCCCAATTGACCTTCTGCCGCAGGGGTCGCACCTTTTCTATGTACGATACATTCCTGACCATTAACGATTTCTTTCCACGCAAAATTGTGATGATTTTCAATCGTTACCACTACCCTTTTTCCAATGGCCTTAGCAATTCTTCTGTGAATATCATCGTGACAAGCCTTTGCATATTCTCCTGCTAAATTCATCGCCAGCCAATATTCCTGACCGTCATGCGTATTTAAATCCAGCCACGCTAAATGCTGTACATTTTTTGGTAACGGACATTGTTTGGTTGCCAAATACGTGTAATGTTTCGCAATATTAGCGCCTAAACCACGCGATCCGCTATGCGAAAGAACAGCGAAATATTCACCGGCTCCTAACTTCCATTCATTTTCCGGATTGTCAATTTTTGCAATTCCAAATTCTACGAAATGATTTCCTCCACCTGAACTTCCCAATTGCTTATAAGCTTTTGGCAAAAGATTCTTTAACAACGGAATATCCTGAAATTCACTTCTGTAAAATACATCATGATCTGCCTTTGCTGCATGTGTTTCGTTCATTCCAAACTTGGTATTGTCTTTTAAAATCGCCTCCAATTGATGCTCTTTTCCTTTAAAATGCGACGCTGGTAAGTCAAAAATCGACAAACTCATTCTACAGCCAATATCGACTCCAACGCCGTAAGGAATAACGGCATTATCTGTTGCTAAAACTCCGCCAATTGGTAATCCATAGCCTGAATGTGCATCTGGCATTAAGGCGCCTGCAACTGAAATTGGTAATTTTAAAGAATCATACAATTGAAATTTAGCTTGCTGATCAATTTCATTTTCACCAAAAATTGAAAAAGGAACGCGTGTCGTTTTAAGCTGGTGCATTCGAACCTGAACTGGTTTAATTAAACCTTCAGCTACTTTTCCCCACGTTCCATTCCCTTCAAATTTTTCAGGATGAAGCAAGACTTCTTTGGCTTCTGCTAAAATGGATTCCTTTTTTTCTCTTTTTCTATATCTGTTTATTTGCCCAAGGGCAATGTTTATTGAATTGTTTTTTGGAAAGCCTAACTTAATCAGGTCTTTTCCGGATAATTTATTTCCCATGATTTATATCATTTCATCTGCATATTGTTGATACAATACATGCAGACTTTTATTTTTAATTGGGTTTTTCTCTTTCGGGTTTTCATATTGATAATATCCCGAAAAACGAGCTTTCCCCAGAACTAATCTGTTTATTTTGTGTCGTAAATTATGATTTACAATATAATTGTCTAAAATTCGAATTTCACTTTCCAAGAGTTCATCAACCATTTTAGTATGCGTTATCATGTTTGGTCTAACGCTAAATACGTAACGCCATGGTTCATTAAATACATAATGAATTTTATAACGTTTACAATTAGGACACCATCGTTCCCTCTTATAAAAATGCATTTTCTCTTTTTCTGTCAATGCTAATTTTGGACTTCTCCATTCTGATTCAGAAAACTCTTTTACTGTTTGAAGTTTTTCAACATATACATGTTTTCTTTTCCTCTTTTTCTTTTTCTTAAAAGATTTTTCAGAAGAATACTGAACTGTATTTATCTTCTCCAGTAAAATTTGGTAAAAAGAAGATTCATTTGATCTTTTAATATCATCTCTTAATACAAAATTGCGTTGCCAACCCTTTTGATAGGGACTTGCTAATAGAACTAATGGTAAATCTCTACGTTTTTTCCAGAGTTCATCTTCAAGCTTTCTTAACTGAATTAATTGCTTTTCAAAATCTTCTTTTACTGCTCTTTCCTTTCTCCTTTTACTTTTAAAGCGGGAGCATAAAGCATACTCTTCTACTGTATAATTTTTCATAAAAAAATTATAGCATATTAAATTAATAGCCAAACTGGCTACGGCATTTTATCCATACGGATAAATAATAGAGATCGATTATTCGGGAAAATTTGAAGTGTCTAGAATAAAAAAAGCCCGAAACTAAATGTCTTCGGGCTTTTTTATATATCTAAAAATTACTTTCTAAGATTGAAATAAGCCACGAAGAAGCGCTGCACCAAATTCGTTTGGTGTGAAGCTTTGAGATGCTGATGTAAGTACAAACATTTTTCTTCGTTTTAAAGGGTTATTATTATTTTTTCGTCTGCAAATATTGTGAATTGTTTTTTGTTTTTCCAAATTTATTTAGACAAAATTCATCTAAAAAATATTTATCGTTTTTCAGAAATTCAAAAAACCTACAATATCTATCTGAAAACTAAAGCCCTAGCCCTGATAGAAGCGGTATCATTTTATGGCAGAGTTTGCCATAAAAGATACAAGCGGATAGCAGAAAATAGTTTCAAAACTTTAAAATTTAACTATTTTAAATTTGAAATTCCAATTTTTTCGCTGCGAAATCTTTGTCAAACTTTTAAACTTTGACAAAGATAGAATACTTAGATTGCGATTTGCAGATGAAAAATACAAGTACAAAAAAAGCCCTGATTTCTCAGAGCTTATACTTTTTTTGGTGAATTATTATTCAGTAACTTTGCTTTTAACAACTAATCGGAAACCTTCTCCGTGAATATTTAAGATTTCAACATCTTCATCAGCTTTTAGGTACTTTCTCAATTTAGCGATGTACACGTCCATACTTCTTGAAGTAAAATAGTTATCATCTCTCCATATTTTTGTTAACGCTAATTCTCTTGGCATTAAATCATTTTCATGCAGAATTAGCATTTTAAGTAATTCGTTTTCTTTTGGAGATAGTTTTATTGGCTCTTCGTTTTCGAAAGTTAAAAATCTAAGTTTAGAATTCAAATGGAATTTACCAATATTAAACTCAAACTGAACTTGCTCTGCTTTAGTATCAGCCGATTTTCTTTGAATAATAGCTTTGATTTTCATTAATAAAACTTCTGAATCAAAAGGTTTATTTAAATAATCATCAGCTCCTGCTTTATATCCTTTTAACACATCCTCTTTCATAGATTTTGCAGTTAAAAATATAATTGGCACTTCGCTATTTTTCTCTCTAATCTCTTTGGCTAAAGTATAACCATCTTTATAAGGCATCATTACGTCAAGAATACATAAGTCATATACATCCTTCTTGAATTTTTCGAAACCTTCCATACCGTTTTTAGCTAAAGTAACTTCAAAGTCATTTAACATTAGATAATCTTTAAGAACTGCCCCAAAATTAAGGTCATCTTCTACTAAAAGTATTCTTTTGTTATTATTTTCCATATTTTAATTTATTAATGGTATTTTTATTATAAAGGTGCTACCTTTTCCTTTTTCGCTTTCAACATATACTTGACCATTGTGATCCTCAACTATTCTTTTTACATACGCCAGACCTAAACCATGGCCTTTTACGTTATGTAAATCTCCGGTATGCTCCCTGTAAAACTTCTCAAAAACTCTTTTTTGAGCTATTTTACTCATACCAAGTCCATTATCTTTAACTTTTATCAGAATCATGTCTTTAACATTCTCTGTAAAAATTTCAATTTCAGGAATATCCGGAGAATATTTTATTGCATTTTCTAAAATATTTACCAAAACGTTTGTAAAATGAACTTCATTTACTAAACATGTTGTTCTCGCGGCATTTAGATGTTTTACAACTGTTCCGTGTCGATCTTCTAAAATTAGATTCACATGTTCAATTGCGTCATCAATTATATCGTGAATAGCAGTTGGCTCTTTGGTAATATCAAGTTCTCTTTTTTCTAATTTAGAAATTCGAAGAACATTTTCTACCTGAGCATGCATTCTTTTATTTTCATCTCTGATCATTTGAAGATAGCGAAAAACTTTTTCTTTATCTTCAATAATTTTGGGATTTCTTATCGCATCAAGCGCTAAGTTTATTGTTGCAATTGGAGTTTTAAACTCATGCGTCATATTATTTATAAAATCGGTTTTGATTTCAGAAATATGCTTTTGACGTAACAATTGATTCAATGCACTTGTATAAGCTACAATTATAATCAGCGTAAAAACGATTGATAATATTGTAATACTCAATAATTCTGATAATAAAAATTTCTTTTTGTGAGGAAACGTTATAAATAGTTCATACTTACTATTTCCTTCATTATCAGTATATATGGGTATATGGTAGCTAGCATCTTTATCATAATGAAAACCATCAGATTTTATTTTTGTTGCTAAACCACTATTAAGAACGCCAAATTCAAACTTGGTTTTTACACCGTATTCTTCCAGTTCTTTTTTTAATAGCTTTTGCAGCTTATCTTTTGTAATTCTACCCTCGATTGGAGTTAGAGAAGCAATATCTTTATATTGAATCTGTTGCTGAACTTTATTTAAAATATCAAGACTTCCTGATTTTTCAATCTTTAAATCCGGAATAATACTTTGTCCTAAAGCATTATTATCGATATTGTTATTGTTGTTGTAAACTTCAGTTACTCGTTTCGAGCTAAAATTTTTAAATCTTTCGCTGCTAAACTTTTTATTAAAAAGTGATCCGCTTATGTCGTAATCTTCAGACGTAAGTGTATTCGAATAAATAATTGTTTTATTTGTTTTTGTGTTTCTTTGAACGTAAAGAACTTCCAGTAAATCTTCTTTCTTTGGGATTTTACCTGTACTGTCTTTTATGCGATTGTATTTGTCGTAAAAACTATACTCTTCCTGCTGTTCAAGTTTATCAGCAACACTCCCAATCACTTGGGTAACGTGGTATTTAAATTGCTCGTCGTTATTTTTAAACGAAGAATTGAACCAAAATACCTGAACCAGAATTATCCCTATTAAGGACAAACTCATCAATAAAACAAGTATTCTAAAAAATAATTTATTCATCGAAACAAAATTAATATTTTAACAATATACTAAATAATACATTAACCAAATATTAACATTTAAGACTGATTTTGTTTAATATCTAAAATTTTAAGAATTTTAACAACTTCTTCCTTAGCATTTTTAAGATTATCGTTATTAATAACAAAATTGCTTCTGGAAATTCGATTTTCATCATTCCATTGCATTTTCATTCGGCTTAAAACTTGTTCTCTTGTGGTATTGTCGCGTTTTAAGACCCTTTCAATTCTCACTTCTTCGGGCGCAGTAACTGTTATAATTAAATCACATTCTTTATAACGCCCGCTTTCAAATAATATAGCAGCTTCATAAATTACATATTGATAACTTTTATGTTGCAATAACCATACCTCAAAATCTTTTTTTACAGCAGGATGTACTATTGCATTTAATTCAGCCAGCTTATCTTTATCATTGAATACAATTTCAGCAAGTTTAGCGCGGTTCAAAATGTTATTTTCAAATAAGGCTTCACCAAATGATGTTTTTATCTCGTCAATAATCTCATCAGATTTCATTACATTTTTTGCACCATCATCTGCGATATAAACCGGAACTCCCATTTCATTAAAGTAATTTGCAATGGTTGTTTTACCACTACCAATTCCTCCTGTCAAACCAATAACTTTTGTCATACTATACTTTAAAAAACATACGAGGAAAAGCTTCTTGTGGTTTTTTCTTTAAAAGGATGATCTTTATATAAGATTCTAAAAAGCCAGTTCCGTATCCGTAAAATTGTTTCCAGACAGCAATAACAGATAAATATCCAATTTTGATATTTTTATTCTGAATACTTGCTGCGAGAAATATTATAACGAAATATACGAAATATAATTGTAATAAAATATCAATATTGAAAATTAACAGTAAAAAAGCTAATAATAAACCTAATATAAAAACCGTCGGAAAGAAGAAGGTAAGCTTATTATGTTCTGGATACCAACTATTTAATATTGGTCTTGCCTTACCAAATTTATTTACCTGAACAGCAAATTTTTCCCAGTCAATTCTGCGTTTATGGTATACAAAAGCCTCAGGAAACAGTCTGGTTTGAAAGCCCAGGTTCCATAAACGAATAGATAAGTCGGGATCTTCGCCTGGATGAATGTTTCCAAAACCTTTTGAAGCTTCAAACGCTTTTTTAGAAATCCCCATGTTAAAACTGCGGGGCTGAAATTTATTGATTTTTTCAGATCCGCCTCGAATTCCACCGGTTGTAAGAAATGAAGTCATTGCAAAGTTAATGGCTTTCTGAATATCTGAGAAACTGGCTAACGCTCTGTCCGGGCCACCAAAACAATCTACATAATTATTATCTAACTCCTTACGAACCTCAGTTAAATAATTGGGCGGAATTATACAATCTGAGTCAAAAATGATAAAATAATCACCTCTGGCTTTCTGCATACCAAAATTTCTTGAATCTCCCGGCCCTGAATTTTCTTTAAAATAATAAGAAATATTTAGCTTTCCCTGATACGTCATCACAACATCTTTGCAGGGAATTGAAGAACCATCTTCTATCAGGACAATTTCAAAAGCTTCATTATAATCAGACTTGGTTAAGCTTTCTAAAAGTTCATCAACTTCATCCGGACGATTATACACAGGTATAATTAAAGAAAAAATCATAATGGAATATGCGTTATTAAGGTGGCGATTGTTTTAAATTTCAAAATTTCAGCAAAGATATGTTATATTAACAAAAAAACCATTCGCCGCAACGAATGGTTTCTTATATCTAGTACTAAATTTGTACTTATTTTATACTTTCAATATTTACAACTTCATTTGCTTCGGCTTTATAATCAACTCCTGCAAATTCAAAACCAAATAGATTTAAGAAATCATTTCTATATCCTGCCAAATCACCAATTGCAGGTAAAGTTTCAGTAGTTGCTTCTAACCAAAGTTTAGCCACTTTTGCCTGAACATCATCACGCATTTCCCAATCGTCGATTCTGATTCTTCCTTTTTCATCTACAGGAACTTCTGACCCTGAATACAATCTGTCTTTAAACAAACGCTGGATTTGTTCAATACATCCTTCATGTATTCCTTCTTCTTTCATAATTTTATATAAAAGAGAAATATACAATGGAATAACAGGAATTGCAGAACTTGCCTGAGTCACTAATGCCTTGTTTACAGAAACATAAGCCTTACCTCCTATTGATGCCAAACTATCTGTAATTGAGAATGCTGTAGCTTCTAAATGGTCTTTTGCACGACCAATTGTACCTTTTCTGTAAACAGCTTCTGTCAATGATGGCCCGATATAAGAATAAGCAACTGTTGTAGCTCCTTCAGCCAGTAAATTTTCAGCTTTTAAAGCATCAATCCACATAGCCCAGTCTTCACCTCCCATTACTGCTACAGTATTTTCAATATCTTCCTCATTTGCAGGAGCAATTGAAACCTCTGTAACGTTTCCTGTATGAAAATCAACTGTTTTATTTGTAAATGTTTGTCCGATTGGCTTTAAAACAGAACGGTGCAAAACTCCGGTAACAGGATGCTGACGAACTGGCGAAGCCAAACTATAAATTACAAGATCAACTTGTCCTAAATCTGCTTTTATTAAATCTAAAGTTTCTCTTTTGATTTCATTTGAAAAAGCATCTCCATTGATACTTTTTGCATATAAACCTGCTTTGTGAGCTTCAGTTTCAAAAGCTGCTGAATTATACCATCCCGGAGAAGCTGTTTTACCTTCAACTGGCGGTTTTTCAAAAAATACTCCAATTGTAGCTGCATCAGACCCGAAAGCACTTGTGATTCTTGAAGCCAATCCGAAACCTGTTGAAGCACCAATAACCAGTACTTTTTTTGCTCCGTTGATTGGACCTTTTGATTTTATATATTCTATTTGATTTTTTACGTTTTGCGCGCTTCCATCAGGATGTGCAGTCAAACAAATAAATCCTCGCATTCTAGGTTCTATAATCATCTTGTATTATTTATTGTATTAATTCAATTTCAGTTTTAATTTTTCAAAAATAGACATTTTATCCTTAACCCTTTTCATGTTGGCATCCATATTCTCTATAAAATTTGGATTTAAAGCATTTTTCTTCGCCAACTTATAGAAATTATAAGCTGCAGTATAATTGCTTTCATACTCAGCCATTCTTCCTAATTCACTGTTAAACGAAGAATAATCTACATTTTCAAGATTATTAAATGTAAAATCAATATGCTCTTTAGCTTCTGCATATCGACCAATATCTATTAACAAATAAGTGTAGTTTAAATACGGCGCAGGATATTTTGGTTCAAATTTCATTGCCAGTTTATAATGATAAATTCCTTTATCATAATTACTTAACTTATTGTAGTAGATCCACCCCAAATGATTGTGGGCTTTTCCAAAATCGGGATATTGAGATAATATTTCTTCCAGCATCTCTTTTCCGTCGGCAATATTTCCTTCAGATATTAATGAATCTGCCTTAATAAATTGATTTTCGTAAAAGCTTAAACTTTCCATACCTATACCTTATATCTTAATTTAATAATTCTTTTGCATGATTTAATGCCGAGTCAGAAATATTAGCTCCTGAAAGCATTTGGGCAATTTCTGTAATACGTTCTTCCGGCGCTAAAAGTTTCAATTCTGATTGTGTAGCATCTGCAACAGTAGATTTGAAAACTTTAAAATGCGAATCGCCTTTTGCAGCAATTTGCGGCAAATGCGTAATGGCAAATATCTGCATTTTCGCGCTCATTTCTTTCATGATTTCGCCCATTCTAATGGCAATTTCACCGGAAACTCCAGTATCAATTTCATCAAAAATTAAAGTTGGTAATTTTGAATACTGCGCCAAAATTGCTTTTACAGCCAACATAATACGCGACATTTCTCCGCCTGAAGCTACTTTTTTCAACAAACCAAAATCAGTTCCTTTATTGGCAGAAAATAAAAATTGCAATTCATCTTTTCCATTTTGAAAATACGTTTCAGATGGTAAAAGTTCCATTTTAAATCGAACATTTGGCATTCCCAACGTTTCTAAAATAGAAATTAACTGACTTGATAATACCGGAATGGAATTTAGTCTGTTTTGACGAATTGTATCTGAAAAAGCATCTAATTCCTGCGCTTTTTGCTCAATTGCTTTCGAAAGAATTTCAATTTCTTCTTCTATATTGCCCAGTTCAATAACTGCATTTTCAAGATTTGCCTGAATTTCCAATAATTCATCAACAGTATTTGCCTGATGTTTTTTCTGTAAATTATAAATTAACTGCAATTTTTGGTTGGTTAATTCTAATTTTTCAGGATCATTTAACAATTTCTCCGAAGCATTTTGCAATTCTCTCGAAACATCATCAAATTCAATCGTTATGCTTGTAATTCTTTCAAATAAATTTTGATATTCAGAAGAAAACGGAGTAATTTTCTGCAAAGAAGCTTTGATTTCATTCAGATTATGAAAAACACCAAATTGCTCTTCATTTGCAATTACTAATGATTTATCAATTGATTCTTTGATAATTTCAACATTATTCAGTTTCTCAAAGTCGGCTTCTAATTCTTCTTGTTCACCTGATTTTAATTTGGCTGCAACCAATTCGTTCAATAAAAAAGTATTGTATTCCTGTTCTTTGCCAGAATCACTTTGCTTTTTTAATAAAGCGTTTAATTTAGATTTATCTGATTTATATGTTTTTAATAATTTTTGATACGCTGCAATTGTATCAAAATTATTAGCAATGGCATCAATTATTTTAAACTGAACACCTTCATCCGATAATTCCTGAGTTTGCTGCTGCGAATGTATATCAATTAAAAACAAGCTTAAATCTTGCAATTCCTGAAGATTTACAGGACTGTCATTTATAAAAGCGCGTGATTTTCCAGAAGGCAAAATTTCACGTCTAATTATAGTATCATCTTCATAATCGAGATCATTTGTCTCAAAAAATTCTTTTAAGTTATATTTTGAGATTTCAAAATGAGCTTCAATTATGCATTTTTCTTCTTTATTTTTCAATGAAGTCAAATCGGCTCTTTTTCCTAAAACCAATCCTAAAGCTCCTAATATAATAGATTTACCAGCTCCTGTTTCACCTGTAATTATAGAAAAACCTTTTGAAAAATCAATAGACAATTTTTCAATCAGGGCGTAGTTTTTAATCGACAGCGAAGTTATCATAGGATAAATATGTGAAAATAAAATTAATGAATAAAGTTAAAATTGAAAGTCAATTAAAATTTAATTTGTGACCATTTAGTAGAATTTAATGGCGAAACCTTATTCAAAACGTCTGTTAAATCTGTGACCGGAATGCTTGGACCGCCAGAGAAAATAGAAACAATTTCATCTGATTTAGCATCAAAAAATACCCGGGTTAAAAAAGCATTTGGCTTAACTGAGTTTAATTTCCCTATTAATGCTATAGATGATTTTACTTTTTCTTTTGATGTTTTTAAATCAACAGTCATATTATCTAATCCTGTGTGATATAAAAAACTGGTTTGACGTAAATCACTATATGTTGGTGAAACCAAATCGTTTATTAAATAATAACGGTTTTGAAGTCCATCGGTCTGGCTCCAGCCTTTAGAACCGCCTTGCTGTGCAACGTTTGCAATATTTTGAGCAGTTTCAAAATACGGACTTCCGGCACCCATTTGAAAAGTGTCAGCATCTAATCCTAAAATTATATAGCTATAAAAAGAGACAACAGATACTAAATTTGATTCAAATGTAGTTGGATTAAATAATAAAGGCTGATACTCTGTATAAGTAAAATTAAAGTCTTTATCATTATAATTTAAGACAGGCGAAGAATATGTCGAATTATAAATTAATCTCGAAGATTGTACCTGAATTGTACCTGTAAACTGATCTGAACTATTTGACGAAAGTGTAATATACATGGAACAATTAATTCTTTCATTTTGTTTTAAAAGCGCTCCTGTCCAGTCTGTTTTATTTACAAATTCAGATAATGAGGTCTGAAGTGTTTTAAAAACCTGTTGATTTGGGTTTGGGAGTCTTTCAGTATTTATAGTTACAGTACAATTTAGCTGTTGCGCCTGGGCAAAGCCAAATATTAAAAATACTAAAAGAGTAACTATTCTATTGTTCATACAAGGTAATGTTTGCTTTATCGAAATTCGATTTAGCTATTCTTATTCCGTTTTTTGATTAAAAAATCTGTGGTATTTAAGAAAAATGTAAAATTACTTTATTTAAAATATCAACCGCAACCGATTCTTTTGTTTTTAATTCCATTGGTTCAATTTTAAAATCTTTATCAATAAAGGTAACTTTATTGGTTTCTTTTTTAAAACCTGCACCTTCATCCTGCAAAGAATTAAGAACTATCAAATCTAAGTTTTTTTTCTGAATTTTCAACTTAGCATTTTCAATTTCATTTTCGGTTTCTAAGGCAAATCCAATTAAAAACTGATTTTTTTTAGTATTTCCTAACGACAATAATATGTCTTTAGTTTTTTCAAGTTCAATCGAAAACTCCTCAGCTGCTTTTTTAATCTTCTGAGAAGCAACTATTTTAGGTTTATAATCAGCAACGGCAGCAGCGGCAATCGCAACATCTGCATCCTTGTAATGTGCATGACAAGCATCGTACATTTCTTGTGCAGAAATTACATTTATCACTTCAATTGAAGTATTTTTTGCCTTAAAATGTGTTGGTCCTGAGACTAAAATAACCTGAGCTCCCAAATTGGCGGCTGCATTTGCAATGTCAAAGCCCATTTTCCCAGAAGAATGATTCCCTATAAAACGTACAGGATCTATTGCTTCGTAGGTTGGGCCGGCAGTTATTAGTATTTTTTTTCCTTTTAATGGCAACTTACTTTCCAGATCAGCTTCAAGAAAAGCAACGATATTTTCAGGTTCTGCCATTCTTCCCTCTCCGGATAAACCGCTGGCCAATTCGCCATTTTCTGCAGGGATCATAACATTACCAAATTGCTTTAAAGCCTTAAAACTAGATAGTGTCGAAGGATGTTTGTACATATCCAGATCCATTGCAGGAGCAAAATAAACGGGACATTTAGCCGATAAATAAGTAGCAATTAAAAGATTATCACAGTTTCCTGTTGCCATCTTAGATAATGTATTGGCTGTTGCGGGAGCAACTATCATTAAATCAGCCCAAAGGCCTAATTCAACGTGATTGTTCCAAACTGCATCCTGATCATCCTCATTAAAAAAAGTAGAGTGTACAGGATTTTTTGATAACGTAGATAACGTAAGTGGAGTTACAAAATCCTTAGAAGCAGGTGTCATTATCACTTGGACATGTGCACCTGCTTTTATAAAGAGTCGTACTAATGTGGCTGTTTTATACGCTGCAATTCCACCAGAAACTCCCAGTAAAATCTTTTTTCCGTTTAAAACTGACATTATACTATATTATTTGTTTGAACCTCTGTGGTAAGTTTTACCGTCTAACCATTCCTGAACAGCTAAAGCGTGTGGTTTTGGTAATTTTTCGTAAAATTTAGAAACTTCGATTTGCTCTTTATTTTCAAAAACTTCTTCAAGACTGTCATTATAAGTAGCAAACTCTTCTAATTTTTCAGTTAATTCTTTTTTAATTTCAGAATTAATTTGGTTTGCTCTTTTAGCCATAATGGTAATTGCTTCATACACATTTCCTGTTGGCTCTTCAATAACTGTTTTATTGTATGTTATTGTATTTACAGGAGCATTCGTCTTTTTTAAATCCATGACTTTATTTTATTTAGTAAATTTTTGTAAATCAGTTTCAACTCTGGCATTCATTTCGTCTGCCTGTTTTTTGTATTTTGTAGCGCTGTTAAACTTAATTAAGTTATTGTAAGCCGCTTTGGCAACATTTAAACGTTCCTGCATTTTTGAAGGAACACTATTTATTGCTAATTGGTATGCTGAATCGTATTTGTAAAACAATGCATCTTCTTTAAAAGGTGTTCCGGGAAAATCAGCGATGAAATTATCAAACGCAATTAATGCCGATTTATAATCTGAAATTGTATTATAACCTTTTGCATTTTCGTATGCTTTTTTCTCCAGTTTACCGTTCAAAATTTGTACAGCTGCATTTGCCTGAGGAAGATATTCTGAATTTGGATAATTGTCTATAAAAGCCTGTAATTTCTCTAAAGCTTTTACTGTATCTGTTTGATCCAGGCTATAAATTGGCGATAATTTTGAATAACTGAAAGCTCCTAAAAATGCTGCTTCCTGAACTTTTTCGCTTCGTGGATATCCTGAAACAAAACTCTCAAACTGATAACCGGCCAAATAATATTGTTTTGTTTTATAATAGGACTGAGAAAACATATAAAACAATTTCTCTGCCTGAGGTTTACCTCTATATGTTGGCGCTAGTTGTTCAAAAAGACGAATAGCCTTATTATATTTACCTGCCTCATACATTTTTGTTGCTATTTCAAATTTTGCCGCAACATCTTCATTTTTCAATGCTTTTTGGTAATCACTACAAGAACAAAAAAGGACAACAACAATTAATAGAGATACTATTTTTTTCATTTTCTTACTTTTATTATGATTTCTTAGACAATTGTGCCAAAGCAAAATCACACCGAAGTTCCGGTGGCAAATTTAGTTATTAATTTAGCTACTACAAAATATTTTTTGGTATATTAAAATACCCTTAATCCTGCTCTACTTTGATGCTGTGTTTCACAAATTCGTTTAATCTGTTTGCCAGCGAATCGTCTACAGAAACTAATGGTAAACGCACTGTATTCTCAGCAATACCAAGGGCTTGAAACACTTGTTTGATTCCTGCAGGATTTCCCTGTTCGAAAATCATATCAATACAATCTGACAAAAAGTATTGTGTTTTAAACGCTTCATTTACTTTTTTATTAAGACCTAAACGAATCATTTCTGAAAATTCTTTAGGAAAACCTTGCCCGATTACGGAAATTACACCTGCTCCGCCCGCTAAAACAATTGGTAAAGCGATCATATCATCTCCTGAAATTACAAGAAAATCTTTTGGTGCATTTTTTATTAATTGCATTGCCTGCACAACATCGCCGGCAGCTTCTTTTATAGCCACAATATTGTCAAAATCTTTGGCAAGGCGAACTACTGTCGATGGCAGCATATTGCTTGACGTTCTTCCTGGTACATTGTATAAAATTACCGGAATTGGAGACGCTTCAGCAACAGCTTTAAAATGCTGATAAATACCTTCCTGTGTTGGTTTATTATAATAGGGTGAAACAGACAGAATAGCTTCAAAAGCTGAAAAATCTCTTGTTTTTAATTCTTCTACAACCTGCATAGTATTGTTTCCTCCAACACCAAGTACAATTGGCAATCTTCCCTTATTGATCTCAATTACTGCATTAATTACCTGTTCTTTTTCGTCTTGTGTCAGGGTAGCATTTTCTGCCGTTGTTCCCATTACTACAAGATACTCAACTCCTCCATCAATCGAAAAATTTACTATTCGCTGTAACGCTTCAAAATCAATTGAGAAATCTTTTTTAAATGGTGTTACAAGTGCAACGCCTGTTCCTATTAATGATTGCATATTCTAATTTATAATTTATTTTATACTTTTTAAATACTTAAACAATTCGGAAATGAAAAGTTTATAATTCTCTAAATCAGTATTTATCATCCATCGATTTAATTTTTCATCGACTGATGCAAACCCGACTTTAAACTTCGCTTTTGATTTGCCGGTTATCATCATCAAAATTGGTTTTTCAATTTCATAATAACTAATCAAAAGGTCAAATTCTGTCTCGACAAAATCATTTAAGAAATCTACCGTAATTCCGCCTTTCCAATTGATATGTTTTTTACCAAAAGTAGTTTCTGAATACGTTTTTTTCTTCTTTAATTTGCCTCTATACTGAGCAATTTTTATGTTTTCCGGTTTAATTCCTTTTAAGATTAATTCGCTAATTAACTCTTTAGCATATCGAATTTTACTTTCATCAACCAGTAACCCAACTGTTTGTATATTACTTGTAAATACTTCGTTTTTTACCTTATGTAAGTTATTTTTTAATGATTTTTTTACAAAAAATTCCTTTATATAATTTAAAAACATAGTACTTTTACAAATTACAAAATTAATTATTTAAGTCGCATTTAAAATGGTAAATCTAAAAAAGTATAACGGAGTTTTAAAACTTTTTGTTATATTCTTAACACTTTTTTTTATAGTTTCCTGCAGTAACAAAAACTACAACTTAACAAAGATCGAAGGAAAGCAGCTTCCTGTTACCGAAAAACAGGCTGAAACTCCTGAAATTGAGAACTTCATAAAACCATATAGAGAGCATATTAATAAAGATCTGGACAGTATTCTGGCTTATTGTCCTGAAACTTTGGATAAAAGCACGGGAAAATGGCAAACTACGATTGGTAATTTAATGGCTGATGTTTGTGTAGAAAGGGGAAATCTTGTTTTTAAAGCGCGTGAGAAAAAAAGTATCGATTTATGCTTATTGAATCATGGCGGGATAAGAGCAATTTTACCTAAAGGAAATGTGACCAGCAGAAATGCTTTTGAAATTATGCCTTTTGAAAACAGTCTGGTTGTAATGGCATTAAAAGGGGATCAAATTCTTGAAATCGCTTCTTATATTATTAAGGCGCAAAAAGCGCAGCCATTGTCTTGTATGACTTTTACAATTGCAAAAGACAAAACCGCAAAAAACATTTTAATTCAGGGAAAACCTCTTGACCTTAATAAGATTTATTATGTTGCTACAAATGATTATTTGGCTAACGGCGGTGACAGCATGGTTTTCTTTGCTAAAAATGTTCAAAAATTTGATTTGAATTATAAACTTCGAAATGTATTTATTGATTATTTTAAGGAAGTTGATACAATTCCGGTTCCAAGAGATATTCGAATTACTGAAGAATAAAAAAACAAACGCATATTATAGGATTAAAAAATAATCTTTTTTATACACGCAAAAAATTTTTGCCACAGATTAAAGGATTAAATAGATTAAAAATCTGTGTAAATCTTTTAATCTGTGGCAAAGAAACAAACTACAAGATCTTTCCTGAAAAAATATATACAATGAAAAGAAGAGAATTTATCGAAAAAACAGCTGCAAGTACTGCCTTATTAAGTTTAGGTTTATCATTAAGCAGTTTTGAAACTAACGATATCAAGCATTTAACTGTTTTACATACTAATGATGTTCACAGTCATATTGATCCTTTTCCTGCTGATGATCCGCGTAATCCGAATAAAGGTGGTGTATCTCGTCGTGCGGCACTTATAGAAACTATTCGTAGAGAAAACCAAAATGTACTTTTATTGGATGCGGGAGATATTTTCCAGGGCACTCCGTACTTTAATTATTATGGTGGAGAATTGGAATTTAAATTAATGAGCATGATGAAATATGATGCCTCAACTATTGGAAATCATGATTTTGACAATGGTCTTGATGGTTTGTATGCACAAATGCCTCATGCAACTTTTGAGTTTATTAATTCAAATTATGATTTTAAAAATACTGTTATGAACGGGCTTGTAAAACCCTATAAAATTTTTAATAAAAACGGAATTAAAGTAGGCGTTTTTGGTGTGGGAATTGAGCTTGCAGGTTTGGTAGACAAACAAATGTATAAGGAAACTGTGTATAATAACCCTGTAGAAGTTGCGCAGGATATGACTCAATTATTGAAGAAGGAAGAAAAATGTGATTTGGTAATTTGTCTTTCGCATTTAGGTTATAACTACAAAGACGACGAATCTAAAATTTCTGATTTAAAATTCGCAGCGTTAACTCAGGATATAGATTTAATTATTGGCGGACATACACATACTTTTTTAGATAAACCAACAATTGTAAAAAACAAAGCGGGCGAAAATGTATTAGTAAACCAAGTTGGCTGTTACGGAATAAATCTGGGCCGAATTGACTTTTATTTTGATAAGAATAAAGCACATACAAACGAAGGAAAATCAATTATCGTATAATATTTTTTTATGCGATTTTGTTTTTTTAAGAAAATAAGCAACCATAAAATAGTACGCGAGAATTTGGGTTATATCCCGAATTAAAATAAGTACAATAGAGTACGAGAAGTATTCGCAAAAAATAAAAAATATATCTGACAACATAAAGCTAATAGCCATCAGGCTCATTAAAAAAGCTATATAAGTCCCTTTTGTGATGTAATTTACAAATGCATAATAACACAAAAGGCTTAGAATTATTCCGTAAAAGGTATAAAGCCAGTTAAACTTTTTCATATTGTCTGATTGTAAACTCAAGACTGAAATCAATAAATAGACAATAAAAATTACTACTATTGATATTGGCAAAATATCTCTTTTTCTGAATTTTATTCTTTCGTGTCTGGTAATAAAAATTCTTAAAAGCAATATATAAACTATCAAAAAACTTAATACACCACCAAGTTCTGAAATTTCTACATCCATCAATTCGAAAACCTGGCCAACAAAACAAAATAAGAAAACAAGCGCTTCGGTTTTTGCGATTTTATAATCACGGCTAATTAAAAAGTAAAAAAAAATAGAAGGCAACACAATAGATTTGCTATAAACTGCCATAACATCATGCTGCGTACAATTAAAAATAATTGTAAACAGCAGGGCTAAAAAATATAAAATCAACGACGGTTTATTCGCTTTCATTCAGTTTATTTATAAAATCCTGTTCAGATAATATAGGTATATTTAATTTTGTGGCTTTTTCTAATTTGGCTGGCCCCATATTATCTCCGGCAACTACAAAATCTGTTTTTGCAGAAATTGAACTTCCCACTTTCCCGCCGTTGTCCTCGATTGTTTTCTTTAAATCGTCTCTTGAAAACTGCTCGAAAACACCTGAAACGACAAATGTTTTTCCGATGAATTTTTCTGTTGCATCCGGATTTATATTTTCGACAATTTCAAATTGAATTCGATAACTTTTTAAGCGTTCAATTATTATTTGGTTTTCTTCATTTTCAAAAAATTCAACCACACTTCTGGCAATTCTTTCCCCTATTTCATCTACTAAAATCAAATCCATTAAAGTAGCTTTGCTTAGTGCATCGATATTTTTATAATGCTTGGCCAATTTTTTGGCTACGGTTTCTCCAACAAATCGAATTCCGAGTGCAAAAAGAACACTTTGAAACGGAATTTCTTTTGATTTTTCAACGCCGTTCACCAAATTCTCGGCTGATTTTTGCGCCATTCTTTCTAAGTGCAAAATATCATTTACTTTTAATTCGTATAAATCAGCATAGTTATGAACTAAGCCATTTTTGAAAAGCAAGGCAACAGTTTCACCGCCAAGACCTTCGATATCCATTGCTTTTCTTGAAATATAATGCTGGATTCGTCCGATAATCTGTGGGGGACAACCGTAAAAATTAGGGCAATAATGATTGGCTTCTCCCACATTTCTAACCAATTCCGTATGACATTCCGGACAATAGGCAATGTATTGTGTTGGTTCTGAATTTTCAGGACGTTTTTCTAAATCTACTGCGATGATTTTCGGAATAATTTCGCCTCCTTTTTCAACAAAAACGGTATCGTTTATTCTGATATCTAATTTCTCAATTTGATCTGCATTGTGTAAAGATGCTCTTTTTACAATGGTTCCTGCCAATTGTACGGGAACTAAATTAGCAACGGGCGTTATAGCTCCGGTACGCCCAACCTGATAGGTAATTGAATTTAATATAGTCGAAACTTGCTCTGACTTAAACTTATAAGCAATTGCCCAACGCGGTGATTTTGCAGTATAACCTAATTCCTGCTGATGCTGAATGCTGTTTACTTTTACTACAACTCCATCGGTTTCATAAGGTAATTTGTGACGATGTATATCCCAATAATCAATAAAATCAAAAACTTCCGGAAGATTATTTACCAATTTTGCTTCGCTTGGTACTTTAAAACCCCATTTTTTTGCCGATTCCAACCCTTCAAATTGTGTCGAAAAAGGTAAATTATTGCTGGTTACGGTATATAATAAACATTCCAGCGGACGCTTGGCAACCTCAGCACTATCTTGTAATTTTAAACTTCCAGATGCTGTATTTCTTGGGTTTGAATAAGGAGTTTCGCCAATTTCGATTAATTCCTGATTCATTTTTTCGAAACCTTTATATGGCAAAATAATTTCGCCACGAATATCGAATTTATCCGGATAATCCCCTTTTAATTGCAACGGAACAGATTTTATGGTTTTGATGTTATTGGTAACCTCATCACCCTGAAAACCGTCTCCGCGAGTTAAAGCCTGAACTAGTTTTCCGTTTTCATATGAAATACTTATAGAGGCTCCATCGTATTTTAATTCGCAGGTATATTGTAAATCAACATTTCCCAGAACCCTTTGAATTCGGTTTTCCCAGTCGACTAAATCTTCTTTTGAATAAGAATTATCCAAAGAATACATGCGATATTGGTGCGCAATGGTTTTAAAATTTTTGGTTACTGTTCCTCCTACTCTTTGCGTTGGGGAATTTTCATCAAAAAACTCAGGATGTTTATTTTCTAAATCCTGCAGCTCCTTTAATTTAATATCAAAATCATAGTCTGAAATTGTGGCATTATCAAGTACATAATAATTGTAATTGTGTTGGTTAAGTTCGTTTCTTAAAGCCTGAATTGTGTCTTGAATACTCATAAAAATATTAAAATGGTGCTGGTTGTAATTTAGAATAACTGTAACTTCAAAATTAGGATATTTTTGTTGAAAAGTGTTTAAAAACCTGAAAGTTTTAAAATCAAAAATCAAGTTGCAAAAAGATGCAACCTGATTTTCTTCTTGTCCATTATTCTTTAAAAGAATCAACAATCTTAAAAAGAATCAAAAACAAAAACCAACTTCCAAATGGTTTTAACATTTATCAGGACTGATAAAAAAAGTTTTAAATAGAAATCAGTTTTATTTTTGGATAATGATAAAATCAGAACGTCTGTTTAGTACATGTTCTGCATCTGTACATTTTACTCCATTTTTACATTTATTGATTAATCGGCTTTCCCCATAACCAATGGCACTTTCAATTCGTGAAGCCTCTATATTTTGTGAAACAAGATAATCACGGGTTGATTTTGCTCTGTTATCTGAAAGTTTTAAGTTGTAAGCATCTTTCCCTCTAGAGTCTGTGTGTGATTCAATTTTGATACGAATATTAGGAAACTTCTGCATGATAAAAACTACTTTCGTTAATTCTTCCACAGCTTTTGGTGTAATATCTGATTTGTCGTAATCAAAATATATTGGGTTTACATCCACTTTTTCGACTCCTTTTTTCTTCACAACCAAATCGTCATAATTGCTTAGTTCAAAATTAATATTCGGAATTTCACCTTCATTTTCCTTTGTGGTTTCTACCGTTTTTTCGTCGCTGCTGTAATTTGGTTTTGCTGCGATCATTTTAACTGTTTTCCCGCATGGAACTACCAATGCATATTTACCTTCAAAATTGGTTTTTACTTCTCCCAAAACATCACTAAAAGAGTTGTATCCCATAATGGTAACATCTGTAAGTGGTTTTTTGGTTTTTCTGTCGATTGCAATTCCGGAAATAGTTTGATTACAAGCCGGATCTCCTTTTGTAAAAGAATAAATATCGTCATCACCTTTTCCTCCTTCTCTGTTGGAAGACATATAGCCTGCATGACCTGTTTTATCAATTATATAAGCAAAATCATCTTTATTGCTGTTTATTGGAGGTCCCAGATTTTTTGGGTTTGAAAAACTTCCATCAGGTAAAAATTTACTTTCATAAATATCAAGATCACCTAAACCATAATGTCCGTCTGAAGAAAAATAGAGTGTTCCCTGACTGAAATACGGAAAAACATCATTACCAATAGTATTAATTTTTGGTCCCAGATTTTGTGGCGAACTCATTGTTCCGTCTGCAGCAATTTTCACAAAATACAAATCACTTTCACCAACTCCGCCAGGCATATCTGATGCAAAGAAGAGCCATTGTCCGTCTTCACTTAAAGATGGATGCCCAACTGAATACTCATTGCTATTAAAAAATACGTTTTGAGGATTTTCCAGTTTATTTCCATCTAAAGTTCCTTTTACAATCTGAAAATTATTGGTCTTCGTTTCGTCTATAACCAATTTATTCTTTTTGACAATGTTAGTGGTATAATAAATTGTTTTTCCGCTGGGGTCAAATGTGGCTGTAGCTTCATGATATTTTGACATAACATTTGGTAAAAATACCGTTTCGTTAAACAAACTTGCATCTGCCGGATTTCTTTCTGCAACATATAAATTCAGAAATGGCTGATTGTTCCAGGTATACAATTTCTCGCTAAATTTTGTTGTATCTCTCGCAGAGGTAAAAACAATTTTATCCTGAAAAAATGCGGTTCCAAAATCAGATTTACTACTATTTATAGCGAGGTTTTTTATTTCATAAAGCGATTTTGATTTGGAGAGACTATCCAATTGGAATTTTTGAACCAAATACCGATTGATCTCGTTTTTATCGCCTTTTTTATCCAGATATTCTTTTGTAACTCTATTTGCTTCATCATAATCCATTACAGCTTTCATCGATTGAATATAACGCAAATAGTAGATATCTGTTAAATTATTTCCTTGGGCTTCATATAACTTTTTGTACCATTTTAAGGCATTTCTTGAATCGGAAATAAAGTAATACGAGTCTGCAGCATTTTTTAAAGTTTGTGCCGAAGGATTTTTGATGTTTGCCAAAATTTCCTCGTATGCTTTTGACGCATCAACGTACGAATAATTTTTAAACAACGCGTCGGCCTTTTTTAAATTGGTAGTCTGAGCAAAACAAATCGTGAAGCTCAATACCAGGCTTAGGATATATAGTTTTTTCATGGGATTTACTTTTAAAAGAATCGAGGTGATTTAATTTTACTTTCGCCTTTGTTAAACTGATAACGCAATATGATTTCGTGCGAACCGTCGTTGTATTTGTTTAATTCGCTTACGGTGTAATCAAAAGCATATCCGATGTAAAAACTTCTTGAGATTTGAAAACCAGCCAGGATGCTTACAGAATCATCTGTTCTATAAGCTCCCCCAATTACAAATTTCTCTGCAATCATAAAATTTGCCGATACATCAGCAGTAAGCGGCGCTCCGCTTACTGCTTTTACTAAAAATGCAGGTTTGAATTTTAAATTAGGATTCAAATCAAAAACATACCCTCCCATTAAATAATAATGTAAACGATCATAATCTACTGATTCCTGTACATCATCATAATAGTTGTTTTCTATAAAATTAGGAATTGAAACTCCTAAATACCACTTATCTGTATAGTAATAGATTCCTGCCCCAACCGCTAATTTCATTTGGTTGTCGATATTTTGGTTTAATAAAACATCGTTTTGGTTGTAATATCTTCCTTTAGACCAATCTACATTTAGCATTCTCATACCGGCTTTAAGTCCAAAGGCTAATCTTTTTTCATAACCAAGAGGCACGGAATACGCAAAATTTCCATCAAGATACAGTTCATCAGACGGACCAATTTTATCATTAACAACACTTAATCCCAAACCAATATTTTCATTGGCAAGTGGTCCGTGAATCGAGAACGATTGTGTTTCTGGCGCACCATCAATACCAATCCATTGTGAACGATACAAAAGTGTTGCTTCTAAGGCTCCTGTAGACCCTGCATAAGCAGGGTTTACGGCCATTGTGTTATACATATATTGTGTATACTCCGGATCTTGTTGTGCACTTGCACTAAATGTTATAATAGAACATATTAAGATTAAATATGTTTCTAATGATTTTATATATAGTTTCATAACGATACTTATTTAGTTTATTAATTAGAGGATTAATTATGGTGCTTATCTCATTATAGATAACCATCCTTTTTTAACCTTTCCGTCTCCCATGTCTATCACATAAAAATAAGTACCTGTTGGCAACATATCTCCTCTATTTATAACTCCGGATACATTTGCTGTTCCGTCCCAATCGTTTTCATAACGTTTTTTGCTGTATACTAAAGCACCATATCTGTTATATACTTTTAATTCGTTGTTTGGATATGATTCGATACAATCAATTCTGAAAAGATCGTTTGCTCCGTCACTATTTGGCGTGAACTCATTGTAAACCGTTAAACAAACTGGTTCTACAAAAGCTGAAGCCGTATTGTTTGTTGGATCAACATCTAAAGGAGTTGAAATTTCGATCGATGCTACGTTTGTATATTCACCGCTTGGCATCACAATTACTCTGATTTCAAGTGTTTCGCTTTCTCCTGCATTCAAAGTTGGAATTGTCCAAAGTCCGGTTAAAGGATCATAAACTCCGCTTGATGTAGAAGTTGAAACTAATTCATATCCGCTAGGAATTAAATCACTAACAATTGTGTTGATAATAGTTCCTTCGCCAACATTATTGACGGTTATTGTAAATACTATTTCTTCGCCAAAATTAGGAGTTGGATTACTAACTGTATTCGTTATCGTAAGATCTGAACATGTCGCTACTGTTACATTTAGTGTTTTTGTAGTAGTTTCATCGCATGTATTGGTGTACGTTACTGAAACTGTTCCTGCACCAACATCTCCCCATGAAATTGTTGCAGATCCGTCTGAAGTTCCTCCACCGGCAGTTATTGTTCCGGTTCCGCTTGTAATTGACCAAACATAATCGGATTTTCCATTTGCCACTGAATAAGTTACGCCTTGGAAGACACATGGTGTATCGTCACTTGCTGTGATTTGATATGCGGCATCATTCTCAAAACCTACTACGATTGCTAAACGATTTGCATTTTCGCAGCCGCTTGTTGTATTACTTAACAATGTCGCATAGTAAGTAGTAGCAGTCAGCGATGTATTTGCTGCTAATTGCGTTCCGCCTGTTGCGCTAGTATACCAAACCACATTTGGCTCATTTACCAAAATACTCGCAATTGTTGGTAATGCTGATAAACAAAATGTTTGTGTAGTCTTTGGTGTTGTAACAATTCGCGGTGTATTTAGATTTACCGTAACTGCTAATCTTACAGGGTTTTCACATCCTATTGTGCTTGAAATAGCTCCATAATATATTCCATTTGCCAAAGCTGTTGTGGCTGGTATTGCAGTTCCGCCAGTTGCAGTACTGTACCAAACTACATTTGCTTCGTTTACCTGAATATTGGCAACTGTTGGTGCATTTATTGAACAGAAATCCTGTGTATCATCCGTCGTTGTTGGTGTTGCAGTAGGATTATTTATTGTTACTGTTACCAGTAATCTTGTAGTACTCTCACAACCAGAAACCGGATCTAAAATTCCTCCGTAATAAACTCCGTTTGCTAAAGCTGTAGTTGATGCAATAGCAACTCCACCTGTTGGTGTGCTGTACCAAACTACATTTGCTTCATTTACCTGAATATTAGCAACTGTTGGCGCACTAGAAATACAGAAATCCTGTGTATCATCTGTTGTGGTTGGTGTTGCCGGATCTGTAACTGAAATTGTTACGGCTAATCTTATAGCGCTTTCACAATTTGTTATTGGATCTAGAATTGCTCCGTAATAAATTCCGTTTGCCAAAGCTGTAGTTGGTGCAAGTGCTAGGCCGCCTGTTGGTGTACTGTACCAAACTACATTGGCTTCGTTTACCTGAATATTGGCTACTGTTGCTGCATTTACTAAACAGAAGTTTTGTGTATCATCTGTAGTAGTTGGTGTACCCGGATCTGTAATTGAAATTGTTACGGCTAAACGAACTGAGCTTTCGCAACCTGTTACAGGATCTAAAATTGCTCCATAGTAAACTCCATTTCCTAAAGCTGTTGTGGCTGGAATTGCCGTTCCGCCTGTTGCGGTGTTATACCAAACTACACCAGTTTCATTTACCTGAATATTGGCTACTGTTGGAGCATTTACCAAACAGAAGTCTTGTGTATCATCTGCTGTTGTAGGTGTTAATGGATCAGTAACGGTAATTGTTACTGCCAATCTAACAGCGCTTTCACAATTGGTTACTAGATCTAAAATAGCTCCGTAATAAACTCCGTTTGCTAAAGCTGTTGTTGATGCAATAGCAACTCCACCTGTTAGTGTGCTATACCAAATAACATTGGCTTCGTTTACCTGAATATTAGCAACTGTTGGTGCACTTACCAAACAAAAATCTTGTGTATCATCTGTTGTAGTTGGTGTACCCGGATCTGTAACTGAAATTGTTACGGCTAATCTAACAGTGCTTTCACAATTGGTTATTGGATCTAAAATAGCTCCGTAATAAACCCCATTTGCTAAAACTGTGGTTGGTGCAAGAGCTGTTCCGCCTGTTGCAGTACTGTACCAAACTACATTGGCTTCGTTTACCTGAATGTTGGCTACTGTTGCTGCATTTACTAAACAGAAGTTTTGTGTATCGTCTGTTGTGGTTGGTATACCAGGATCGGTAACTGTAATTGTTACTGCTAAACGAACTGAACTTTCACAGCCTGTTACAGGATCTAAAATAGCTCCGTAATAAACTCCGTTTGACAAAGCTGTTGTGGCTGGTATTGCTGTTCCGCCTGTTGCAGTGCTGTACCAAATTACATTTGTTTCGTTTACCTGAATATTGGCAACTGTTGGTGCATTTACCAAACAGAAGTCCTGAGTATCATCTGCTGTTGTTGGTGTTAATGGATCTGAAACTGTAATTGTCACTGCTAATCTAACAGCACTTTCACAATTGGTTACTGGATCTAAAATAGCTCCGTAATAAACTCCGTTTGCCAAAGCTGTTATTGATGCAATAGCAACTCCACCTGTTGGTGTGCTGTACCAAATAACATTGGCTTCGTTTACCTGAATATTAGCAACTGTTGGTGCATTTACCAAACAAAAATCTTGTGTATCATCGGTAGTGGTTGGTGTACCTGGATCTGTAACTGAAATTGTTACGGCTAATCTAACAGCACTTTCACAATTGGTTACTGGATCTAAAATGGCTCCGTAATAAACCCCATTTGCTAAAACTGTGGTTGGTACAAGAGCCGTTCCTCCTGTTGCAGTACTGTACCAAACTACATTTGCCTCGTTTACCTGGATATTGGCAACTGTTGACGCATTTACCAAACAGAAATCTTGTGTATCGTCTGTAGTCGTTGGAGTGCCAGGGTCGCTTACTGTAATTGTTACTGCCAAGCGAACTGCACTTTCACAACCTGTTACTGGATCAAGAATAGCTCCGTAGTAAATTCCGTTTGCCAAAGCTGTTGTGGCTGGTATTGCTGTTCCGCCTGTGGCAGTGCTGTACCAAAATACACCCGTTTCATTTACCTGAATATTGGCTACTGTTGGAGCATTTACTAAACAGAAGTCCTGAGTATCATCTGCTGTTGTTGGTGTTAATGGATCAGTAACTGTAATTGTTACTGCTAATCTAACAGCACTTTCACAATTGGTAACAGGATCTAAAATAGCTCCGTAGTAAATTCCATTTGCCAAAGCTGTAGTTGATGCAATTGCTACGCCGCCTGTTGCTGTGCTATACCAAACTACATTTGCTTCATTTACCTGAATATTAGCTACCGTTGGTGCATTCACTAAACAGAAGTCCTGAGTATCATCCGTAGTAGTTGGAGTACCAGGATCACTTACGTTTATTGTAACGGCTAAACGAACTGAACTTTCGCAATTCGTTACAAGATCTAAAGCAGCTCCGTAATATACCCCGCTTGTTAAAGCTGTTGTTGGTGAAATTGCTGTTCCGCCTGTTGCCGTACTATACCAAACTACATTTGGTTCGTTTACCTGAATATTGGCAACTGTTGGTGCATTTGCCAAACAGAAGTCTTGTGTATCATCTGTTGTAGTTGGCGTAAGCGGATCGTTTATTATTACAGTAGCAGCCTGAAGTGTTCCTGCAATGTTCTCACAAGTTGTATCACTTGAAACGCCCACATAATAAGTAATCGGGCTTACTGCACGAGTTAAACCTGTGATTGTTAAAACTCCGGCAGCATCAATTGCATAAGTTGCTCCACTTATTACAGCTCCATTTGCAATTGGCTGTGTTTTAGCATTATCTAAATACCATGTAAATACCGGATTTGTTAATGTAGTTGCTGTTGGTGTCAATACCGCAGCTACATCATGACAAACTGTTATATCATCAACCGAAATATCAGTTTCATTTGATGGAGGCAATATTGTAAATGTAATTTGTTTTCTATCTCCTTCAGCAGTTTGACAAAATTCATCTGAACTAACTCCTACATAATAAGTATATGTTCCGGGAACTAAACCTGTCACAACTAATTGTGGAGTTGTTTCTCCTGGAATTAATTGAGCTGTTGTTCCGTCAAAACTATACCAATAGTAAATTGGATTTGTTAAAGTTACTGTTCCGCTTACGCTCGTTGCTAAAGTTACTGTTCCTGTTGGAGAACAAATTGAAGTTGTTGCAGCTCCGTTTAACGTAATGTCTGTTAAAGCATTTTCAGGAGTTGAAGCACTAACCTCAACAGTAACTTCTCCTCTGGCAAAAGTTTCGCAACCATAACGAACAGGCTGTACGTAGTATTTATAAATTCCTGCCGCCAAAGTGGTTGGAACTGTATAAGTAACTCCCGTTGCCACTACAGAACCTCCCGTAGGCGAATCATACCATTTATAAGTCGAACAGGCATCGGCCGGAATTTGCAGTGTAACAGGTGATCCCGGACAAACTGTTACTTTATTATTAAGATCGCCACCTATCACTTGTGTATTTCCTACACGCTCAACAGTATGAACTCTAAGAAATTCTAAAACTCCCGCAACTCCTCCAAAACGAATTCTAACGCGATCGTAAGGTTCCGGCTGAGAAGATACAAGTACCATTGACATTGTATTTCCCGGTAATAATCTTAAGCTTAAAAGTGTACTTGTATTTTGAATAGGAGCTCCTACCGCAACATTACCTAAGTAACGTTGAATACTAAATCCTGTCAATAAATTAACATCTAATAAAACACCTGGTTTTGAAACCACTATTCTTAATGTATCACTTGCAATTGCCGGTGTTTTAAAGGCAACTGTTAAATCGGCTGCAGCCAAAGCCCCAACACCGCTATACATTGTTGCAAAAGTGGTAATATCATTGTCAGCAACATTAAATGAATCAGCAACACCAACTGTAGCAGTTAATGCCCCTATTGGAAGTCCCAAATCTGTTGCTCCATAATATACATCCTGAATATCTCCAGGTGTACAGGTAACTATTGGAACTGATCTATTATAATAAGCATCAAATACTTTTGTGTTTTGTGCAACACTTAAAAGAGAAGCTGACTGAATTCTTACTCCATTATAAACCTGAGGTCCTGTTCCATTTGCCGGAACAAAAGTATATTCAAAACTATTATCACCAGATAATAAGTTTAGTAATGATCCTGAAACAGATTGTAAAGGTCCGATATCAACTCCGTTCAAAGTTCCAACTACTGATAAGTTTTGTCCCACCGCAACTGCACTGTACTCAGATCCTAATTTAATAGTAACCGGAGTTCCTTTTGCAATATTTGCTGGCCAGGTTAAAGTTTGCCAGGTTGTACCAACTCCTAAAAGTCCTAATCCTGTTGTAATAGTAGAAAATGTTTGCGGATTTCCGTCAATGGCATTTATTCCGTTAGAAACTCCTCCCGTTACAATTGAACCAGAAGTCTGTGCAGTAGCATAAACTCTTTCTGTTAAAGACTGACAAGCAGCAGGATTTATAACATTGATCGAAACCGTTCCTGTTACTGTACAGTTTAGAGCACTTGTAGCCACTACTGTATAAGTATAGATCCCAGGAGTATTTAAAACACCTGTTGTAAACGGTGGTCCGGCTACAGGATTTCCTTGTGGATCAAACCACGCCAAAGTTCCATCAGACGTTGCATTTAATGCCACTGTAGATCCTACATTTACTGAAATTGAAGGTGTAACAACCAAACTTGGCAACGGGTTAATCGTTACTGTTACTGGTAGAATAGCAGATGGACATGTAACACCGTTACCTTGAGCCTGAATTGAGTAAACACCACTTGTATTCACATTTGCAGCAGCATTTGCCGGCAAAATATTATTTGATGGATCGTAGAAAGTATATGTTGTATTTCCTGATGTATCAAAACCTGAAATCGCATTTGCTAAATTTACAGTTCCACAACCTGTTAAAGATGCAGGACTTATAACTAAAGGTGTGACTGTTGGAAAATTAACCACTACTTGTTTTAAAGTATTGATATCATTATCACAAGTTGCACTGTTTGAAACAGAAACATAATAATTATAAGGAGCTCCCGCAGCATTTAGACCTGCGATTGCTAATGCTCCGGTAGTTGAATCTTTCGTAAAAGTTACTCCCGGCTGCGCTGCAACAGTAGTACCTGTTACGATTTCCTGTGTTTTATTTTGATCTGTATAATATCTAAATTGTGCTCCAACTAAAGGAGATGTAGGAGATAATATAGCTTCTCCTGCACATGAAGCTTCCTGTGGACTTACTATTGTTACATCTGCAGCAGTTGCAAATGGAGCCACAGTAACCGTTACCGGCTGACGAACGCTGTTAGTACAAGCTCCGCCACGTGTTGCTTCTAAATAGTAAGTAGTTGTTGCTGTTAAATTTGGTGTAGTATATGATGCTGTAGCTGAAAGCTGATTTCCTAAGCTTGGAGCATCATACCAGGCAAAAATTTCACCTGTTGCTGTTGAACTAGCTGCTAAAGTTGTCGGTTGTCCGCTACAAATTGGTGTCGCAGCACCAGTAACGGTTGCAGGATTAAATCTGTAAGAAGCTCCGTAAATGTCTAAACTTGTTAATAAAGTAGCCACTCCGCCCAGTCTGACTTCAACAGCTGTAAAAGGTCCTGCTGCCACAAAACTAGCTTTTAAACGAGTAGATGATAATAATTGAACATCAACTAATGATCCAATATTAACCTGATCACCATTTGGACTTCCTCCATTATAACTTCTTAAACTAATATAAGAAAGAAGACTTACATTTGCAATTCCGGCTGGAATTCCTAATTCAACATCTATAATATCCCCAGTTTGGCCTGCATTAGTAAATGTTAGCATTTGCTGTATATAATCATTTATTAAGCCAAGAGGAACTGAAAGATTTGCTGCTGTTGCAGAATTGGCATCAATAGAGTTTCCTTCATTTGCCGAACTACATAATAAACATCCTGTAGCACCTCCTTTTGAAGTTACCTGAGCATTTACCTGCAAACATGTGCTTACAGTATTACTTATCACAACATTGATCGCCGTTCTGGCACTACTAATACAACTAGAAGTTGTGTTTCTTGCAGTTACATAATAAGTTTGATTTGCCGTTAAAACAGGAGTCGTATAAGTAGCAGTTCCTGTCCCAGATGCCAATACTGTTCCTCCGGTTGGCACATTGTACCAATCAAATATAACATTAGAATCCGGACTTGATACTTGCAAAGTTGCAGTTTGCCCTGATTGAATAATTACACTAGATGAAGCTGCTACTGGTGCTGCCGGTAATGGATTAACCGTTACTGTAATGGGAGTACGACTGGCGCTTGCACAACTTCCAATTCCTGCTTCAACATAATAAGTTGTGTTGGCGGTTAAATTTGGAGTTGTAAAAGAATTTCCTGTAAATAACAAGTTTCCGGCTGAAGCTGCATCATACCAGGTATATACAGTTCCTGCAGTTGGCGTATCTACATTTAGTACAGTTGTCTGACCGCTACAAATTGTTGTACCACCCGCAGCAATAGTCGGAGCAACCGGATTATCAATTGATATTACTACTGGAAAACGTTCACTATTAACACAACCATTTCTTGCAATCTCTACATAATAAGTCGTTGGAACTGTTAAAGCTAGTGTTGTATAAGCAGCGGTACTAGCAAGTGATGCACCGCCAGTTGCTGCACTATACCAATTAATAGTTTCACCAACTGCAATATTCGCAACTAAAGTAGTTGTGTTTCCACTACAAATAGTTGTGTTTCCTGTAATAGTTGGTGCTTTATATCTGTAAGTTGCCTGATAAATATCTAAACTTGTTAAAACAGTCGCCAAACCTCCTAATCGAATCTCAACACGATCAAAATTGGCACCTGCAACAACACTGGCTCTAAAACGATCACCAGTTAATAACTGTAAAGTTACTAGTGGATTAGTAACTGATATTCTATCATTATTATAAGTTGCTCCGTTATAAGTTGCTAAAGTAACAGCTCCTAATAATTGAAGATCAGCGATTCCACCCGGTAATTCTAACTCTACATCAACAATGTCTCCCGCTTTACCAGGATTATTAAATCGTAAGGTCTGTTGAATCCATCCGTTTATTAAACCAACCGGAACCGAAATTCTTGCTGCTGTTGCGGTATTTCCGTCAACAGAGTTGTTAGGATTCGTAGTGCTGCATAATAAACATAAACCATTTTGAAGTGTTTGCTGACTGCCAGCTTCTAAACATCCACCCAAAGCCGATGGTATAACTGTTACTGTCACAGGAACTCTTGTTGCGCTTACGCAGTTTCCTGACGCACTTTGAGCCTCAACATAAAAAGTTTTTGTTGCTGTTAAAACAGGAGTTGTATAAGTTGGTGTATTTATAGCAAGTGCTGTTCCGCCTGTTGCAACATCATACCAATTTAATGTAACTCCTGCCTGAGGAGTTGCCGCGGTTAATGTAGCATTTTGCCCAGATTGGATGGTGACACTTTGCGTTAAAACTGTAGGAACAGCAGGAACAGCATTCGAAATTACATCTACCTGAGTTCTTGCAGGGCTTAAACAGCTTCCTATTGCTGCCTCAACATAAAAACTTGTAGTTCCCAAAGGAACAGTTGGAGAGTAAGTCGTTCCCGAAGCCAAAGCTACGCCTCCAGAACTTACGCTGTACCAATTGTAAGTTGTTCCCGGAATTGGGTTAACAACTGATAATGTAGTTTGTTGTGTTGCGCCAGTCGAACAGATCGCCGTACCGGCTGTACTAATCGCGGGAGCAACAGGATTTGAAACATTAACTACAACAGGTACACGTTCATTCCCTTCACAGCCTGCTGCTCTGGTAACACCAATATAATAAGTAGTATTAGCCGTTAAAACTGGCGTAGCATAAGAATTTGTAGTTGCTAAAGCTGTAGTCGAAGTTGGTGAACTATACCACGCTATTGTAGTTCCTGCGGCTGGAGCTGCAGTTAATGTAGTCGAATTTCCTGAACAAATTGTTTGACTTAAACCTCCTGTTACTGTTGGAGGAGCAAATTCTAAACGAACATCATAAATTCTTAAATCAGTCAGCACGCTTACTAAGCCCCCTAACTGAATTTGAACCTGATTGGTATCACCTGTTAGCGTATATCTTAATACGCCAATAGTGTTTCCCGGTAATAATGCCAGATTGAGCAGCGGATTACTTATCGCTACTCCAGTTCCGGAATTTGTACCATTAAATTTTGGCTGAATTGTACCTGTAGATAATAAGGACAGATTAAGTAACCCTGCACCACTACCAACATACAAAACAATTTGATCGCCTGCCTTTGCTGTTTGGTTGAGAACCAAAGTTTCCTGAGCAGAACACAATACTCCGACGACTGTACTCAGAGTTGTAAATGTCGTTAAGCCTGCGTCGTTATCGTACGCCGCTGTAGGGTTAGTTACACCTGAACCAATGCAAAGACCAGAAACACTATTCGTGTTGGATATTGGTCTGCAAAAGGTTTGGCCAAATGCATTATTACATAGAAGTAATAAAAAAAACAGCCCTAATAATCTCTTCTGAAAGAGGAGATTACAAAAAGTAAAGAATTTTTTCATAATTTGGAAGATTAGAAAATGGACAATAAAACACCTGTTGCGATAGGCACGTATGCCTAAGCAATTATAAAAAACGTTAATAATCAATTAATTAAACCGAAATTTAAAACCTTACCTAACTAAAATTTTAAATCAGATTTTGTAAAAAATGTGGTTAAGCCTGCATCATTGTCGTAGGCAACTGTAGAGTTCGTTACACTTGAACCAATGCACATACCAGAAATACTATTTGTATTTGATACTGGTTTACATAAGGTCTGCCCAAATGCATTATTACATAGAAGTAATAAAAAAAGTAGTGCTAACAATCTCTTCTGAGAGAGGAGATCACAAAAAATAAAGATTTTTTTCATAATTTGGAAGATTATAAAATGGACAATAAAACACCTGTTGCGATAGGCACATATGCCTAAGCAATCATAAAAAAATTAATAATCAAATAGTTAAACCGAAATTTAAAACTTTACCTAACTAAAATTTTAAATTAGATTTTGTAAAAAATCATATTGTATAGCATATATCAAAATATACTAAAGAGCACTTTTTATCCCAAACGAATAAAAGATGTCCCAAAACTTTTAGGAAATATTGATTTGAATCAATCTTCCAAACGGAGTGATTTGTACCTGCATTAATTTTCATAAAGAAAACTATAGGTTAAGTAATACGGGGGGAGTTTAATAATATAGAGTATGATTCAATATCATAGAAAGTTGATTAGGCGATCTATAATTTGTTTATTTAGAATTTAGGTTCTAAAATTGAATCATGATTTTTATGCAATAGCGAATTGAATTTAAAGATTAGACACAAAAATGCTCTTCATTAACAAATCCTCGACTGGGGTTTGGAAATAAAAAGTGAATTTTATGTTTAAATTTATAAAATAAATTTGCTGTTGAATTAAAGATGGATTTAGGGCTAAATTTAATTTTGCCCAAAAAAGAAATAAATAAAGATAAAATGATAAGGATACCTAACGCAAACTTTATAAAGAGAGTAAATTTCAATTCCATAAATAATGAATTAAGTTTATATTAAATCTTTTGGCTTTTATCAAATCTCAAAACAGTAATTTGTTTCTATTCAAATTCAATTCTGCTTTATGAGTTTTGTAAAAAAGAGAAAACACATTTTGTTTAACTTTTTCTTTACTAAAATTAAGAAAAACCTAAATATAAAACAAGTACAAAATTCTTATCTTTTTTAAATTATTAAAAAAAATAAAAATAAAAAAACGTTGCAATACCAATAAAATAAAGGTCTAAAGCTAAAAAACAAACTGTTATAGAAATCATAAAAAAAACCATATTTTTTCGTAAAAATACAACAATGTAAGTTTATGGTTACTTTTTTAATTTTGTAACATACTCAAATTCAATACTCCGATAAAAAATTGAAAAGTAAAACTTACAATAACAAGTGTAGAGATGACATTTTTAAACAATTCTAAAAAAACAGGTAAAAATACGGGGTAAAAAAAATAAAAAAGTTTAAACAAAAGTTAAATAAGGTAAAAAAGGTAAATAATTTAACATCAATTATTTACCTTTTAAATATTTCAACTATAACGATTAAGATTCAATAATCGTGTTAATTTGCTTAAAAAGCTGTCCATCGCTTAAAAAAGCCCCTTGCTGAATTAATTCAAATATTGAGGCATTTCTATCTTCAGTAAAAACTTTCTTACCTACTTTCATTTCGATTGTTTCAGTAAACATATTATCACTTAGCCATTGCAATCCTTCTTTAGTTAAAAAATCAGTATCGGGAACTAATGATTTCAATACTATTGACTGAACATGAGTTTCAAAACATTGAAACAAAAAGATGTGATTTTTAGAAAAATGCTCTAAAAATTCAGCTCTCGACAAAACACCTTCCCAAATTAAATCCGAAAAAACATCCAGCTCCTGTTCTGCCACTTCCGGCTTATTTTCCTTAATAGAATCCCACTCAGCTTTATCAATTGCCTGGGTTGCTAAAAAACTAGCAAATTCTGCATGCAATTCATCAAATTGCTCTTTTGTTAATCTTGCGTATTTCATTTATTTTTTCTTTGATTTAAACGCTTTAAAAAAGCTTAAACAGATTATATCAAATTTAATCCATAAAAAAAGCCCTCACTAATGCGAGGGCAAATTTATAACTTTTTTTTACTTACTAGAAGATATATCTGATACCAAATTGAGCCTGCCATCTGGATGTTAAGCTGGCATCATAACTAAACGTTTTAGTTTGTGTATTATTAAAGGTATAGGTTGGTGTATTTCCTGTAACTGTAACACCAATTGGCTGAACACTCGTAGGGACCTGAACAACTCCCCAATCAGAATTAAGTAAATTACCAAAATTTAAAATATCAATACTAAACTGGATCGTGTTCGTTTTTTCGGATGCAGAAGAAACTCTGAAATTATAATCCTGTAATAATTTAACATCACATCTTCCTCTCCATGGAGATATTGCCCCATAGCGCTCTGCATATTGCCCTCTTCTGTCCCTCATATATTTATCCTGAGAAATAAACCTATCAAAAGCTTCTCCTTGTCCCGGGGCGCTAAAATTCATCGTTGCAATTTCTGCAGTTGTAGGTATATAAATTAAATCATTAACACCAGAACCGTCTCCGTTAATATCCCCTCCATAGGTATAATTAAAACGTCCGCCCTGAGCATATTCAAGAAAAGTCGAGACTGTTGTTGCCCATTTGTCTTTTCCGTATTTCCATTTTTTAGAGGCAACTCCAATAAAACGATGATTATCGCCATATTTAGAATTTGAAAGCGCAGCAGTATTTACATTTCCTAATGCAGGATTAAAAGAAAAAGCATCTCCCGTAATCTCAGCTTCAATAGAGTTTACATCTTTTGATTTTAAATAATTATAAGCTACACTAGCATACAAACCATTTTCAAACGTTTTTTGCAATTTAACAGAAGCATTAAAAGCACTTCCTTTATCAGAATTTGTCATTACATAAGCATTGTTTGCTCCTTTATCCGCAGAAACATAAATAGCTCTGTTATCAACACCTGCTAAAGTTCCGGTTGGAGGTTTTAAACCCCAGTTTTGAACCTGAACCGCATTTATATCCTTATTATAAGATAAATCGACTGTTACAATATAATTACTTTCAAATCTGTGATCAAATCCTAAGCTACTTCTCCAAACTTGTGGCCATTTATAATCCGGATCCATAATTTGAAAGAAACTGTCATCGGCACCACTAACCTGGTTTCCTAACCAAACAAACGGAATTCTTCCTGTAAAAATCCCAGAACCTCCACGAAGTTGAGAAGTCGCATCTCCTTTTACATCCCAGTTAAATCCAATTCTAGGCGACCAAAGAATTCTGTCACTTGGTAAATCTGTAGAAATCAATTTAACGGCCTCACCTGTTTGAGGATTATAATAATCAATACTATTGTCTCTTCCCGAACCTCCATTATCAGTATCTATATATTTCTGAATCAAATCTGCTGTATTAAAATACAACGGTTTATCAATTCTTAAACCTATAGACAATTTAAAATCATCGTTTACACTAATATCATCCTGTGCATAAAATGCCAATTGTCCTACATTTAATTCCGCCAGTTTCCATCCCCCATCAGTTCCAACTTCAAAGTTGCTTTTAGTGTTAAAAACATTTTGGGCATGTTGAAGATTTTGAGCCAAAGAACTAGATGCAAATGGTAAGGCTGCGTCTGCTAAAAAATCTGAAACACTTGCATAAGGTCTAAAAGTACCATAATACGGAACCGGATCTGTATCAGAGTCACGAAATTTATCATAACCCGCTAAATTAAAAGAATTTTTAAAAGCAAATTTTTCAAACGAAACTCCAAAGGTAAAAGCATGTTTTCCTAATGTATAAGTCAGATTATTAGTAATTTGAATTACTTTTTGATCTAAAGTATTATTAATGGAAAACGGTTCATGCCCACCAATAATATAATTAGAACCCGCTCCGTCCTGAATAGTAATTACCGGAGCCGGAGTTGAAAACGGAACTCTGTAATCATTAAAATGTGAATATCCTGCCTGAAACTTATTCGAAACCTTCTCACTGAACTTTGAATTTAATTCAACTAAAAAAGAACTTAAGTTATTATTAATTTGATATCCTGAATTCTGAAACTGTAAAATTGAAGCATTTGGCCCTCTAAAACCAAGAGCTGTTGGATGCGCAGGTTTATCTTTTGAAGCATCAAGGAAATTATAAATAACTGCCAATTTATGATTGTCACTGATATTCCAGTCGACTTTAATAATTCCTTTATTTGAATTTGACTCATGTTTAAAGCCCTGATAAGCGCCTGTATTATATCCTAAACCTGCCAAAGCATTAGAAACCGCAATTAAATCAGATTCTAAAACTCTTGATTCATTAATTCCGGTCACACCATCGTTATTATTCGCAACGAAATTTGAACCTAAATCGCTTCTTTTATCAATTTCAAAATTTCCAAAAATGAACAATTTATCTTTAATAATAGGAGCTCCTAAACTAAAACCTGCCTGAGTTTGTTCTAGTGTTGGTACAAATATTTTTTCTCCCTTAATTTTATCGCCGGTCAAATCCTGATTTCTGTAAAAAGCATATGCGGTACCATGAAACTCATTTGTTCCGGATTTTGTAACTGCATTTACAGAAGCTCCCGTAAATCCGGATAAAGTAACATCATAAGGAGCTGTTGCCACCTGAATTTGCTCAATAGCATCCAGCGAAATAGGCTGAGCACCAGTTTGTCCTCCGGGAGTTGCAGCATCCAGACCAAACGGATTATTAAATACCGCACCATTTAAAGAGTAATTATTGTATTGATCATTTCTTCCTCCAAAAGATCCACCACTCGCAGTTGGTTCCAAACGGGTAAAATCTTCTGCAGATCTTGAAATGGTAGGCAAAGCCGTTAATTCTCTTCTGCCAATTGTAGTTTCAGCACCAGTCTTTCCGCTTTTAAAAACCTTATCTTTGGCAACAACTTTTACTTCTTCCAGCGCCTGGCTCGCATCAGCAAGCAGAACATCTATATTAAATGGTTTTCCTAAATCAAGATAGATATCATTATATTCCTGATCCTGAAAGCCCACAAAAGTTACAACAATTTTGTAAGGTCCTCCAATTCTCATATTCAAAATATTAAACCTTCCATCTTCATTTGAAACGGCAGAATATTTACCCCCAGTAGGAGTATGAATGGCTAATATACTAGCACCGGGCAATAGTTCGTTGGTTGAACTTTTTACAATACCCTTAATACTCGAAGTTGTTGTTTGTCCCGTGACCGCGGTTAAGGCCAGCAAACATAACAATAATGCAAAGATTTTTTTCATTTTCTAAGTTTTGAGTGAGTTATTTCCCTCAAAATTAGACAAAAAAAAGCCACTCGTTAGAGTGGCTTTTATATTTTATTAACAAGAAGTTAACAAAATGTTATTTTTCAGCGATAATCTCGTATGGTAAGTCAACGATAACATCTCTGTGTAAACGAATGCTAGCAGAATATTTTCCTGTACGTTTTACGATACCACTAGTGATGAATTTTCTATCAATAGCATTACCTGATTTCTCTAAAGCTTCAGCAATGTCGATGTTTGTGATAGAACCAAAAAGTTTCTCTCCACCAGCTTTTGCAGTAAGTTTAATTTCAAGAGCTTTTAAAGTTTCAGCTAATGCTTTTGCATCAGCAACAACTTTAGCTTCTTTGTGTGCTCTTTGTTTTAGGTTTTCAGCTAAAACTTTCTTTGCAGAAGGTGTAGCTAAATGCGCGAATCCTTGAGGAATTAAAAAGTTACGACCGTAACCAGCTTTAACTGATACTACATCATCTTTAAATCCTAAGTTTTGTACGTCTTGTTTTAAAATAAGTTCCATGTTGTTGTCCTTATATTTTAGAAGTTAGGTTCTGCATAACAGAAACCAGCGACTAGAGTTTTTAATTATTTTAATAAATCGGCCACGTATGGCATTAAAGCTAAGTGACGCGCTCTTTTTACAGCTACAGAAACTTTTCTTTGGTATTTTAATGAAGTTCCAGTTAAACGACGAGGAAGAATTTTTCCTTGCTCATTAACGAATTTCAATAAGAAATCAGCATCTTTATAATCGATATATTTGATTCCTGATTTTTTGAAACGACAGTACTTTTTAGTTTTGTTAGTTTCAATGTTTAAAGGCGTTAAATATCTGATATCTCCGTCTTTTTTTCCTTTTGCAGATTGCTCTATTGTAGACATAATAATTAAGCTTTAGTAGATTTTAATTTGGCTCTTCTTCTTTCAGCCCATGAAATAGCATGTTTGTCTAAACTTACAGTTAAGAAACGCATAACTCTTTCGTCACGTCTAAATTCAGTTTCAAAAGCAATTAGAACTTCTCCAGCTACTTTGAATTCGAATAAGTGATAAAAACCACTTTTTTTGTTTTGGATTTCGTAAGCCATTTTTTTCAGACCCCAATCCTCTTTCGATACCATTTCAGCTCCTCTACTAGTAAGAAATTCTTCAAATTTCGTTACTGTTTCCTTCACCTGAACTTCAGATAAAACGGGATTTAAAATGAAAACAGTTTCATAATGATTCATAAATACAATATTTATTTGTTAAAATTGGGTGCAAAAGTAATCATTATATTTAAATAAACAACTCTTTTTTACGTTTATTCGATATAAAGCAAAAAATAAAGATCTACTTTAGTTTTTTTCCTAAAAAAATTAATATATTTACTACTGCTATCCTGATTTATATAAATTTAAATGTTATGAAACTAAATTGTGTTGTTGTAGATGATAGTTCTATACAGAGGACAATTATTGCTAAATTAGTCAATAATCACCCAGGTTTGCATTTAATTGGTGACTTTTCAAACGCAATCGAGGCCAAAAGCTGTATCTCCTTAAATAATATAGACTTAATATTTCTTGATATAGAAATGCCGGTTATAAATGGCTTTGATTTTTTGGACGGATTAAAAACTAAACCACAAATTATATTTATCACCTCTAAAGCAGAATATGCGTTAAAAGCTTTTGATTATGATGCTACCGATTACCTGCAAAAACCTATCGCAGTAGACCGGTTCAATGCTTCTGTAAAAAGAGCAATTGATATGCATCTGCTTAAAAAAGAAGTCAAAGAAGAAGAAGGCGAACATATTTTTATCAAAAGCAATCTGAAAAAACTTAAAATTTTTACAGCCAAAATCAAATGGATTGAAGCTTTTGGAGATTATGTAAGAGTTGTTACCGAAGATGATAGCAATTTGGTTCTTTCAACAATGAAATCTTTTGAAAACGACCTTTCTAAAGATAAATTTATCCGCGTACACAAGTCTTATATTATTAATATTGATAAAGTAGAACGTTTCAACAGCAAATTTGCCGAAATTGGAATTACCAAAATCCCATTAAGCCGAAACAAAAAAGAAGATCTAGTAAAAGCCCTATCTACATCTTCTTAATCAATAAAAATCGACGTTTACAGTAACTTTTATAGCTCTGTATTGAGCAACCGCTTCAAAACTATTCAACATCTTCTGAATAGTTTTTTTTGTGTTTGCTAAATGTAGTTCCTGCGGAATCTTAATTAATATCGTCCTGATATATTCATTTCTAATTCTGCTAATTGCCGGCTCTTCCGGTCCTAAAACAGGCATAGTCAGATTTTGACTCAAAACCTGATACAACCACATAGAACCTTCTTTTAATTTATCAAAATCCCGATGTTTTAAAGTTAGCTTTATAATTCTGAAATAAGGAGGATACTTATAGATCATACGATCATACAATTGCTCCTTATACATACCCGCATAATTATGTGTAGTAACCTGCTGTATTGTATTATGATTTGGATTATAGGTCTGAATCACGACTTTACCCTGTTTTTCTGCTCTTCCTGCTCTTCCCGCAACTTGTGTCATCATTTGAAAACTGCGCTCAAAAGCCCTAAAATCAGGATGATGCAGCATATTATCGGCATTCATAATACCTACCAAACTTACGTTATCAAAATCTAAACCTTTTGCCAGCATTTGCGTTCCCACCAAAATATCTATTTCGCGGCCTTTAAACGAATCAATAATTTTTTCAAAACCATATTTTCCGCGCGTTGTATCCTGATCCATTCTTCCGGTTTTAGCATTGGGAAAAAGAGAAATTAATTCCTGTTCAATTTGTTCCGTTCCAAAACCTTTCGTTGTCAAATCTATACTCGAACAACTATGGCAATGTGTTGGCTTTGCAATTGAATAACCACAATAATGGCAGCGTAATTGATTTTTATGTTTGTGAAAAGTCAAACTTACATCACACTGTTGACAATGCGGAACATGTCCACAAGTCATACATTCAATTATAGGCGAATATCCTCGTCTGTTTTGAAACAAAATCACTTGTTCTCCTAATGACAAAGCTTCAGCTATTTCTTCGATTAAAAGATCACTAAAATGACCTGTCATTTTTTTTCTGAAGTGTTTGTCTTTTAAATCTACCAAAACAACTTCGGGCATTCGAACATTATTATAACGTTCTGTAAGCGTTACCAAACCATATTTTGCAGTTTGCGTATTAAAATAGGTTTCAATACTTGGCGTTGCTGATCCTAAAAGTACTTTTGCATTATGAAAATTAGCCAGAACAATCGCTGCGTCCCGTGCATGATATCGAGGTGCCGGATCTGTTTGTTTAAAAGTCTGCTCATGTTCTTCATCGACAATCAATAAACCCAAATTAGTAAAAGGTAAAAACAAAGCCGACCTTGCTCCTATTACTATTTGCGCTTTACCAGAGTTCTCAAGTGTTTGTTTCCAGACTTCTACCCTTTCATTGTTGCTGTATTTTGAATGAAAAACTGCCACTTTATCTCCAAAATGAAGTCTTAAACGAGAAACCAACTGCGTTGTAAGTGCAATTTCGGGCAGCAAATAAAGAACTTGCCTGCCGGTTGCCAGATATTCTTCAATTAATTTGATGTAAATTTCTGTTTTACCACTTGACGTTACACCATGAAGCAAACAAACTTCTTTTTCCAGAAAATTATCTTTAATTGCTGTAAAAGCACCTTCCTGGGCATCGCTTAATTGCAGCTGTTTTTCTGAAGCTTTTCCATCAAAAGAAATCCTGTCGTGTTGCAGAAAATACTCTTCAAAGATTTCTTTTTCAATTAATGCTTTTATTACTGTAGAAGTAGATTTCGAAATCTCAACCAGTTTTTTTACTGTTATTGGTTTCTTCTCTGAAGCACGTAATTGAAAAAAAGCCAAAACAATTTCTTTTTGTTTATTGGCGCTTTTTAATATTTCAAGCAATTGTCCCAAACCTTCATCAGATTCGTATTTACTATGCAATTTTACATAGCGAATCAATTTTGGTTTGTAACTTTCTTTTATTTCTTCTTCTAAAACAATAATATCCCTGGCCATCATTTTTTGAAGAACCGGCAAAATATTTTTCTTATTTAAGATTGAAATAATCTCCTGAACTTTTAAAGAACTCTGTTGCTGCAAGGCTTCATAAACCAAAAATTCTTCGTCAGAAAGTTCGTTTTGATTTACAACAACATCTGTTTTATGCGAAATAATTGTTTCACTTTCAAGCAATAACCCACTTGGAAAAGCACCACGATATACATCACCAATGCCACACATATAATAATTGGCCACCCAAAGCCAGTGTTTAATCTGGATCTCGGTTGCAATAGGTTTTTCGTCTAAAATTTGATGAATTTCTTTGGCTTCATATAAAGTCGGAGCATTTTGATGCATATCAATTACCAATGCCGTATAGATTTTACTTTTACCAAAAGGCACCGCGACTCTCATTCCTTTTTTAATGAAATGAAATTCAGCTTCAGAAATACGATATGTAAAGGTTTTAGCTAAGGAAAGCGGTAGAACAACTTCGACAAAAAACATGTAAATATTTTATAGGATTTATAAAAGAAATCTTTTAATGATGAAAACTAAATTCTTTCAAACCAATTTTCAATTTGAATACCATTTAAAAGTTTAAAATCCTTAACATTATCAGTAACTAAAATTAATTGATTCTCTATTGCAGTAACACCAATTAAAAGATCAAACTCATCATGCATTGGCTTACCAATCTTTCTAAGTCGTACTTTTTCAATAGCATATCTCTTTATAGATCCAAAAATTGGAATTATCGTTAATCCTTTTAAGAATATATCAACGGCTTTATTAGATTTCACAGGATTATCACTGTTTTCTGCTCCAAAACGAAGCTCCGCGACAGTAATTTCAGAAATATAACATTTTTCTAATCCTACCTCTTTTACCATTTTATCAAGATTTAGTTTTCCTCTTAGAAAGAAAACACAAATACTTGTATCAAGTAAATATCCCATTAAAATTTAATTTCAGTATTTTTAAATTTTCTGTTCGATTTAATTTCCGAAACAATTTCTTCTGCAGATTTCTCAGAGGCAAATGCACCAAACGATTTATAAAAACTGTTTTCTTTTGATTTATTAATTTTTAAAGATTTTGTCAACCTTTCAATAAGTTCTATCTTATTATTAAAGCTAAGTCCTTCAAATAAATCTGAATAGCTTTCAAGTATATTTTTATCTGTGACAGTCATCTTATTTAATTTAATTAATTTCAAATATAGGCAAATTTAAGCTTTTTTTGGTAAAAAACATTCTGCCAAAATGCAATAGGAAATTACTTTTTCACTTTTTTAGCCGAAGATTTCTGAGCAAGATACTCATCAACCAACTTCAAAGTATGATTTAGCGATTCTGTATTTGTCCAGTCTTCATGACCCGGAATAATATAGATTGGATTTTTAAATTTCATTTTTACTTTTTCGATTGATTTTTTCCATTCTTTGACATCAGAATCAGCCAGATAACCCAGATCTTTTGCACCTGCACTTTTTATAAAACAAGCTCCGTAAAGTACTTTTTCTTTATCAAACCAAACCACAATATTATCTGGTGCGTGACCTTTTCCCGGATAATAAACCTCAAAAGTATGGTTTCCAACAGTAAATATTGTATCGTTGGGAACTATAAATTCAGCTCTTTTCTCGTTATTCTTTTTAAGAATATTATCTGTCAATTTACCGGAATAAGTTTTTACTCTTTTTTGCCTGTAAAAATCCAAACCTCCTGCCCTGTCATCATGATAATGCGTTGCAAAACACATAATAACTTCTTTATTATGCTTTGCCTTAATAGTATCTAATAAAGGTTGAAATTGTGCTTTATCCCAAGGCGCATCAAAAAGCACAACTCCTTTATCTGTAACCAGATACATGGCATTGGCAGAAATCATCGTTCCATTATAATCATGAAAGGTCTTATAAACATAAAAGTCACCTGTAAGATGACTTATTTGTAATGGCGAATTCTTAGATTGTCCAAAACTGTTTGACAGCGCAACCAAGAATAAAATTACTGATGCTAATTTTCGCATTTTAATTATAAAATTAATTTTTCACTCTTGTCCAGTATTGTGTTCTTCCCATAATAGAAATTCCAACATAACCGCGAAGTTTTAGTTTATCAGCAGATTCAAGTTCGATATAACATTTGTATTTTTTTCCGTTTGTAGGATCCAAAATTGTCCCTCCGCTATATTCAGAACCATCTTTTTTAAGTCCGTTAATGATCACCATTCCTAAAATAGGTTTGTTTTTATCTGCACCCTCACATTTGACACATATATCTTTTTTATGGTCAGCACGAAGTATATCAGATACTTTACCATAAATTTTTCCCGATTTTTCGTAAATCTCTACTACTGACTTAGCTTCTCCAGTTGCATCATCAATTGTTTTCCATTTTCCAATGACACTTTGGCCTTGAATTGTGCCTAAGGTTAGAAAACACAATCCAATTGTTAACATCCAATTTTTCATACTATTTATTTTTTTTTTGTTTTAATTTTCTGATAGTAGCATTCAATTCAAACCCTAAAAGCAGAATCATACAGTTTATCCAAATATAAAACATTAGAATTAATAATGTGCCAATAGAACCATAAAGTTCGTTGTATTTTGAGAATTTTATAACCCAAATCCCAAAAAAGAACGAAGATATAACAATTAAGACCGTTGTAAAAACTGATCCAATACTAATAAAAGGTACTTTATTGTATTGTTTTGTCCCGTAACGTAATAATATTGAAGAAGTTACCAAAATCATCAGTAAAACAAACAAATATCGACCCAAAATAATCAGCGGAATATTATCACTTAACACATCCTGAATAATTGTTTTTTGAATAAATACCTCAAAAACAACAATTGTAGCTACGGTTACAAATAATATAATGGTCATTACAAGTGAAATCGCCAATGCGACTAAATATTGACTAAAAAAACCACGTTTGTCAAAAACATGTTTAGAGGATTCAAAACCACTTAAAATTCCGTTTACACCGTTTGCCATTAAAAAAATAGAAAGTAAAAATCCTGACGATAATAAACCAGAGTGACTATTATTTAAAATATCACTGATAATTTTATTAATAGCATCATAGGTATTTGGCGGAACACTTTGCTGCACAAATAACAGAAAATCTGCCTGGAAATTATCGATTGGAATAAATGGAATTAAGTTTAAAATAAACAGCGCAAAGGGAAATAAAGCCATAAAAAAACTAAACGAAACGGCACTTGCATGGTACGAAAAAGCACCCTCAAGAATACCTAAAGTGTACATTTCGAGCAAGTCGTATAACGAAAAACCTTCTAACCACGGTAGTTTTATCTGCTTTAAAAGCCTTACTAAAGAACGTAATACAGGAACTTTTTCAATCCGCGCTTCTATCTCTTGAGACATTTTTTTTTGATTTTAGATTGCAGAGTTTAGATTTTAGATTTTTTCAATAACAAAACTCATAACTTATAACTCACAACTCCTAACTTAAAACGCCTTAAGGCTCAAATCCATGTTATAAACAGAATGCGTCAATGCACCCGAAGAGATATAATTAACGCCACATAAAGCATATTCACGAATCGTTTTTTCATTGATATTGCCAGAAGATTCTGTTTGGCATTTAGTACCAATTAAACTTACGGCTGTTTTAGTATCTTCATAATTAAAATTGTCAATCAGAATTCTGTGAACACCATCGCTTAATAAAATCTCACGAATTTCATCCAAATTTCTGGCTTCAACAATAATTTTCAGGTTTAAATTATTGATTTTCAAATACTCTTTTGTTTTTTTAATTGCAAGCGTAATTCCACCGGCAAAATCAATATGATTATCTTTTAGCATTACCATATCATAAAGTGCAAAACGATGGTTTTCTCCACCGCCAATTTTTACGGCCCATTTTTCTGCAACTCTAAAATTTGGTGTAGTTTTTCGGGTATCCAATATTTTTGCGCCGGTACCTTCTAAAAGCTGTGCGTACTGACTTGTTTTTGTGGCAATTGCAGACATACGCTGCATGGTATTCAAAACCACTCTTTCAGATTTTAAAATCGATTGTGAACTTCCTGAAACTTCAAAAACCACATCTCCATATTCTACATGCGTTCCATCTTCAATAAAAGTCTTCACTTTTAATTTTGGATCTACAAATTCAAAAATCATTTTAGCAATTGCAACGCCCGCAATAATTCCCTGATCTTTTACTAATAATTTAGCCTGACCATGAGCAGTTTCTGGAATACAGGCCAATGAGCTGTAATCTCCCGTACCAACATCTTCGCGAATTGCGTTGCTAATTAATAATTGTAATTCCGTTTGAAATTGTATATCGCTAATCATTTTTATTAATTTTTTATAAGATGCTAAAGTAGAACATATTTTGTGGATTTGAAAATTCCGTTATTGTGAATTTATTTTTTAACAGAAAAATACTGCTTTTTTTTACCATTAAGATATTCAGAAAATTAAGGCTCTGGTTCTTAATCAACTTAATATCTTAATGGTTCAAAAAACTAAAAACTTAATGTTTCAAAACAAAAAACATTAAATATCTTTGAAGTTCATTCAAACAAAATTATGGGATTAATTAAAGATATTTACTCCGTTACTTTTTACGAAAAATTTGGTCAGGCCGTCGCCGAAGTACATTCAACATTCGATAAACAAAAATTCATCGAAGCCATTTACGAAGGTGATTTTGCCCAAAAAGAATGGAAAGAACGCATGAAACACACTACGGTTGTTTTGCATCAATTTATGCCTCAAAATTTCCCGGAAGCGGTTTCTCTAATTGATAAAATCATTGAAAATTTAAAGAAAAACAATTTTACCGACGGAAATCTGGCGTTCATCTTTTTTGCTGATTATATAGAAACTTACGGTTTAGACGACTTTAAAACTTCTGCAAAAGCCTTTGTATCTATCACACAATTTATAAGCTGCGAATTTGCCGTTCGCCCTTTTATTTTAAAATATCAGGGAAAAATGACAGACGAAATGGTGAAATGGTCACTTCATAAAAATCATCATGTACGACGTTTGGCAAGCGAAGGAAGCCGTCCAAGATTACCGTGGGCAATGGCAATTCCGTATTTAAAGAAGGATCCAACTTCTATTTTGCCAATTTTGGAAAATCTAAAAAATGATCCGTCAGAATATGTACGCCGAAGTGTTGCCAATAACTTAAATGATATTGTAAAAGATAATCCTGAAATTGTATTGGAAATTGCCAAAAAATGGCGCAGTTTAAGCAAAGAAACCGACGCGATTATCAAACACGGCTGCAGAACTTTATTAAAACAAGGACATCCTGAAATCCTGACTCATTACGGTTTGGAAAGCGCAAATATTGAACTTTCTAATTTTGAAATTAAAACGCCTGTCGTAAAAGTTGGAGATTATTTGCAATTTCAATTTCACTTAAATAATAAAAATAACGATGCCAAAACAATTCGTTTAGAATACGCCGTTCACTACAAAAAATCAAAAGGACATTTGGCTAAAAAAGTATTTAAAATCAGCGAAAAAATCTATCAGCCCAATCAATTAACTAAAATCGAAAGAAAACAATCTTTTAAATTGATTACAACTCGTGTTTTTCATACGGGAATGCATCAATTGTCTATTATTGTTAATGGAACTGAAAGCGAGGCATTGGAGTTTGAATTGATTGATTGATTGATTGATTAAATCAATTCTCACTTTTTTTGTCATTCCGAGGAACGAGGAATCTCCGTAAGTAACTCCCGTAATCTAGAGTTCTAATCTTTGTAGAGCTTCTCGTGGAGATTCCTCGTTCCTCGGAATGACAAACTGGATTACAAAAAAAAGGTGAATTTGAAAAATTATACATTTTCACTACTTTTATAGATAATTCAAAAAACAAATTTTCTTAATCTAAATTAAGTTACAGCTAGTGACTACAACTGTAATTTTGCTTTCAACTAAAACAAATACCATGTCAAATATCAGTTTAATTATCGAAGAACGTTCTGCCAGTATTGGCAATTTTATGGTAGGCAGATTATTGCCTTTCCGTGAAAAAAGAGCCGTTGGACCATTTGTATTTATCGATCATATGGGACCGGCGCATTTAAGTGATCATGAAAATATGGATGTTCCTCCGCATCCGCACATTGGACTTTCTACATTGACATTTTTGTTTGAAGGAAGCATTATGCACCGCGACAGTTTAGGAACTGAATTAGAAATAAAACCGGGCGCCGTTAACTGGATGACAGCCGGAAAAGGAATCGTACATTCTGAAAGAACGCCTGAATATTTAAGACATTCGGATAAAATGCTCCACGGATTGCAAATTTGGGTTGCATTACCAAAAGAATTAGAACAAATGGATCCGAATTTTGCCCATATAGAAGCCGATGATATTCCGAGTTGGGAAGAAGATGGCGTTTCATACAAATTAATTGCCGGAGAAGCCTTTGGAAAAAAATCGCCGGTTCCGGTTTATAGTCCGTTATATTTTATTGAAATTAAAAGTACTGAGGCTAGAAAGATAAATATTGGCAAAGATTTATTTGGCGAAAGCGGCTTGTATATTTTGGAGGGAAGCATTAAAAGCGGAGAACATGTATATGAGCCAAAACAAATTTTAATTACAAACGACAGCACTTTATGTGAGTTTGAATTAGCAGAAAATAGTACTGTTTATATTTTTGGCGGAACACCATTTCCTGAAGAGCATTTTATTTTTTGGAATTTTGTTTCTTCTGATAAAAACCTGATCGAAAAAGCCAAACAAGACTGGAGAGAACAAACTTTTCCAAAAGTTCCGGGCGAAACCGAATTTGTGCCTTTACCAGAACCTAAAATCAAATAATATGGATACTATATCTGCACAAATTGATACGCGTTTGTATCGAACGGAAGTAACATCTGCCAGTGGAAATATTTTAATTTCTGATGAACCTCAAATCTTGGGCGGTAAAAATTTAGGTTTAAATCCAACAGAACTTTTGGCAGCCTCATTGGCTTCGTGCACCGTAATTACTTTGCGAATGTATATTAATCGTAAAGAATGGGATGTTTCTGAAATAAATGTAAAAATTGATTTTGAAAGAGATTCCGAGCGAAATGTATCCTTATTTACCCGAAAAATCGAAGTAATTGGCGAAGTCGACCAAACACAAAGACAAAGATTGGAAACAATAGCAAATAGTTGCCCAATTCATAAAACACTCACACATTCAATCGAAATTAAAACCACATTAATATAATTTACCATGGAAATTCAACAAATTAACGATACAAGAAGAGGATATTTTGAAGCTGTAGAAGACGAAAAAGAAGCCGGAAAAATGACATATACCTGGGCAGGAGATTCAAAATTCATCATCGATCATACAGAAGTAAGTGAAGATTTTAGTGGAAAAGGTGTTGGTAAAAAACTACTTATGGCTACTGTGGATTATGCCAGAGCCAATAATTTAAAAATTATTCCGCTTTGTCCTTTTGCAAAAAGCGTTTTTGATAAGGTTGAGGAAATTCGTGATGTGCTTTTTTCTTAAAGAGGCTAAGGTTCTAATATTTTTTTAACCGCAAAGCACGCAAAGAATTACGCAAAGTTCGCAAAGTTTTTTAGGTAAAGCTTTGCGAACTTTCTGTTTATATTAAATTTTAGCATATAACTAAACCTTGCGTTCTCCTATGTTTGCAAAGTTAATTTATAAGTTTTTACTTTTTTAAATTTGCACTATTAAAGTGAAAAGGGATGAGAGTGCATTGGCGTCTAAATAGTTCGTAGAAACATATTCTCGCAAAGAA